>Ga0129342_1000348_pt1 | contig 19125 bp, 24 predicted proteins | sample CPBDNA_5_FD_94426 | JGI IMG/M metagenome (GOLD analysis project Ga0129342, IMG submission 94426) | Freshwater to marine salinity gradient microbial communities from Chesapeake Bay, USA - CPBay_Sum_15_0.2_DNA | ecosystem: Environmental > Aquatic > Marine > Coastal | place: USA: Chesapeake Bay...
AATAAAAAGTACATTCATTTATCGGTAGACAGCGGCGGTTGTAGCGGGTTTCAATACAAATGGGACTTTGCTGATACTGTAGAAGAAGGCGTGTTGATAGATGACATTATTGTACTTGACAATATGGCTGAGTTTTACGTTATTGGTTCTACTGTAGATTATATAACAGAACTCGGTGGTTCTTATCTAAAGGTGATCAATCCGAATAGTAAAGCCCAGTGTGGTTGCGGAGAAAGTTTTAACATTTAGGGGTTGACAAAAAAGCAATCCCGTTATATAATATAAACATCATGAAAGAAGGAGTGAATGATCATGACCTCACACAAGTCCCAGCGTGATGCTGGTTTTAATGGTGGTATTCAGAAGGGCCAGGTTGCTACTGATGCTGCTGCTAAGAAGTTAGACCGTCAGTTGAAGAATATTTCTGAACAACTTCAACAAGAATTTCCGGGACTAACTTATTATCGGAAGTTACCTAACGATATTATTCCTGGTTGCCGTGTTGGATGTGCACCAGATGGCGGCGCTTGGTTTCTGGGTTCTGTTCTTGTAGCTGTTTTTGAAGCTAAGAAGCAGAATCTCGTGGGTAACGCTATTGAAAGGTGGTTCAAGAATAACTATATTTGCAGGCAGTTAAATCCAGCGGTGAACTATGTTACTTTTGCTACTGGTAAGGGTTCCGCAGATGATTGTATTATTCCTCGAACTCTTAGTGTAGCACATCGGGATGGATTCAACAAGATTGTACCTAATAAGAATAGTTGCTTTTTGTCATCCGATGGATTTACTAACGAAGAAATCTACAGTATTATGAAGGAGGTGTTAAGCGAAGTAGACTAAACCTCTATTCACTGGGGATTGCATTGCAATCCCCAGATGAGGTTCGACAAAAAACAACGCAAATAACGAAGAAGATTGAATAAATGAAACCTCTATTCACTTGGGCAGGTGGTAAGAATAAAATGTTAAAGCATTACTTACCACTTATGCCAGATGATATAAATGAATATTGTGAACCTTTCTTCGGCGGTGGTGCAATGTTCATACATGTCATGTCGAACTATGAAGTAAAACGTGCAATTATAAATGATATAAATCCTGATATCATTCGTATCTATGATTGTATTAAAAATAATTATGAAGAGTTTATTCGTAGATTAAACTTTTTAGAAAATGAATATATTCCTAAATCCGGTCCAACAAAAGATATTGAGGGTAAACTTCAGCGTCGTTGTGAACGATGGAAATATTTTATGGATGTGAGAGAAGAACATGCATATGATTATCAGAAGTGGTCTAAACCAGAAGAAGCCGCAACATTATACTTTCTTATGAAGGTTGGTTTCAATGGTATATTTCAAATCAACAAAAATACAAATGAAAGATATGGTACACCACCCGGATTGATGAATCAGAAAGATGTTATATATGATAGAGATGTGGTTGAATGGTGGCATCAAGCATTACAAAATGTAGATATTATCTCGGGCAATTGGGATAAGGCGTGTTATCTAGACGATGCTTTCTACTTTTTTGATCCACCATATCGAGATAGTTTTGCTGATTATGGCAACGCATTTACTGATGATGAGTTATTGAAGTTGATAGAGTTTTCTAATAATCAAAAAAAAGTATTCTTATCTAACCGTGATAGTGAGGATGATTGGTTTGAAAAACACAAACTAGATTTGGAAATGGTTAAATTTCCTGTCACATATACAGCTGGAAGGAGAAAGAAGACAAAAGAAGGTTTTGAAGCGAAACCAGCAACAGAAGTTTTGTTGTATCGCTCAAAAAAATAATACACTTTTTTAGTTGACAAAATGAAATAAGAATAAACACTATGAAAAGAGGGGCCGAGCCCCTCTTTTCATTTTTTATAAATATGTTCAGGTAAGTCTAAGGAAAACCCTGGAGATAAAATGAGTAAGACAGTTTTCGCCTTTGGGCGCATGAATCCCCCAACAATCGGACATGAAAAACTCGTTGATAAAGTTTACAGCGAGGCTAAACGTCGTGGCGCGATGCCACATATATTTCTCAGCCACACACAGAATGCTAAGAAAGATCCTCTTCCATACAATATGAAAATTGATATTGCCAAGAAGTCGTTTGGCAAAGCCGTCACTAAGTCTTCTGCCAAGACTATCATTCAGGTGATGCAAGAACTAGAGAAGATGGGACACACAGAAGTTATTCTGGTTGCTGGTAGTGATCGTGTACCTGAGTTTAAAACATTGCTAGCAAAATATAACGGTAAAGATTACAACTTTGATAAGATTGAAGTTGTGTCTGCTGGAGAACGAGATCCAGACGCTGAAGGTGTTGCTGGTATGTCTGCTTCTAAACTTCGAGGTATTGCACAAGCAGGCGATTACGATACATTCAAACAAGGGATGCCATCTAAACTAAAAGAAACTGATAAGAAGAAAGTTTATGACACTATTAGATCTGTAATGGAGTCTGTTGAAGAAGATTGGGAAGATATATCAGATGTAGAGTTTGATGAGTTATATGATGAAATAATGGATGACGATTGGCAAGATGATATTGATTGGTCCGTAGAATGGCCTATTACAAGTGATGAAGATTTAATGTCAGAGGAAAGAAAACCTTTAACATTACAACAAAGAATAAAAAAACGTTTACAGATGAGACGACTTGCACCTATTATTGCAAGAAAAAGAAAAATTGCTCTACGTAGAATGGCAAGAAGAGCGCAGTTAGTTAAAAGATCAAGAAAAGCAGCAATCTTATTATTAAAGAAAAGAGTTGCTGGTGAAAAAGGCAAACAATATAGAACACTATCGCCTTCAGAAAAGATTGGTATTGATAAATTAGTAGCAAAGAAACTACCATTAGTTTCTACAATATCAAAAAGACTGCTTCCAAAAATTGTAAAAAAAGAACGAGAAAGATTTCGTAATCTTAACAAAAATGAACAGTTTGATAACTATATCAATGAACTTTATTTCAAAGTAGACGTAGAAGGTATGCCTACGGTCTATATGGATGCACCTAGTGCCTCTACTATTCGTAGCAAGCTTCGTAAAGTTATTAGAAATCCAGAAGAAAACATTCATGATATTGAGAGAGTAGAAAGGGCAGATATTGTAAAAGCGTTCCGTCTAAGAGCGCAAAATCCTGGTGCGCCATTAGAAGTAGATGAAGAAACACTTATAGAATCAGTTACTCAAGATCCAGACATTAAAGATAAAAAGGGTACTCAACCTAAAAGATATTATTCTGGATTGCGTAAATCTACAAAAGATGCTAGAGATACACATTTTAAGAAATACGCAAAGAAATCAGATAGTGATCCAGAAGCGTACAAACCAGCTCCTGGCGATGCTGAAGCAGAAACTAAACCATCCAAGTATACTAAGAAGTATAAGCAGATGTTTGGTGAAACGGTCACAACCAATCAGCTTTCTGACTTAGAAAAATTTGGTGATAGATTGTTAGATAAGTTTGGTATAGACATTTCATTTTCACGTCACTTCGCTGATAGAATGAACGATGATAGAAATAAACCTGAAATAAAAGTGTCTGAACTACAGGGTTTATTTAAAAAGATTGCTAAAAAGAAAGCAGTCAATATAAAAAAATATCCTAATGCTGAAGTAGTATTAAAAGATATTCAAAAAGATTTGAATTTACCTATTGCTATTAAAGTAGACAAAGATGGTACACTAGATGTAGTTCACAAGACTATTATGAGAAAGAAAAATTTCACTACAACAAGCCCCGTGATTAAATACGAATCATATGAACTTGATGAAGGTTTAAACGATCCTGGTATATTCAAAGCAGTATTTTTAGCTGGTGGTCCTGGTTCTGGTAAATCGTTTATTGTAGGTAGAACTGGTTTAGTAGGATTAGGTTTAAAATTAGTAAACTCAGATCCAATTTTTGAATTAGGTTTAAAAAATGCTGGACTGAAAACAACACCAGAAGATATCTATACAGCAAAAGGACAATCTATACGAGATCGTGCTAAGGCTCTTACTAAAAAACAACAATCTTTATATCTAAATGGTAGACTTGGTTTAGTAATTGATGGTACTGGTAAAGATTATCAAAAAATTCAAAAACAAAAAGAACAACTAGAAGCTATGGGTTATGAAACTGCTATGATTTTTGTCAACACAGATGAAGATACAGCACTTGAAAGAAATCGTAAACGAGATAGAAGTCTTCCTGATGAAGAAGTAACAAAAATGTGGAAGTCTGTACAGAACAATTTAGGTAAGTTTCAGAATAGTTTTAAACCCAAATTCTTTATTGTAGATAATTCAGAAGGTTCTAATTTTGAAGCCGCTTCTACCTCTGTTTACAAAAAAATATCTGCATGGATGAAACAAGAACCACGTAATAAATTTGCACAAAACTGGATTAGTCAAGCTAAGTCTGCTAGAGGCATCAATGAAGAGTTTGTGCAATATATGTATCTTGAAGAGAAATCTTTAGAAGGATTGAAAAAGAAAGCAGAGAAGTCTGGTATCTCTTATAGTATTCTAAAGAAAGTATATGATAGAGGTATGGCTGCTTGGAAGGGTGGTCATCGTCCAGGTACAACACCTCAACAATGGGCTTATGCTCGTGTCAACTCATTCATTACTGGTGGCAAGACAAGAACAACTGCTGATGCAGATTTATGGAAGAATGTTCGTAAAGAAGAACTATCCATTGATGAGAAGTTCTCTATACAGAACGAAGCAAAGTCATGGGCGCAACAAGCTGCTATTGCTATTGCTAAAAAGAAATCTGGTAAGTATGATGATGAAGGTAAGAGAATAAAAGAAGGTGATGCAATGGATACGGTTAAACAACGGCACACTAGCGAGAAAGAGGCACTGAAAACTAAACATGATCGCGAAATGGATGCAGCAAGACTTAGAGATGCCCGTACAAAGAATAGAATGACAAGTAGAAATGAAGAGTTTGAAAACTTATTTAAAAAAGACTTAAATGAATCTTTTGAGATGGCAACGACTTCTGGTATTGGTGTTACCTATTTCGCTAAAGATCTAGGTATTAAGACTCTAGCAGGATTTGCTTTGCATCCTTCAGTTTTAGTAGATGAGGAGGAGGAAGATGGTGAAGTTTAAGAATCATCTAATTTCAGAAGCGATTGAATATCATATTGCAAAAGATATTCCTTTTGCCGAATCTATTTTTAGATATGGTTCAGAAAAATACTTTGAAGTAATTAATGAAGTTCGTAGAAGATATGAAGAAGAGGGTCTAGAACTTACACCTCTTGACGAAGATTTTCTTAATAGTGATATTGGAGAGATTGTAGATATTGATGGTGTTGATGTTCCTCTAGACTTTCCTATGTTAGATGAAGAAGAGACACCAGAATTAAACAAACCAAAAAGAGGTGGACCTAAGAAGTATTATGTTTATGTGAGAGATCCATCAACTAAGAATATTAAGAAAGTGACTTGGGGAGATACAACAGGGCTAAAGGTAAAACTCAATGATCCTGAAGCACGAAAGTCATTTGCAGCAAGACATAGATGTCATATGCAAAATGATAAAACAACAGCGGCGTATTGGGCTTGTCGTCTTCCTTATTATGCAAAGAGCCTTGGGTTAAGTGGCGGAGGATCCTTCTTTTGGTAATATATACTGATAATGGTGATATTAGAACCTTTGATAATCCAAATGAAGAAGATTTAGTTTGGCATAGAGATAAAGAAAATAGACACATAGATGTATTAGAAGGTGAAGGTTGGTCATTACAATATGAAGATGAGTTACCAACTGAAATGCATGTAGGTGATGAATTTTATATACCAGAAATGGTATTTCACAGATTGATAAAAGGTTCAACAAAACTAGTATTAAGGTTAGAAAAATATGAAAAGTCTGGAAAACACTATAAGAAGTCTGTTTAGGAATGGGCCCAGTTATCTACAAGAAGACGGACATACTGATGTTGCTAGTATGATTACTAAACTACAGTCTATCGCTGAAGATGCTCAACAACTACAAGAAGTACTACAGGCTATGGACAAAGAGAGTTCACTACCAACTTGGTTAACAAACAAAATTGCAGTAGCAGGAGACCATCTAAACTCTGCTAGAGACTATCTAGTCAATCAGAGTGCATGATAATATAAATAATAGAAAAACATAGAGGAAATAAAAATGTCTTACATTCTAACTCCCACAGGTCGTCGTTTTCTTCGTGAAGAAACCATAGAAGAGAAAAAAGACGGCGAAGATGTTAAAGATACCATGCATGATTGTGCTACTCATGTAGTACATGAAGAATATGGCGAGGGTATTACTATCTCTGAACAACATGCGGATCCAGATGAGAATGGTCAAATTGAGTGGTATACAGTTGCTTTTCGCAATGGTCTAACAGAGAAGGTTTCTACTAAAGACATTGAAATCACCAAATCCGAATCCCACATGCATAGTAAAAAGAAGAAATAAAATGTTCCCTAAGAATCTCTTTAATAGCCCCGATGATCTTGTTAAAGCCGTCACAGAAATTATGACGGGTAAAAGCAAGAAAGAAGCGTTAGATCCTGTAGATGCGAAGGCATTAAAGGGTTCTCATGCTGATCGTAAAGACAAAGACATTGATAACGATGGTGATGTAGATAGTTCAGATGAGTATCTACACAATCGTCGTAAAGCCGTAATGAAGGCAATGAAAGAAGCCACCAAGGTCAAAGAGAACGATGATAATGACGATGATGATATGGAAGATGACGACGATGAAATGACCGATGCTCAAAAGAACGATATGGATGGCGACGGTAAGAACGACAAAAAGAAAAAGAAAAAGAAAGATGATGAGTTAAGTGATAAACCTGACAAGATCGACACTAAACCATCAATGGACGATGTTCGTACAATGATGGCAAAAGAAGAAGTTGAACTTGATGAAGAAACTGTGTACGTAAAAAGACGTTATAAGTCTTTGGGAGCAAACCAAGCTGCAAACGATGTAGGGTTTGCTAAAAAAATAAGTAATGCTGCGTCTAAACTAGGGCTTTCTGTCAAAATGAATGATAAGAATTTTGTTATAAGTGGTGATCCAGAAAAACTAGCTACTTTGAAAAAAACAGTCAAAGGTGTTACTTTTTCTATGAAAGAAGATGTAGGTCTTGATGAAGGTAAGTCTGGTACTGGTTATGATCTATATCATAAAGATTTTTCTTCTGCTATGAAACACGCATATGATTTTGCAAAAAGAAAGTATGGTATTACAATCAGTAATGATGAAATTGACGATAAGGTTGCAACCGGACCTAGAAAACCTTCAGAGGGTAAAACAAACAGTTATCGTTTAAAAGGTGACAAGGGCGCTATCCAAGTTCAAGTATACAACAAGGGTGGTTCAAAACCATTTGAGTTGAACATGTATAAAGAAGAAGTTGACCTTGATGAAGCAGACGTTTCTGTATATAAAAATACTGCAAGAAAAAATAAAAATGACGTTACATATGCTTTTGGTAGAACTAAAAAACTAGATGGCCAACCAAAAGAAAAGGGTGGATATTGGGTTTGGAAATTGTCGAAGAATTATGATGGAACAGTTCGGGGTGGTATTAGAACCTCATGGGTATATGTTGACAAAGATTTATCTTATTCTGATGCTGTCAAATTAATGAATAAAAAACTTGGACGCAAAGAATTTAAAGAAGAAGTTGAACTTGATGAAGCATTTGATAAAGATATTGAGATGGGTATCAGTAAGGGCGAAAAAGTTAGGATGACCAATCCTAAATCATCCGCTCGTCACGTCGTCCATAAGATCAAGGGAGACAAGGTTGTTATACATAGAAACGGAAACCCGGAAGATGAAGTTATAATGCCACTTAGTAGAATAAAGAGAGTTAAGAAACTTGCTCAGCAGTATAAAAAAGAAGGATATACTTCCAGTCTTGAAATGTCTGATGTTCAGATGAAGAAGCGTGAAGAAATTGTTAAAGGTATGAAGAAAAGCAGTGGTGATTTGAAAAAACGTTATGGTGATCGTTGGAAAGATGTTATGTATGCAACTGCTACAAAACAAGCGATGAAAGAAGAAATGGTAGATGAAGCTCGTGGTCGTCCAAAGAAAGAAGATGATGTATCCACTGATTCTAACTTTGTTATGCAGATGAGGAAAGCAATTTCTCTAAATGGTAATAAAGTAAACTTCTTAGACGGTACGTCATCACAAGTTTCTAGTAGAGATGCACAACAATTTATGATAGTATATAATAAACAAAAATCTTCTATCGATAAAGGTAGATTGATGAACAGCGCCCATAAAAGCTTGAAACATTTTAAAATGGCTCTACAAGGTAAAATTGAAAAGCCAAAAAATCCATTAGACTTAGATTGAGGAGAAAGTAATGTTAGAAAGTGAATTGAAAAAAATGTCAAAAAAAGAGTTAGAAGATCATGGGAGAACTCTTGATATTGAGTTAGATAGACGCGAATCAAAGTGGAAACTAGTACAACAGATTTTAGAAGCAGAAGCGAATGTATATTTTGCTGAAACTGAAGAAGAAGTTGTAGAAGAAATTTCAGTTGTTCAACCAGAAACTGTATCAACTAACTCAGAGTATGTTCTAGAAAAGAATGGTTCATTCTGGACTGTTCAATATAATGGTAGAGAAGTAAAGAAATCATCAAGTTTAGAAGTATGTCAGAGATTTATTGCTTCTAGATAATTTATATTATGCCGAGTAGGATAATTGATTAAAATCCGAAAAGAGAAAGGAAAATAAATGTCAAATTGGGATTTTAGAAGAGAAAGTACAGCCGTTGCATCAGGTGCTAATACTGTAGCTGGTATTGTTGCTGGTTATCAACCATTCCCAGAAGCCGATAATTTGGCTTCTAAGAGAAACGTTATTGCAACTAGAGTAGGTTGGGTTCGTCGTCAAAATAAAACTGATATGCATGGTAGTACCCGCACTATCGATGAAGTTTTAGTCGCGGCTGCTCCAGGTTCAGGATTTTTCTACACATCCAATACATATCTAGGTAAAACAGATATCGCACAAATGTATGTAAAGTTAAACGCTAATGGCGTTATTTCTGCTAACGTGTCTGCAAACCTTTATGTTGTATTCAACGGACCAATTAAGTTTAAGAATAGTGGTAACGCATTATCAATTAATCTTTCTAACACTGCCGGTGGTAATAACGGTGTTGCTAGATTTACCGCACAAACAGCATCTAATCTAATTGGTGCTAATAATACACTGGTATTTACAATGCCTGCTCTACAAGGTGGATCTGGTTCTGCTAGGGCTACATATCATGTTAATGCACAAGCGATATCTGTAACTGGTATGCCACTGTACAACCCAGAAGAAGGTGTTGCTTATGCTGCTAACGTTACAATTACTGGCGCTGTCGCTAATAACCTTACTAATGGTGCCGGCACTCGCATTACTAACTTCCAGGTTAGCCCAAAAGGCGTATAAGGATATAACTAATGGCAGATAAGAAGGTATCACAGCTTACAGCTTTGACAAGTCCCAATGATGAAGACCTTCTTCTTATTGTGGACGATCCTAATGGAACGCCTGTAAGCAAGTCGATTACCGTAAAGACTCTCCTAGGCGCGTTACCGTCAAATACTTCTATCACAGGAAGTTTGACGGTATCCGCTAATGGGTCATTTACTGGTAGTAATGTTAATTTCACATCAAACGTTGTAGTGACTGGTACAACTACAATGTCTCAGATTGTTGGTGCTACTAATCGTATCACAATCAAGACAAGTAAAACACCAGGAACAAATAACTCAACAACCGAGTTTGGATCTCCTACCACTGATAGACCCCATGATGGTTCTATCTTCTGGGATTCAAACTATCTCTATTTGTGTACATCAAATACAGTGATTAAAAGGGTAGCTTTATCAGTGTTCTCATAAGGAGAAATAAATGTTATATTATTTGTTATCATTATTATTAGCATTACCGTTATTTGTTACTTGGTCATATAGAGGCGGTTCAATACCCAATCAACAGAGTTGGGGGTTTCTGGGTAAATCCAGACCCCTTACTCTATTGGGCACACCTTTATTTCTTTTATTATCAATGACGGCGATAATTTGTAACAAACAAGATTTAGGTCTTGTTGGTTCTAGTTTAGCAGTTATTGGATTTTTAACATTCTTTGCTGCCCAAGCTACTGGATGGGGCAGACAAATGGATCTTGGTCGTAACGACAGACCGGATGATGAATTAGGTTGGCAGATTAGAGATATTTTCTTTACAGAAAAATCTTCATTTAGTAGAGACTTAACTGGTCTATATATGAGAATGGCTCAATTTTTAATTCCCGCCGCACTATGGTATTTTGTCACTCCAATGATGGCTTTACCATGTGTTGCCCTAGCATTATTAGCACCATTGTTATGGGTTGTCGAACATAAAAAGTTTTATCTAAAGGATTTAAATCCCGCTGAACATGCACCATTTGGAGGTAAACTAGGACATTCATGGGTGGAATTTTATATAGGAACAATGTTGTTTGTCTCAACGGTTATCGCAAATACAGTAATCTATATGACATGAATTTAACTGATCTGAATTTGGAATTATATGCTGCTAAGTATTATAATAATCCTAATTGTGTAGATATGGAAGAATTTTATGAAGATTTCAATAGATTAAAATATGTGAAAAGACTTATAAAAAGACATGCTGAAGGTGGTGAATTAAAAGAAAGATTGATTCTTAATCATATTGTCATTTTATACAATGTGTTTGAAAATGAAGCGTGTACTAGAATGATTTACTTTAGAATGAAAAAGTATCTATCTTATGTTGCACCATTTCTTATTTTAATAAGAAGAATGCCTAAAAAAATATTGGATGAAAATAATAATATATATTATACATCTAATATTAAGTTAGATGAACATGTGATAGAAAAATTAAGGAATATTTAATGTCACAGACAGTAGATTTATTTTTAGTATATCATTTCATAAAAAGATTGTCAACACCTTTCAACGAAACTAAGGCTTTTCGGTTAGGACTGATTGATGAGAAAGGAAAGAAATTAAAGAAAGCGTCTTCTTCAGAAGAGAAGAACGCAATGACTTATTATGATCGTTTGATATTCAATCTCAAAAGACTTCTATCTAAAGTTGGAGTAGAAAGTAAGTTTACGACATTTGCCGCAGCACTATTTCTTATCAAAGAAGGGAATAAACCTAAAGATAAGAGAGTGACTTACATTAGTGAAAGTGATTTTTATGAGTTTAAGAACGAAAATAAGAAACTTTTGTTGAGTTTAATGAATGAAGATGCTCCTGTTAATGCTGTGGGTGGTGGCAATATTGCTGGTGCTGGTCCTGGTGAAGATCCACCAATGAGAAAAAAAGTTATTGATAGATATAGAAAGAAAAATAAAGCACAAGCAAATACTGTAGGTCGTAAAGTCTATTCGATGATAAGGACGACCTGATGGCTCAGTGGCGTAAAGATATACAAGAATATGATGGTCAATCGACTCGTCATGAAGTACAAATTCGAGCAGATCAATACGGTAATTTGTTAGGTGAAGGTGCAACACATAAATCTGCATTTGGTGAACTTATATCAATACCTATTACACCAGTAATTCAGTTGGATGGTCTTTACGGATTAACGTCAAATAAATTCGAAACATTTGTTGGTCCTGCTAGTGGTACCGCTAATACAACTCCTACTCTTATGCAAGTTGGCACAGAGTCTGGCATAGGAGGATATGGTGTTATTCGTTCTAGAAGAGCTGTTAGATATCGCCCAGGACAAGGAGCTTTGTGTAGATTTACGGCAAAGTTTCATACAGGAACCGCAGGATATACACAAAGAGCAGGGTTTTTCGCACAAGAACAAGCACTTCAAATAGGATATGATGGCACGTCTTTTGGTATTCTAAGAGAAAATGGCGGTAAAGCTCATATTCACGTATTTCAAATAACAACACTAGATGCTGGAGATGTTACTGTTGAACTTAATGGAACATCATACGCCGCAGTTACAGTATCTGGTACTACATTAGGTGATAGAATTGCTTCTCTTAGTGTAGGTCTTTTATTAGACAACAGTTTCTCCGCAGCATGGATACCTGAATATGATAATACGAAGATTTGTTTTCTTTCTACAAGTCTTGGTGTTAAAGGCGGTGCTTATTCTATGTCTAGCACAGCAACAATCTCTACAACAAATAGTACTATACAAACGGGAATATCTACAACAGCTACTTGGATACCACAAACATCGTTCAATGTAGATAAGTTAGATGGAAATGGTCCAAGTGGTGTATTATTAGATCCACAAAAATTAAATGTGTATCAAATAAATTTTCGTTGGTTGGGCGCTGGTGAAATGAGATTCGCGGTAGAGAATCCAATTAATGGTGATATGATATTTTTTCACCATATTCATTATACTAATCAAAATACAGATGTACATATTGATAATCCTTCATTAAAAATTGGTTATGTGGCAGCAAGTCTCGGTGGAACTGGGACGAATGTTATAGTTCAAGGTGCATCAATGATGGGCGCTGTAGAAGGATTAATATCACCTACAGCACAACCAACTTCTGCTACAAATACTAGAACTGCAGGAATGAGTTCTGGTACAGAGTGGACTGTTCTGGGTATTAAAAATAACGTTATTCACACTAATAAAATTAACATGAGAGAGATGATATTAAAGTCACTCAGTGTTGGTGGCACAACAGCAGGTGGAGCACCACTCACAGTAACGATGTGGTATAATCCTGTAACCATTGATAATCTGGTTTGGTTGCCAAGAGGAAATGAATCTGCTTCGTCATATAGTACAACAGAAACAAGTGTAACAACAACAGGTTTAATACCATTATTTTCTATTTTACTTTCTGATAATGCTTCAGAAATTGTAAACCTAGATGATTTGAGAATAGTAATTCCACCCAATAATGAAATTGTAGTAACAGTAATATCTACTGCTAATATCAATAGAGCGGGCGTTGCATTAACTTGGTTAGAAGATTAAGGAGAAAAATATGTTAGAATGGTTAGGTTCAATTTTAGATCACATTAACTGGTTCTGGTTAATTGTAGGTCTATTAGTTGGTTGGAACGTATTACCACAACCAGCTTGGGTTTCTAGTTCAATCGCATGGATTAAGAACAAAATTAAAGGCGCAGGTGCGTAATGTCTCGTATCTTAGTTCCTTTAATTCTTCTGTTAATCATCGGTGGATTAGGCGCCGGTGGTTACTTCTATACGCAAATGCTTGAAGCTAAACTTGAAGCACAAGAGCAAAAAACTCAGCGCGCATTAGAAGTAGCAGAAGAACAAAAGGTAACAATGGAGAGAATGCAAGCAGACATTCAAAAGATGGCTGAAGTTCAACAAGAGTTGAATACCAAGATAATTGCCGCTGAACAGAATGTAGTTAATCTAAATAATAAGTTTGATACAGACTCTAGCGGCAAAGCGCGTGACATTGGTAGAAAAGCAATAGAAGATCCAGTCAAATGGAGCATAAAGATAAATAGAGCTACAAAGGATGCTTTGAGATGTAATGAGTTGGCTTCTGGTGCTGAGGCACTACCAGATGAGAAAAATAGTCAATGTCCAGAGCTTGTGCCTGGTGGTGGATACGAAACCCAACCTAAAGAAGAGAAAAAACAATGAAAAAGATACTTTCATTAGTAGCCGTTTCTTTTCTTGTTGTCGGATGTCAGACTTCCAGTTTGAATGAGTTTTTAATGAAACCAAAGGTAGTTGAAAAACCAAATTTGGTAGTACAGACACCAAGACCTGTACAGAGTAAGAATGTAGAGTTTGTTATTATTACAAAAGAGAATGTGGATGAAGTTTTTAGTAACTTAGAAAAAAGTGGACAGGATATGGTTTTCTTTGCACTTACTGACGATGGATATAAAGCCTTGTCACTAAGTGTTGCAGATATGAGACGTTTTGTTATTCAACAAAATGCCGTAGTAAAAGCGTATAAAGATTATTATGAAACTAAAAAAGAAGAGAAAAAATGATATCAGAACCAAGAAAATGTAAATCTTGCGGGCATCGATGCCATTGTTATGCTCCAGAATGCAAAGAGTGTATTAATGACGTTTGTACAAAGTGTGACTGTAAAGAAAAATAAAAGAGAGTACCATGTCAGATCTGGAAACAGAAGTCAAGATTCTGCAAAAGGATCTGATTACATTTCAATCTATCCTGGATAAGTTCGATACCACAATATCGAAACTTACAGAAATAAGCAATAATCTAGCAAAAGTTATTGCTGTCCAGGATAGTAAAATCGAATCACAAGAAAAAGCAATAGAAATTATTCATAGAAGAATAACAGACACCCAAGAAGAATTGGGTAGTCAATTAAGCGAACACTATAAAGTTATTCTAGAGAAAATCAAAGAATTACAAAACGAACAAAAAACTCATGCACATGAGATGTCATCTAGAGTTGATGCATTAGAGAAATGGAGATATATAGTTATTGGTGGTTCTATTGTATTAGGTTTCTTACTTTCTAGAGTAGATTTTATCAATAAGATTCTAGGGTGACAATACGAATTATAGTACCTGTCAACCATTTTGTCAACTAAAAAAAGCAGTTGACAGAAATTATTTTATTATGTATACTTTGAATAATGGAGGTACGAATGCTTTGGATTGACACAAAATACGCAGGTCTTATTTCGCCAAAATTAGATAAATGGAAAGTTAAGCAGACAAATCCCTTTGTCGCTAATTTTCGTTGTCCTATTTGTGGTGATTCGGCTTCTAATCCTAATAAAGCCCGTGGTTATCTTCTTCAACATAAAAACAGTATGATGTTGAAGTGTCATAACTGTGGAATTTCTATGGGATTAGATAAGTTGATAGAAAAGCTTGATTCTTCTCTATATCAACAATATAAATTAGAAAAATTTGGAAAAAAATTTGAGAAAAAATCTTTCGATTTTAAACCTAAATTTGAAACAAAAAGTATCGAAGACCTTCCAGATTTTATCGAAAATATCACAAATCTAGATGTAAATCATCCGGCAGTACTATATTGTAAAAGTAGAAAACTACCAGATTATAAATTAAAATACATCTACTATATTGATGATGTCTCAAGAATTACAGAGGTAGTAGAGAAATATAAGAATCGAATTAAGACTAACGAAGGTAGGATCGTATTACCATTTTATTCAAAAAATAATGATATAGTAGGATTTACTATGAGAGCGATTGATAAAAATCCTCTTAGATATATAACTATTCGACTTCGTGAAGATGAACCTATGATATATGGATTAGAACGGATTAATTTAAAGAAAAAAATTGTATGTGTAGAAGGTCCTATTGATAGTTTATTTTTGTCTAATGCAGTTGCTGTCAGTGGTGCTGACATGAAGAAAGCCACGGAGATTTTACCAAAAAACACTATTTACGTTTTTGATAATCAACCTAGAAATAAAACTATTTGTAATTTACTTGACAGAATGATAAGAAATAATTATACTGTTTGTATCTGGCCGAACAATCTCTATGGTAAAGATATCAATGATATGGTTTTGACTGGATACAGTGTCGAGAAAATTATATATAATAACTCATATTCAGATCTAGGTGCTATGTTAAAATTTAATGAATGGAGAAAAGTGTAATGTCATGGCCACATAAGAATAGACCAAGAAAAGGTCGTAGAAAAATTGGATCAACCAAACGTAAGAATGCCAGTAAAAACCGTAAGAGGAAATAATGTTTAACGAAAAACATATGTTCTATATAATTATAGCTACAATAGCCATAATTATGACTATTCTTATTCCTATGAATGTTAACGCAGAAGAAATCAAAATTAAAGATATATATAAAACCCAACAAAGAGCGATACCTAAAGTAGAAACTGTATGTACAGATAGACAGGTTCCGATATATAATAATCAACAATCATCTGATGGTTCTTCAATTTTAGGAACTATCATTGGTGGTGTAGCAGGTGGATTACTTGGATCTACAGTAGGTAAGGGTACTGGAAAGAGTGTTGCTATAGGTGGTGGTGCTGTTGCTGGTGCTTTAGCTGGTAATCAAGTTGGTAAAAACATGGGTAGTAGTAATGATGTTGTTGGATATCAGAATGTACAACAATGCACTCCTCATACGAGGTATGATTATGTAAATGAAGAAATATATAGTCATAGCGAAATCACTTTCTGGTACAATGGACAATATAAAACATTAACATTTATTAAGTGAGGTTTTATGGAATATTTTGATTATAGTACACGATTGATTTCTATGACCGAACCGTTGATTGATGTCGTAAATACATCCGAAGAACTTGTAGCATTCTGTGCAAGAGTTTCAAATCCAACAAATCAAACAAACAACGAGACCGCAGGAAAACTTCTATCTTATTGTAAAAAGAATTCTCATTGGTCTATCTTTGAGATGGTAGACGCAACAATTGAGATTAAGTGTACAAGAGATATTGGTAGACAGATTCTGCGGCATCGGTCTTTCAGTTTTCAAGAATTTAGTCAGCGATATGCTGAAGCACAGGATTTTACATGGAGGGAACCAAGACTACAAGATTCAAAGAATAGACAGAATAGTCTAGAAGGAGTAGACAAAGACACGAGAGATAATTGGCAATTGATACAGACAAATGCCTTAGTTCAGGCCAAGAAAGATTATCAATGGGCATTGAATATGGGTATTGCTAAAGAAGTAGCAAGGTCTATTTTACCAGAAGGGCTCACGATGTCTACAATGTATATGAAGGGTTCTCTTCGTTCTTGGATTCATTATTGTGATCTTCGTATGGGTAATGGTACACAAAAAGAACACAGATTAATCGCAGAAAGTTGTTGGCATCTATTATCTGAGAAGTTTCCAACCGTATTTTTAGAGGGAAATTAAATGCAAAATCATCTTCCAACCGAATATCAACAGTTTATTCATCTATCACGTTATTCACGTTTTATGTGGGATAAGGGTAGACGTGAGAGTTGGACCGAGACTGTAAGTCGTTATTTTGATTTCTTTGAAGAAGATCTAAATGACAAACATGATTTTAAATTAAGTAAAAAAGACAGAGACGAACTAGAAGATGCTGTATTAAATCAAAAGGTAATGCCCTCTATGCGGTGCCTTATGACTGCTGGTCCAGCATTGAAGAAAGAGAACGTTGCCGGTTATAACTGTTCATATCTTGCGATTGATCGTGTTCAAGCATTTGATGAATTACTTTATATTCTTATGAATGGTACTGGTGTAGGATTCTCAGTAGAACGCCAGTTTGTTACTAAACTTCCCGTTGTTGCCGAAGATTTCTTTGATTCAGATGTAGTAATCACAGTGGCAGATTCTAAGATTGGTTGGGCAAAGGCACTCAAGGAACTTATTGCTCTTCTCTATCAGGGTCAAGTACCTTCTTGGGATACTTCTAAAGTACGTCCAGCCGGATCACCATTAAAGACTTTTGGTGGTCGCGCATCTGGTCCAGAACCACTTGAAGATCTTTTCAAGTTTGTAACCTCAATTTTCCGTGGAGCTGCTGGTCGTCGTTTATCTTCGCTTGAATGTCATGATATCGTATGTAAGATTGCTGAGATTGTAGTTGTAGGTGGTGTTCGTCGTAGTGCTCTTATCTCACTATCTAATCTATCTGATGATCGTATGAGACACGCAAAGGCAGGACAGTGGTGGGAACAAAACCCACAAAGAGCACTTTCAAATAATTCAGCATGTTATACAGAGAAGCCTGATATTGGTATCTTTATGGAAGAATGGTTATCTCTATACAACTCTAAGTCAGGTGAACGTGGACTGTTCAATCGTGAATCTGCAAAGAAGCAGGTAGCAAAGACAGGTCGTAGAGATGTAGATCATGAGTTTGGTACTAATCCATGTTCAGAGATTATTCTGAGAGACCGTGAGTTTTGTAATCTTTCAGAAGTTGTGATTCGTTCTACAGATAGTCTAGAAACACTAAAGGAAAAGGTACGTCTTGCTACTATTCTTGGAACGTTTCAATCAACATTAACAAACTTTAGATATCTATCAAAGAAGTGGAGAGAGAATTGTGAAGAAGAACGTCTTTTGGGTGTTTCATTAACAGGGATTATGGACAATGATCTTACAAATGGAAAGAGTGAGAAGAGAGGTAACATTAAGACTCATCAAGTTCTACAGGAACTTAAAACCGTCGCAATCGAAACAAACAAAGAGTGGTCTAAGAAAATCGGTATCCCACAGTCAGTTTCGGTTACTTGTGTTAAACCTAGCGGCACTGTTAGTCAACTTGTTGATGCTGCCAGTGGCATTCATGCACGACATAATCCTTACTATATACGGACGGTGCGTGGAGATAAAAAAGACCCTCTGGCGATCATGATGAGAGATGTTGGTTTTCCTGTTGAAGATGATGTAATGAAACCAGAACATACTTATGTGTTTTCATTTCCAATGAAGTCACCGGATAGTTCTGTGTTTCGAACTGATATGTCTGCAATTGAACAGTTGGAACTATGGAAGACTTATCAAGACGCTTGGTGTGAACATAAACCTTCTGTAACTATTTCTGTCAAAGAACATGAGTGGTTAGAGGTTGGTGCATGGTGTTATAAAAATTTTGATTATATGTCCGGTGTATCATTCTTACCATTTTCTGATCACACATATCGTCAAGCACCATATCAAGATTGCACTGAGAAGGAATATCAGCAACTATTAGAGAAGATGCCAAAGAATGTGGATTGGGCTCTTCTACAGAATTATGAGACAACTGATCTAACACTTGGAGCGCAGGAAATGGCTTGTGCCGCTGGAGGATGTGAAATTATTTAAAAGATTAAAAGTAACTCGGAGTATCAAATGGAAACAATAACATGTGAGGAGTGCGGAGCAGAATTTGATATACAACATAATGAAATAAATAAGGTCGCATACTGCCCATTCTGCGGAGAAGTCTTTCAACAAAATGAAGACTTCGATGAATGGGCAGAAGACCGAGAATTTTGGGACGATGAAGACGAATAATGTATGATAATCCTTGGATGTACCAGGGAGAAGTATTTGATGAGAATTTAGTTGACAGGTATCATGGTTTCGTTTATTGTATTACTTGCCCCGATGGTAG
>Ga0129342_1000350_pt1 | contig 19118 bp, 20 predicted proteins | sample CPBDNA_5_FD_94426 | JGI IMG/M metagenome (GOLD analysis project Ga0129342, IMG submission 94426) | Freshwater to marine salinity gradient microbial communities from Chesapeake Bay, USA - CPBay_Sum_15_0.2_DNA | ecosystem: Environmental > Aquatic > Marine > Coastal | place: USA: Chesapeake Bay...
GACCGTGCCCTTCACCTCCATCGAGCTGCCGAGCTTCGAGATCCCGAAGGTGGAGCTGCCCAAGGTGGAGCTGCCCAAGGTGGAGCTGCCCAAGGTGGAGCTGCCCAAGGTGGAGCTGCCCAAGGTCACCCTGCGTCGCGAGATGCCGTCCACGGTGGCGGATGCCCTCGAGGCCGTGCAGGAGCGCGTCGTGTCCGCCCCGCAGACGGCCAAGAAGGCCTGGCACCAGGTCACCGACCTCAGTCGCGATGCCCGCGAGCAGGTGCAGGACCTGAGCGTCGACGCCCGTGACCGCGCTGTGCGCTTCGGCCGCGACGCGAAGTCGACTGCCAGCCACACGGTCGTCCTCGTCCGCGAGGCCGTCGGTATCTGATCCACCCATCACGCTCAAGCGCGCCCCGCCTGCGAAATGCAGGCGGGGCGCGTACGTTGGAGGGGTGTTCGATCTCACCCAGAACCTCGTCATCACCGTCCTGTGGGTCGTCTTCGGGGTGGTGAAGATCTGGGCGTTCGTCGATTGCGTGCGCCGGCCAGCTCAGGCCTTTCCGGCGGTCGGCCGGGTGTCCAAGCTCCTGTGGCTCCTGCTCACCGGCATCGCGATGCTCACCGGGTTCATCCCCGGCCTCACCCTCGGGATCATCGGCATCGCCGGGATCGTGGTCGCCCTGGTCTATCTCTTCGACGTCCGGGTGCGCATCGCCGAGTTGATGGGCTAGCGGATCAGGTCCAGCCGCCACCCTCGGGCAGTTGCCCGTGCTCGGCCCACATCCGCAGGGCCGAGTGAGTCTGAGTGCCACAGTCCAGCCGGTCGAGTCGACCCTGCGCGTCGACGATGAAGTAGGCGTAGGCGGGCGGACTGGGACCACCGCTGCGCGCGTCTGTGACATCGGTGGCGGGTGGCAGCTTCTCCCGGGGCACCCAGGTGTGGCGATCGGTGCCGACGATGAGCAGGCCCTCGCGACCGAGCACGTGCAGGCCCTTGCGGTGGACCCCGCGCTTCACGTCGCGGCGCTCAACGAGGCCCTGCAGCAGTTTTGCCGCGGCGAACATCGCCCCGATAAGGCACACGGCGGCCATGGCGCCGTAAATGACGCGCTCTCCTCCCGCGGCGGGATCAAGCCCGGCGATGAGTGTCGCGCGCAGACTTGCGATACCCACGACGAGCAGGCCAATCAGCCAGGCGCCGGGGATCCAGGCCATATGCGTGCGTCGGGCGAGGAAGCGAGCGTCGGCAGGGCGCGGGATGCCTGGGTCGAGCAGGGCCTGGACACGCACGGGCAGTTCGGTGACAGGCACCTGCACGAGGATGCGTTCGGCGCTCATGACGTCACTGCTCGAGGGCGATGCGAATTCGCCGGAACCCCTTGCCTTTGTTCTCGATCTTGACCACGCGCATGCGGCCGACCTGTCGCGTGGACGCGACGTGCGTGCCGCCGTCCGCCTGCACATCGAGACCATCGATATCGACCAGGCGCACCACCTCGATCTCTGGAGGCAGCAGGTTGGATGCGGTGCGGATGATGTCGGGGATGGCGAACGCCTCCTCGCGGGGCAGGTTGTACGCGCGGATAGCCCGATCAGCCTCGACCTCGGCATTGATCGCCGACTCGATCGACTCCTTGAATCCCTCGGGGACCCCTTCGAGGTTGAAGTCCAGACGCCCCTCCAGCGGCTCCATGTTGGATCCGGTCACCAGGGCCCCGAAGTCGCGGAAGACGACACCCGAGAGCACATGCAGGCCTGAGTGCGTGCGCATGAGCGCGCTGCGACGCGGATCGTCGATGGCACCCTGCACGTGCGCGCCGACCGGCGGGAGCGGATCGTCATCGGCGGGGATCAGCAACACGTCGTCGCCCTGACGCGCGCCCACGATGCGGGTCTGCACGCCGTCCCAGAGCAGCACCCCATGGTCCGGCGGCTGACCACCGCCACCGGGATAGAAGGCTGAACGATCGAGCACGATCCCCTGCTCCGGGTCAACCGCGATCACCGTGGCCGTCCACTCGCGGAGGGTGGGATCGTCGAGCTCGAGTCGCGCCGTACCCATGTCAGCGGCCCTGGTTGGCGACCGCGGCGGCTGCAGCAGCGGCAGCTTCGGGATCGAGGTATTCCCCTCCGGGGACGATCGGCTTCAGGTCGTGGTCGAGGCGGTAGACGAGCGGGATACCGGTGGGAATGTTGAGGCCGGCGATGTCCGCATCGGAGATGTTGTCGAGGTGCTTCACCAGTGCGCGGAGCGAATTGCCGTGCGCGGCCACGAGCACCGTCTGACCGCTCCGCAGTCCCTCCGCCACGATGACGTCCTCCCAGTAGGGGATCAATCGAGCGACGACATCCTTGAGGCATTCTGTGCGCGGCCGGGCATCCGGCGGTAGCGCGGCGTAGCGCGGATCGTGGGTCTGCGCGAACTCGCTGTCGGGGTCGATGGGCGGAGGGGGGACATCGTAGGAGCGGCGCCAGAGCATGAACTGCTCCTCGCCGTACTCCTCGAGGGTGGCCTTCTTGTCCTTGCCCTGCAGGTCGCCGTAGTGACGCTCATTGAGCCGCCAATTGCGCACGACCGGGATCCAGGCACGGCCAGCCTCTCCCAGCGCGATGTTGGCCGTGGTGATCGCACGCGTGAGCAGGGAGGTGTGGACCACGTCGGGGAGGATGCCGGACTCGGCGAGCATTCGACCGCCGCGTGCCGCCTCATCGCGCCCCTTGTCGGAGAGTCCGACATCGACCCAGCCGGTGAAGAGATTGCGGGCGTTCCACTTGCTCTCGCCATGGCGCAGGAGGATGAGGGTGTAGGGCTCGGTCATGGCGCAATCCTGTCAAGCCCTAGTCGGCCTGCTCCGCCAGGTGTCGGAAGGCCTCGAGATTGCCCGTCGGTTCACCGCGTTCCGTGCGCCACTTCCATTCCCGACGGATCGCGGTGGCGAATCCAAGTTCGAGGATCGTGTTGAAGGAGTCATCGGAGTATTCCGCGACGCAGCCGAGGATCCGGTCGACCTCGGCCGGTGTGACAGCGTCGAGCGAGACGCGGCCGGAGAGGTAGATATCGCCGAGGTGATCGATGCAGAAGGCGACGGCGTACATCCGCCGATTGCGCTCGAGAAGCCACCGGTAGACCGCCTCGGCCGACTCGTCGGGCCGACGGGCCACGAAGGCATTGATGGACAGGGAGTGGTCGCCGACGCAGAGCGAGACGGTTGTCTTGAGTTTGCGCTCGCCCTCCATCGTCACGACGAACGTGTGGGGATCGGGCCTCTCGACCGGCAGGCCTGTCTCGACCAGTGTGGCGTCGAGGACCTCGACCGCAGTCGCCCGCGTCATTGAGCGCGCGCGACGACCGGCAGTGCCGCGTGCTCGCCGATGGCGCGGGTGTAGGAGTCGATGAGGGCGCTCGCCGTGGCATCCCAACTGAATCCCTCGGCGTGTGACCTGGCCGCCTGAGCGAGTCGCTCGCGCTCGGACGTCATGGTCCGAGCCAGGGCATGCGCCCATGCATCCGTGTCGTGTCCGGTCACGAGCAGCCCGGAGCGGCCATCAGCGACAGCGGTGCGGAGGCCGCCGACCGATGCCGCGACAACGGGAGTTCCGCACGCCTGCGACTCCGCAGCGACCAGGCCGAAGGACTCGGAGTACGACGGGACCACGGTCGCGTCCGCGGCCCGGTACCAATCGGCGAGCCGGGTTCGATCGGTCGGTGGCTCGAACCGCACGAGCTCGGCGATCCCAAGCGAGGCCGCAAGCTCGACGAGCCCGGTCGGATGATCCAGGCCGCTCCCCGAGGGTCCTCCGCAGATCACAACGAGGAGTCGCTCACGAAGGGAGGGATCATCGGCGACCAGGCGCGCAGCGGCGCGGAGGAGGACGTCGGGCGCTTTGAGCGGCTGGATGCGGCCGACGAAGAGCAGCACGTGGGCGTCCGGCCGCACGTCGAGGCTTCGCCGCGCCGCGGCGCGATCGCCGGGTGCGAAGACCTCCAGGTCCACTCCGGGGTGGATGACGTCGATGGCGTGCGCGGGCGCGTCATAGAGGTCGATGAGCTGACGCGCTTCCTCACCGGTGTTAGCGATAAGTCGGGACGCGTGATCGACGACCTGCTGCTCACCGAGCACGCGCACGGCGGGCTCAGGCCTGTCGCCAGCGGCCAGCTCGAGGTTCTTGACCTTGGCCATGGTGTGCATCGAGTGGACCAGTGGTACGTCCCAGCGCTCCGAGGCGAGCCAGCCCACATGGCCCGACAGCCAATAGTGAGAGTGGATCAGATCGAACCAGCCCGCAGGTCGGTTGGCCTCGACGCGCAGGAGCTCGGCACTGAAGGCGCACATCTGCGCGGGCAGATCCTCCTTGGGCAACTCCTCGAAGGGTCCCGCGCGCAGATGGGTTACGCGCAAACCAGGCTCGAGTTCGAGTGTGGACGGCAGGCTGGACGAGACGGCGCGCGTGAAGATCTCGGTGTCGACACCGGCATGGGCGAGGCGGCGAGCGGTCTCCAGCACGTAGACATTGAGTCCGCCAGCATCACCGGTGCCGGGCTGGTCCAGGGGCGAGGTGTGCAGGGATACGACGGCGACCCGGCGGGGCCGGGGATCGCGCAGGTGTCGGCTCACAGCCACCTCCCAAGGGTCCCCAGTGTGGCCCATCGCTCATGGGGCGGCATCCCGGCCTCCAGAAGTCGGACACCGGCGACCGGAGGGAGGGGGAGCAGGCGCGGGGTGGCCAGGGGTCCAGCTACGAGGTGGCCTTGAGGGTCACGCCCGCGTACGGCTCACCGGTGACGATGGTCACGACTCGTCGGGTCACGGAGACAGCGTGATCGGCGTACCTCTCGTAGAAGCGGGAGAGGAGGGTGACGTCGATGGCCGCTTCGACCCCGTGCTTCCAGGATGGCGACAGCACGATGCGGAAAAGCTCGCGATGCAGGTGGTCCATCTGCTCGTCATGGCGAGCGATGTCGGTTGCGAGCGACACGTCCTTGGTTGCGATGACGGCGCCAGTCTTGGAGACGATGGCCTCGGCTATGCCGCCCATCTCGGCGAAAGTGCCGCGAAGCTCCTGTGGGATGGCGGCAGCGGGGTAGCGCATGCGCGCCTGCTTGGCGACGTGCTCGGCGAGATCTCCCATGCGCTCCAGCGAGGACGCGATGCGCAGTGCGCCGATGAGAATGCGCAGGTCGGACGCGACAGGCGCTTGAAGGGCGATGACGTCGAAGCACTTCTCCTCGGTCTCCGAGGTGATGAGGTCCACCTGGGCATCGGCCGCGATGACTTCCTCGGCCAGGCGGAGGTCGGCGTCGAGCAGGGACTGGGTGGCCCGGTTCATGGCCGATCCGACGAGCCGGGTCAGGTGGACCAGGTCATCGCTGATGGCATCGAGCTCTGCCGTGAACGCCTCACGCATCACGCACCTCCTGACCGGCCATAGTGGTGAGCGTACGTGAATCGATAGTGACGGGAAGGTGAACGCCAGGCCCCCGGGGATGAACGGTCGGACAATCCTGCCTCGGCCCCCATGCGCCCTGCGTGCGCCCCAGGGCCAGGCGCCTATCGTGGCCCCCATGGTCGGCCGCCCCGCCCGCGCCTCGCGGCCCGTGGACTTCACCCCCGGGTCAGCCCGCGCCGTGTCCGAGGAGGTCGCCGGCCTCCTGGCAATCCTGCCCATGGCCTCCCTCGTGGTCGATGCCGACGGCAACGTGCTGCGCACGACCCCTCGGGCGGAGGCACTCGGTCTCGTACGCCGCGATGCGCTGGCCGTGTCCGCGGTCCACGAACTCATCCGCGCCTGCGCCGAGCGCGGCGTCCCCCAGGACCGCGAGATCCGCGTGCGCCGCCCCCCGCTGGGGCGCGGCATGCTCGACCTGCGGGCGACGGTCGCCGGCCTGTCGAATGGCACCTACGTCGTCCTCGTGGAAGACCTCGCCGAGGAGCGACGCGTCGATGCTGTGCGCCGTGACTTCGTCGCGAATGTCAGCCATGAGTTGAAGACGCCGGTGGGCGCCCTCGCCCTGTTGGCCGAGGCGATTCTCAGCTCGGCAGAGGACACCGAGAGCGTGCAACGTTTCGCTCAGCGCATGATCGTCGAGTCCTCGCGACTGTCATCTCTTATCAACGACATCATCGAGCTCTCGCGACTGCAGGGCGATGATCCGCTGGCACGCGCCGCGGTCTTCGAGATCGATCCGGTCATCGTGCAGGCCGTCGACGAGGTCCGGCCCTTCGCGGACGCGCGCGGCATCGAGCTCGTCGTCATGGGCGCTCCCGGCGCCGAGATGGTGGGCGACCGACAGCAGGTCCTCACGGCCCTGCGCAATCTGGTGAGCAACGCCGTGACCTATTCACCCGACGAGACCCGGGTCGCTGTCGCCGCCCGCACGGACTCGGGCATGGTCGAGATCGATGTCAAGGACCAGGGGATCGGCATCGCCTCGCACGATCAAGATCGAATCTTCGAGCGCTTCTATCGTGCGGATCCGGCGCGTAGCCGCGCGACAGGGGGCACCGGGCTAGGCCTGTCGATCGTCAAGCATGTCTGCGAGAACCACGGCGGTGACGTCGCCGTCTGGTCCGAGCTCGGTGTCGGTTCGACGTTCACGCTCCGCCTGCCCCTCGCCAGCGGAACGGAGTCGGCGGAACTCATGTCGTGGGCAGGTCCGGTCAGCGTCGTCGACCGCGAGGAGGGAATCACGTGACCCGAGTGCTTGTGGTGGAGGACGAGGAGTCCTTCTCTGATGCGCTGTCCTTCATGCTTCGCCGCGAGGGATACGAGGTGGGTGTCGCCTCCGACGGCACGACCGCGCTGGAGGAGTTCGATCGACACGGAGCGGATCTGGTGCTGCTGGATCTGATGCTGCCGGGAATCTCAGGCACCGAGGTGTGCCGCACCCTGCGCCAGCGCTCCACGGTCCCGATCATCATGGTCACCGCCAAGGATGGCGAGGTCGACAAGGTCGTCGGACTCGAGCTGGGCGCCGATGACTACGTCACCAAGCCATTCTCGTCTCGCGAGCTCGTCGCGCGCATCCGAGCGGTGCTCCGTCGCCGCGGTGAGCCGGAGGAAATGCTGCCGAGCATCCTCGAAGCCGGTCCTGTGCGCATTGATGTCGATCGCCATGTGGTGGCGGTCCGTGGCGAGTCCGTCGCCATGCCGCTCAAGGAGTTCGACCTGCTGGAGCTGCTCGTCCGCAACGCCGGCCGTGTCCTGACGCGCGGGCAGATCATCGATCGGGTGTGGGGCTCGGACTACGTCGGAGACACCAAGACTCTGGACGTCCACGTCAAGCGTCTTCGCGCCAAGATCGAGGAGGACCCACGCGAGCCGACGCTGATCCTCACCGTGAGAGGCCTGGGCTACAAGCTCGAAGCGGAGTAGGTCCGGGCCGATCGTCGAGCGATCTCAGGACGCGGGCACGTAGCCGGCGTAGTAGCCGACATCGGGCACGACGAGTGACGTGAACTCCGTGATCCCGTTGGTCGTGAAGGTGAGTGTCACCGGGGAGTAGGAACCAGCGGGTGTCGCGATCGGGTCGAGCAGGAGGAAGTTCTCGGCCGGAGCGCCCTCGGCGCCATAGCCGAACGTGGCGAACGTGCCTGGCTCGATCGTGACCGCTGCCGTCTCGATGGGCTGGCCGTCGATGGTCACGGCCGCGAGCGTGTCGGGTGCGTCGCCCTGATTGAAGACCGCCATGACCAGCGATGCACGGCCAGCGTCGTTGCGCACGATGGTGGCGTTCTCGACGCGGAGCGAGCCCACGATCTCCTGCGTGCCATTGCCGGAATTCATCGAGTTCTGCATGGTCGTGCTCGCGTTGAAGCCCTGCCAGCATCCGGCCAGGAGCGGACTGACGGCGACAACCGTCACCGCGAGAGCGGCGTTGCGAACAAGGCGATTCCTGCGAGAGAGGCGATGGCGAAATGCGATCACGCATTCAGCGTAGCGGGTGGACCAACGAGGTCTCGGGGTGGGACGCCTGATGCCCGTGATATCCTGAGCGACCTGGAAAGGGGTCTTTCTCTATGACGTTCAAGGTTGGCGACACCGTCGTCTACCCCCATCACGGGGCCGCCCTTATCGAAGCCGTTGAGATCCGGGTCATCAAGGGAGCGGAGAAGGAATATCTCGTCCTTCGCGTGGCCCAGGGAGACCTCACGGTGCGCGTTCCGGCCGACAATGTCGACCTCGTCGGCGTTCGCGATGTCGTCAACGCCGAGGGCCTTGACCGGGTCTTCGAGGTGCTCCGTCAGCCCTACACCGAGGAGCCGACCAACTGGTCGCGACGCTACAAGGCCAATCTCGAGAAGCTTGCCTCCGGAGACGTCATCAAGGTGGCGGAGGTCGTGCGCGACCTCTGGCGCCGCGAGCGCGAGCGCGGCCTGTCCGCCGGTGAGAAGCGCATGCTCGCCAAGGCTCGACAGATTCTCGTGAGCGAACTCGCCCTTGCGGAGAAGACCAACGAGGACAAGGCCGAGGCCATCCTCGACGAGGTTCTCGCCTCCTAGGTCTCCGGGCCGCTTCGGCCCCTGCACGGAAGCGGAGGTCGCCATGGGCGACAACGCGATGCCCTCGCCGGGTGCCACCGCGGTGATCGTGCCGGCTGCGGGTCGCGGAGAGAGACTCGGACCGGGGGCCCCTAAGGCGCTTCGGACTCTCGCGGGTCAACCGATCCTGCTGCACGCCGTGCGCAATCTCGCCACGGCCCGGGGGTTGGACCTCATCGTGGTCGCCGTGCCTGAAGAGTCATGCGAGGAGGCCCGCGCGCTGCTGCAGGGCATCGATATCCCGATCACGATCGTGTCCGGCGGCGAGACCCGCCAGGACTCCGTCGCACGCGCACTCCTCGCCCTGCCGTCAGAGGTCGATGTCGTGCTCGTCCACGATGCGGCCAGACCGCTTGTCCCGTCTGAGGTGGTCGACCGGGTGGTCGGCGCCGTCCGGGCCGGTTCCCGGGCCGTGATCCCCACTCTCGGTGTCGTCGACACGGTCAAGGAGGTCGACGGTGACGGCGTCGTGCGTGCCACCCTCGACCGCGCGCGCCTGCAGGCGGTGCAGACTCCGCAGGGATTTGCTCGCGATGTGCTGCAGCGTGCCCACGCCGCATCCGATGGCGGCGACGCCACCGACGACGCGGGGATGGTCGAGCGCATGGGCGTGATCGTCCAGACCGTGCCTGGCCACGAGGAGGCGTTCAAGATCACGCGACCGCTCGACCTTGTGCTCGCCGAAGCGATCCTCGCGCGGCGGCGGGCGGCCGGCGGTGTCGGCTAGCCGCGTGGGCGTGGGCGTCGACGTCCACGCCTTCGCCCGCGGCCGCCCGCTCTGGGTGGCAGGACTGCTCTGGGACGGCGACGGCCTTGACGGTCACTCGGATGGTGACGTCGCCGCGCATGCGGCGTGCGATGCCCTTCTGGCCGCCGCGGGTCTGGGCGACCTCGGGTCGATGGTCGGTGTGGACGATCCGCAGTGGGCGGGCGCAAACGGTGTTGCCCTTCTCGCTCACGCGGTCGAGCACATTCGCGCAGCAGGCTGGCAGGTCGGCAACATTTCGATCCAGGTCATCGGTAACCGCCCGCGGATCGGGACCCGGCGCCGGGAAGCAGAGGATGTGCTGTCGACGGTCGTCGGGGCTCCCGTCAGCGTCTCCGGCACCACGACGGACGGTCTCGGACTCACCGGGAGGGGCGAAGGGGCCGCTGCGATCGCCACGGCTCTCATCGTGGGTGCCGTGCACTGACCGATCCGGGCTTCGCTACCGTCGCACCATGAGTGCAACCATCCCGCCTGAGGCGCTGCCAATCCTCGATGCGCCGGAGTTCGCCACCATGGCGACAACCAACCCCAATGGCTACCCGCACCTGTCCGTTGTCTGGGTCGAGCGCGACGGCGATGACCTGCTCGTCTCGACGATCAAGGGCCGCCGCAAGTACCTCAACATGGAGCGCGATCCGAAGGTCGCGCTGCTGGTGTACCCCAAGGACAACCCCTACTCCTACGTCGAGGTGCGCGGCACCGTGACGATGACGGAGGAAGGCGGACGCGAGCTGATCGATCGGCTCAACCAGCAGTACACCGGCACCGATCGCTACCCGGGTGACGACGGCACCGACAACGTCCGAGTGGTCTGTCGCATCACTCCCGACAAGATCGTCACGCGCCTGCCGCACTAGGCTCTGCGCGTGAGCCTGCGCCTGTACGACACCGCCGCCCGGCAGGTGCGCGAGTTCGTCCCGCTCCAGCCCGGGCGTGCCTCCATCTACCTGTGCGGAGCGACCGTGCAGGCACCTCCTCACGTCGGCCACATTCGCTCCGGACTCGCCTTCGACATCCTGCGCCGCTGGCTGATCGCGTCCGGCTACGACGTGACCTTCGTGCGTAATGTCACCGACATCGACGACAAGATCCTGGCCAGGGGCGCAGAGGAGGACGTGCCCTTCTGGCAGGTAGCCATGCGCAATGAGAGGGCCTTCACGTCGGCATACGACGTACTCGGTTGCCTGCCGCCGACCTACGAGCCGCGGGCTACCGGTCACGTCCCGGAGATGATCGACCTGATGCAGCGCCTGATCGACACCGGTCACGCGTACGCCGCCGACGGTGATGTCTATTTCGACGTGCGGTCCTTCGCAGACTACGGCGCGCTGAGCGGTCAGCGCCTCGACGACATGCAGCCGGCGGCAGACTCCGACGCCAGCATCAAGCGCGACCCGCGTGACTTTGCCCTGTGGAAGTCCGGCAAGCCCGGGGAGCCGTTGTGGCAGACACCGTGGGGCCCGGGCCGGCCCGGTTGGCACCTGGAATGCTCCGCGATGGCCTCGCGCTACCTCGGTCCGGCATTCGACATCCACGGCGGCGGCATGGACCTGCTCTTCCCCCATCATGAAAATGAGATCGCGCAGTCGAAATCCGCGGGGGACGACTTCGCGCAGTACTGGATGCACAACGCCTGGGTGACGACCTCGGGCGAGAAGATGAGCAAGTCCCTCGGTAACTCCCTCCTCGTCTCGGAGGTGGTCAAGCGCGTCCGCCCGGTCGAGCTGCGCTACTACCTCGGGTCCGCGCACTACCGCTCGATGCTGGAGTTCTCGGACGAAGCTCTTGCCGAGGCAGCCGCGGGCTACCGGCGCATCGAGGGCTTCATTCGTCGGGCCGAGGAGGGACTCGGCGACGGTCCATCCTCGGTGGATCTGCCGAGTGCCTTCGTCGAGTCGATGAACGATGATCTCGGCGTTCCTCAGGCACTCGCCGTCATTCACGACACGGTGCGGGTCGGCAATGCCGCTCTTGCCGACGGCGACATGGACGTCGCACGTCGATCGCGCGACGCGGTCGTGGCCATGCTCGACGTGCTGGGGCTCAATCCCTACGCCGAGCCATGGGCCGATCAGTCCGACGACGGAGCCGCCCGGCGGGCACTTGGCCCTCTCGTCGACGTCGTCCTCGCCCAGCGTGAGGCTGCCCGTGAGCGCAAGGACTTCACCGTCGCCGACGCACTGCGCGACGGCCTCGCGGCATCCGGCATCGCTGTCGAGGACACCCCGACCGGCCCACGCTGGTCTCTCGCCGAGGAGGGCTAATGGCCGGCAATTCCCAGCGCAAGGGCGCGATGCGCAAGGCGGGCACCAAGAAGGGGATGACGGTCGGCTCAGGTGGCCAGCGGCGCAAGGCGCTCAAGGGCAAGGGCCCGACCCCCAAGGCTGAGGAGCGCCAGAAGCATCCGGCGGCTCGTCGGGCCCGGGCGGCGGAGAAGCGGTCGACCACGTCTGCGCCCGCTGGCCGCGGCCGCAAGGACGGGCGTGAGGTCCTCGTCGGACGCAATCCCGTGGTCGAGGCCCTGCGCGCCGGTGTGCCGGCCTCAGCTCTCTACGTCCAGCAGTACGTCGACACCGATGATCGGGTTCGAGAAGCCCTCTCGACCGCCGCGGATCAGGGCATGCCGCTCATGGAGGTCACGCGCATCGAACTCGATCGCATGTCCGGCGGTGCGGCACATCAGGGATTGCTGCTCACGGTGCCGGCGTACGACTATCTCGATCCCTCGGACCTCCTGGCCCGCGCAATCGACTCGGGGCACGCGCCGCTCATCGTTGCACTCGACGGTGTGACCGATCCGCGCAATCTTGGCGCCGTCGTGCGATCCGCGGCGGCCTTCGGTGCCGACGGTGTGGTGATCCCCGAACGACGTGCCGCGGGCGTGACGGGCTCAGCGTGGAAGGCCAGCGCCGGCACCCTCGCCCACCTGCCGGTCGCGCGTGCGACCAACCTCACGCGCACTCTCACCGCCTATGCCAAGGCTGGATGCACCATCGTTGGCTTGGCCGCCGATGGTGATCTCTTGCTCACCGCGATGGATCGGGCGACAGCGGCGGATCCGCTGGTCGTCGTGATCGGAGGGGAGGGCCGCGGCCTGAGTCGCCTCGTCACGGAGTCGTGCGATCGGATCGTGTCGATCCCGATGGCGAGTGACACGGAGTCGCTCAATGCATCGGTTGCCGCCGGAATCGCTCTCTACGTGGTGGCGTCGCTGCGCTCGTCATCCTGAGCTGCTGCCCGCTTGGGCAGCAGCGTCTGCGCGATGAGCGGGAAGACCAGGACCGAGAGCGCGCCTGCTCCGACAAGCGCGGCGGCGGTGGAGGAGTCCATGAGTCCGGCGCCCAGCTCGACCGACGTCACCGCGACGATGATCGGCAGGGCTGTGGCGACGTAGAGCGAGTAGCCGGCGCGCTCCTTGGTCTGCGGGATGGCCCGGCGGTAGAGGAAGAACTGCGGGATGCCTCGCACGATCAGCAGCAGCACGAAGAAGAGCAGCATCAACGTGGGGTTCTCCACGATCGACTTCACGTCGAGCCTGGCGCCCGACACGATGAAGAAGATCGGAATGAAGACACCAAAGGCGATGCCCTCGACCTTCGTCTGCAGGAGCGCCTCCTCGTTTTGGGGGGCGAGCTGCTTGATGATGATGCCGGCAATGAAGGCGCCCAGGACGATGTCGAGACCGAAGCCCTCGGCGACAGCGAGGAGCGCGACGAGCAGGAGAGCGGTGAGGCGCACAGCGGTCTGAGCGCTGGTCTCATGTCCTCGCTCGATGACGGCGAGGACCTTGTCGGTACGCAGCCAGTTGGGCACTTTGGCGAAGATGAGGGCGATGGCGCCGAAGAGGAGCACCGACAGTAGCGCGAGCCAGAAGGACTTCGTCGTGAGCAGGAGCGAGATGGCCAGCACGGGACCGAATTCGCCGATGGCTCCTGCCCCCATGAAGTAGGTGCCGAAGGGTGTCTTGAGCATTCCCTTGTCCCGAAGGACTGGGAGGAGCGTTCCGAGCGCCGTGCTCGTGAGGCAGATGGCGACCCCGAGGAAGTCGTCGATGATGCCGGTGACCTCGAGGATGCCTGCGGCCACGAGCGCGAGAGCGGCGCTCACCAGCCAGCCGGTGAGGGCGAGTTTGCCAGAACGACCCCGGATCGCGTGCTTCTCGAGTTCGAGTCCCGCGGCGAAGAAAAGGAAGGCAAGGCCGAGTTCGGCGAGCAGGTCGATGGCCTCGTCGAACTGGATCCAGCCGAGCATCTCCGGACCGAAGAGGATGCCGAAGCCCAGCATGAGCACGACCTCCGCGACCGGCAGGCGCAGCAGGCCGACGATCAACGGGGTCGCGGCGGCGATGGCCGCAATGACGAGTAGCGAGGACAACTCGGTCTTCAGGTCGCTCTCCGACGCGGTGGCCATGACGGCGACGAGGTCCATTCGTGCCTCCCTTCAGCGCTGGAGCCTAGTGCTCTAAGGGGCGGCACGGGCAGGCCCTAGTCTCGCCCCGTGGCAGCACGGTCTCGCTGGGCGATCCTGCTCGTCCTCGCGGCGGCGCTTGCCCTCATCTCCCTCGACAACACGATCGTCAACGTCGCCCTGCCCACCCTCCAGGAGGAGTTGGGTGCGACAACGGCTGAACTCCAGTGGGTCGTCGATGCCTACTCGGTGATCTTCGCCGGCACGCTCCTGCTCGCGGGCAGCCTCGGGGACCGATTCGGCCGCCGCCGCGCGCTCGTCATCGGGCTCGTCATCTTCGGTGCTGGCTCGCTCGCGGCCGGCTTCGCGACGAGTGCAGACATGCTCATCGCGTGCCGCGCCGTCATGGGCATCGGGGGAGCCTTCATCATGCCGTCGACGCTGTCCATCCTCGTCCAGGTCTTCACCGAGCCGCGCGAGCGTGCGCAGGCGATCGGCATCTGGGCCGCAGTTGCCGGTGCCGCTGTCGCGATCGGGCCGATCCTTGGTGGTCTCCTGCTCGAGGTGACGACGTGGCATGCCATCTTCTGGGTCAATCCACCCCTCGTCGTCCTGGCGCTGCTCGCCACGCTGACCCTGGTGCCGGAGTCCTGTGATCCCAGCAGGCCACGCCTGGATCCTCTTGGTGCGGCTCTGTCCACCGTCGGCATCATCGCCTTCGTCATCACCGTCATCGAGGTGCCCGATCAGGGCATCTCCACGGTGACCATCGGCTCGGCCGTGGCCGCGATCGTCTTCATCGCCGCCTTCGTGTGGTGGGAGCGCCGGGCCCCGCGTCCGCTGCTGCCAATGGAGCTCTTCTCTCAGCGTCTCTTCACCGTCGCCATCATCACGGTGGCGCTTGTCTACGGCGCACTCATGGGCGTGATGTTCTTCCTGCCGCAATTCTTGCAACTTGTGCAGGGGGACTCACCGCTGCAGTCGGGGGTCGCGATGCTGCCCGCGGCTGGCGGGCTCTTCCTTGCTTCCCTCTTCAGTCCGCGGTGGGCCGAGCGATTCGGCACCCGGCGCATCGTCGTGAGCGGTCTGCTCCTCGTCGTCGTGGGGCTGTCCCTCGCGGCGTACCTCACGGCCGACTCGGCCTACATTCACGTGGGCGCAAGCCTCGGCCTCATGGGACTGGGGCTGGGCATGGTGCTGCCTCAGGCCACAAACGCCGTCCTCGCCTCGGTGCCGCGTGAGCGCGCCGGCATGGGTTCGGCGGTCAACGACGGTGTCGGTGAGCTCGGCGGATCGCTTGGGGTCGCGATCCTCGGGTCCCTGCTGTCGCTGGGGTACCGCAATGAAATCGAGGCGCAGATCGCGGCCGCGGGAGATGCGATCGCTTCCATCCCGACCAATGTGGTCGAGGCGGTGCGTGAGTCACTCGCCGCGGGATCGCTCGCGGTCGCTCAACTCCCTGCCGACATGGCGACGCCGATCCGCCAGGTCGCCGGCAATGCGTTCGTGTCCGGCATGACGACGGCGCTGATGATTGCCGCGGCGATTGTGGCGGTGGGCGCGTTCCTTGCCTGGCGGATGTTCCCTGCTCGCGTGGACAGGGTTGAGGAGTAGCCGCTCAGCGACGGACGGTGATCGCGCGCTTGACGATCGTCTTCTGCCCATCGGATGTGGACGTGATGCGGAGGGTGCCGGACTTCGGCGGCGTCACCTTGAGCGCGTACTTCCCCTTGGTATCGGTGCGGATCGACCCGAGTGCCTTCTTCTTCGACGTCGACGAAATCCACGTAACGGTGACCTTGGCACCGGACACGCCGTCATCGCCGCGCAGGACCTTTCCGTAGACCTTGGTCGACTCGCCCTTGCGGATCTTCGAGTCGAAGTTGACCCTCAACTCGAGCGGAGGTGCGATCTTGCGGGCCATCTGGCTGTAGAAGCCGTCGAGCACGAAGCCGAACTCCCACACCGCGACCCCCGCGATGCGCTGGTTGCTCACGATATTGGCCTTGAGCTTGGCGGAACGGGTGTCCGCAAACCACACTTCGCGCTCGGCGTCGCACTGCACAGCGACACCGCCGGCTGCCCCGTCCGTGACGATCCAGTAGCGGAAGGTGTATTCGCCGTACGTCGCGTCCCAGGTCGGCGTCACCTGCTCGCGCGAGGCAATCTGCTGCGCACGCTCGATGGATTGGCTCAGCATGCCGGGCACGCCGGCAGCCCCGGCCGCGGGCGTCCACCCTGCGGGGCACTCACCGCGCGTGACGTAGGAACCGTCGCGGTTCTGCCGCACCCAGTTGCGCGAGTACTGCGGGATACCGAGCCAGATCTTGTTGCGGTTGGCCGGCTTGGCCGTGGCCACCTGGTCGATGGCTGATGACACGACCTCATTGGCCCAGGGCCACGGGCCGATTGGGCCGGGGGAGCCATAGCTGTAGTCGTACGCCATGAGGCGCAGTCGATCGACATGGTCGATGATCTCGGCCCACGCGTAGACCGGGTAACCGGTGCCCGGGTTGGGGCGACCGTCAGCGAGGAAGGGATAGGTGCCAGCAGGCACCGTGGCCGAGAGCAGCAGGCCTTGGTCACGCAACTTCGGCGCGAGCGTCTTGATGAAAGCGACCCAGCGCGGCTTCGTGGCCTCCCACGTCTCCTTGCCGTCGGCGAACGCGAACTTCTCCCAGTCGAGGTCGACACCGTCCAGCCCGGCCTTGACCGTCCAGTCGACTATCTGGTTGGCGTAGGCGTTGCGCCGCGACTCGTCAGCCAGGTAGTCCGACAGTGTCCGAGCCTTCGAGCCGTCGACGATGGATCCCAGGACGGGGATTCCGGCGGACTGGAGGATCCTTCGCTGGTCGTCGAGGTGGTCATTGGTCCAGGGTGTCTCTCCCGTGGTGCTACAGGAACTATCGGTGTTGTAGGTGCACAGCGGGCGATCGGCACTCGCGAAGCTCCACCAGAAGAGGTTGACCTCGGGGACCGTCGAGGTGCCCTGCGCCGCTAGCGCCTCCACGACGCTGTCGGGCTCCCAGTAGCCGAACCAGCCGGAGACGTAGGGGCCGGTGATGAGTTGCGGAGTGATCGCCTGCGATGGACCAGCGAGCGCGATTCCAGCGACAAGGGACGAGGCCGCCGCGAAGCCTGCGATCGCCCGATACATGACTCGACAGTACGCCGCAGCGGTCCGTCATGAGTGGGCGGAAGGTTCAGGATTTCCGCTGAGTGGCCCCGAGAGGATTCGAACCTCCGACACAAGGTTTAGGAAACCTCTGCTCTATCCCCTGAGCTACGGGGCCAGGGCGCGTGTGTGCATCCGCTTTCGTGTGCGTGTGCACGACCCGCGCTGAAGCCGGGGACAAGCCTACTCGTGGCCGTGAGGGGCAGCCCTGGTGGTCGTCTGCTGTCCTACGCCCTCGGCGTGGACGTCTTCACTGTGACGGCCTGGGCGTGATTCGTGCCCTCACGGCAAGGATCGCGACGGCCCCAATCGTGGCCATTGCTGCCAGGGCGATGGTGATGGTTGCACCCACGAAATCCAGTGACACGCCCCAGAGCAGCGTCCCTATCGGAGACGCAACACTTGCGACGACAGCAAGCGCGGCAACTCCAATTAACTCGTCGCCACCTCCATCGGATCGGGCTCCGACCGAAATCAGCAGGGGACGAAAGGTAAAGCGACTAGCACCGAGTCCAATGCCGATGACCGTCCAGATAACGAGATCGATTGGCGGATCGAGGAATAGAGTCGATACAGCAAACGCGATCATGAAAGCGCTCGCCGATACGAGCGCCCAGAGAGCGGCCGAGAATTCCGTGGTCCGGCGAAGCAGCCTCTTCATGATGCCGGGGACGAGGATCCTGCCGGCGGCGGTTCCTGCGAGCATCAGCCCTGCGCCGGATGGCAAGGGGTCGTGGTCCACATCGTTGAGGATCGGGACCAGTAGGTTGAAGATGGGCGTTACGAGAATCACTCCGACGATCGTCAGCAGTGCGACCTGCCGTAACTGGGGGTTCGTCCGAACAGCGCTCCACATGTCTCGCGCAGAATTGCGCTTGCGCTGCGCCGGCTCATGCGTCTCACGGGGGCTGCATCGACTCACGAAGACGGCGAGCGGGATCGTGAGTAGGCCATTGGCCAGAATCCCCACTCCGGGATCGGTCTCGCGGATGAGGAATCCTCCCAGGCTCGCACCGAGGATCGCGGCCACGCCCGACACCACACCTCGACGCGCCAAGGAGGTGGAAAGGGACGCGGAATCGAGGTACGAGCGAGCCACGAACGGTGTCAGGACCGCGGTAAGCCCCGAAAGCGCGCCGAAGATGGGAGCGGCCACGTACAAGACGACAAGGCTGGAATCCGTGAGCGTCTCGATCACCCCAACGACGGACCACGCAACGCAAATGCCGATCTGCGCCATCGCAAAAACTCGAGCTCTCCCCCACCGGAAGGTGAGTCGGCTGACGTTCAAGGAAGCGATTGCCGAAGTAGCCAGCATCAAGCTGAGAAAGATTCCCGTGGTGAGGCCGCCGCTTCCGCTGGCGGCGTATGTCGCGGCCGAGGTTGCGCCCAGCAGGCCGGCCATGGTGCCAGCCACACCAAGTCCGCCGACGAAGAGGAATCCGTAGGCTGTTCGATCCGCGCCCCGCCAAGCCATGCTTCACTTTATTGGCCCGGCCTCCACCTCGCCCCCCGAGATGTGGTCTGGCGTCAGTCGTGGGATAGCCATCGCACGACGGATTCGCGTGGTTGTCGCTCGTCTCGCGCTCACCCCGGCTATCGGCTATCGACCGTGCTACGGTCACGATCCGGTGGCGTCATCCGGCGGTGCTGTCGCGAGCAGGGAGACGCATGTCCATCCGATCAGCGCGGTCCGTCCGATCAATGCCCTTCATCCGACCAGTCCTCGGCATCGTCGCGGGCGTCGCCCTCGTCATCGGCCCCGCGCCGGTCGCATACTCGAGCGAGACTGCGGATGTCTCTCAGTCGATTGTCGTGGACAACCTTGCGGATGCCGGCCCGGGATCGCTGCGGGCAGCGCTCGAGACCGCGATCGCTCAGGAGGGCGCGCGCATCACCTTCGCCCAGCCGGGCACCATCACTCTCGCGTCCGCCTTGCCGGAGGTGACCGTGCCGCTCGTCGTGGACGGGACTCAGACGCCCGGCTACGTCGAAGGCGGGGCGCCTCGCACGGGCATCGACTTCGCCGGCTCGGCCGGATTCGTCCTGGGTGAGGGTGCCGACGGATCCGAGATCCTTTCGCTGGCATTGGGCAATGCCAGTGGTGACGGCGTGGTGATCCGGGCAGGCGGAGTGACGATCACCGGCTCCTACATCGGTCTGTCCACGGATGGCTCCGGTGCACCCAATGGCGGACATGGGGTGCGACTGGCTGCTGGATCCGATGGCTCGACTGTGGGCA
>Ga0129342_1000352_pt1 | contig 19090 bp, 16 predicted proteins | sample CPBDNA_5_FD_94426 | JGI IMG/M metagenome (GOLD analysis project Ga0129342, IMG submission 94426) | Freshwater to marine salinity gradient microbial communities from Chesapeake Bay, USA - CPBay_Sum_15_0.2_DNA | ecosystem: Environmental > Aquatic > Marine > Coastal | place: USA: Chesapeake Bay...
CGACGAAGCCCGTGATATTTTCAAAGCAGCCGGATGCAGCGTTGACGGGGATATCGTGCGCATGGGGCGCGATTTTATAATGGAAATGCTTTCAAAAGCGCCTGAGACATGGACCTTGACCCCACGCAATCCGGACCGCCAAATCACAGTTGGCGGAAAATATATCTTATTCGGGAATGTGTCTTCGCCGCCAAGTTATTGGGATTACGGAACCCGCAAAAAGATGTCAGGCACTCGGGAAATGTGTCAGAACTTTTTGAAATTGTCGCAATATTTCAACTGTATTCATTTCGTGGGCGGATATCCTGTTGAGCCGGTGGATATTCATCCAAGCATCCGGCATCTTGACGTCCTTTATGACAAGCTGACGCTCACAGACAAAGTGGCGCATGCCTATTCCTTGGGAAAAGAACGGGTCGAAGACGTTATGGAAATGGTTCGTATTGCTGGTGGTCACAGCCACGAAGAATTCGAATCCAGTCCAAAAATGTACACAAACATTAATTCTACCTCGCCCCTAAAACATGATCAGCCGATGCTTGATGGCTGGATGCGTCTGGCGCGGCGAAATCAGGGGCTTGTTGTGACTCCGTTTACTTTGGCAGGCGCCATGGCGCCTGTGACCATGGCAGGGGCTGTGGCGCAGTCTTTGGCAGAGGGGCTCTGTGCTGTCGCATTGGCGCAATGGATACGGCCTGGCGCCGCCTGTGCGATCGGCACGTTTACCTCTAATGTGGATATGAAATCGGGGGCTCCTGCCTTTGGCACACCCGAATATATGCGCGCCACCCAAATGACAGGGCAAATGGCACGTTTTTATAAACTTCCGATGCGGGCATCTGGTGTCTGCGCTGCTAACGTACCCGATGGTCAGGCGATGTGGGAAACCTCAAACAGCCTGTGGTCTGCAGTGCAATCGGGGACCCATCTGGTTTACCATGCGGCTGGCTGGCTCGAAGGGGGGCTGATCGCGAGCCCGGAAAAATTCATCATGGATTGCGAAATGCTTCAACAAATCCAGAGATATATGGAGCCTGCAACATTTGCGACCACCCCGGATGATATTGCGATTGAGGCGATAAAGGCAGTCGGCAATGACGGGCATTTCTTTGGCATCCAACATACGCAGGACCGCTACGAAACAGCATTTTACCAACCCTTTCTGTCTGATTGGCGCAACTATGAAGCTTGGGAAGTTGCCGGCGGCATATGGACGGCTGAACGTGCGCACAAGATTTATCTTCAAATTATGGAAGAATTTAAAGCCCCACCGATGGATGAGGCAATCAGAGAAGAACTTGCTACCTTTGTGGCCAAACGCAAATCAGAAGGTGGCGCCCCGACAGACTTCTAACCCTAGACACGCAATTCAACACAATTTTAACTTTAACCTTTGGTTAAAACTTCTCCGTCAGGACAGACCTGTCGGGGGACATAGCATGTTGGGATTAATCAATAAGGCGATCGAAAACTTTGCGATCGACACCTATGGTAAACGGTTTTGGAATAGCTTTACGCGCCGCCATTTAAATGGAGAGTTTACCTTTGAACCGTTGCTCGAATATGAGCACGCTTTGACGTTTCGCTTGATAGACTGGCTCGCGGAAGCGCGGTCTAAAACATCAGCAGATATTATGGAGGATATAGGAACATTTCTTGTGTCCCAGCGCAACGGAGAAGCCTTGAGGAGGTTATTGCGATTTGGAGGGGCAAATTTTGTGGAATTTATTTTTTCTCTTGATGAGTTGAACGAACGTTCCGAGATTGCGCTTAAAGATCTTAACTTACCACAACTGTCTGTAGAGCGTATCAACCAAAACAGCGTTTCGGTCCGTGTCGATCAATCCTGGCCGGGTTTTGAACATGTCATGGCTGGTATATTGCGCAGTCTTGCTGATGATTACGGCGCCTTGGTGTTCATCAATGTATCGCCCCCCGAAGGCGGCAGTGCTTATCTGGTGCTTGAGCTGATCCAGCATCATTTTACTGAAGGACGCAAATTTTCGCTGGCTTAGGAATATGATTGTGACGCAGACCCCATACGATATCTTATGCCCGTTTCATATCAGTCTGTCGGCCACGGGTTGTATACGCCATTTGGGGCCGAGTATGGCAAAGCTCATCAAATCTGAAAATCCGGTGGGTAAACATTTTTTTGATTTTTATTCAGTTGAACGGCCCTACGGCATTGTCAAAACCGAACAGATTTTGCCACTGGAGGGTAAAAAGCTGTTGCTGGCACTGAACTTTGCGGAGGAATACCGATTAAAAGCTGTCGCCGCGAAAGCCGATGAGGGAGGGATAATCTTGAATTGTTCTCTAGGCATCGGTCTGCAATCAGCGGTGCAATATTTTAACCTGACATATAATGATTTCGCGCCGAGCGATCTGGCGATCGAAATGCTTTACCTTTTGGAAGCAAAAGCCGCGATTAGAAAAGCGTCACGTGACTTAACCCATCGGCTTCAAGGGGCTAAGATAATGGCTGAAGAGCAGGCTTACTCTGATGCCCTGACAGGACTACAAAATCGCCGTGCCCTCGAAGTTATCTTGTCCCGCTTGATTTCTTCACGCGTCAGTTTTTCGCTCATGCAACTTGATCTTGATCGCTTCAAAAATGTGAATGACACTTTGGGGCACGCTGCAGGCGATCATGTCCTTCAGAAAGCTGCAGAAGTTCTACAAACTGTGGTGCGCAATGAAGACGCTGTAATCCGACTGGGTGGAGACGAGTTTGTACTTGTTTTTGCGAATTTGAAGGACAGACGGCGCTTATCGATTTTGTCGGAACGTATCATAGAGGAAATGCAAAAACCAATATTTTTCGACAATCAGGTTTGTCATATTTCTGCAAGCATTGGCATTACAACGATTACGGCAGATCGTCTCAACAACAGCGCAGAGAATTTTCTAAGAGAAGCGGATCACGCTCTTTACCAATCCAAGGCAAATGGAAAATCTTGTTACAGTTTTTATGAACCGGTAGAGGCCGTTCTGAGCGAATTGAAACATATGTAACGGGGCGCCGTCTGATGACCATCGGCATTTCGGACCACAAATTTCCAAGATTATTGGTTTGGAAAACATCCAAATAAAACCGTCTCAGGATTAAAGAATATTTGTGATCTTATCTGGCGTCAGCAGACTTTAAAGATGACGTCTGTGTTCAGTCCTGCTCAAACGGGTCCCATTCGTCTTCGACTTCAGGGAGCGCTGCGGCCTCAGCTTCATTGGCAATGGTTTGAGGCGTTTTTATGTTTGAAATTTCTGCTTTTGGAAAGGCGTCAAAAATGGCCTGAACAAGCGGATGGGTTTTTGCGTCATTTTTTAACGCTTCGTCTTTGGCCGCCTGTTGTGCGCGAAGGCTTGGGGCACCTCCCGAACTCACGAGACTCACGGCCCAACGGACACCGGTCAACGTCTGAAGACGGCTGCCGAGACGCTGGGCAAGATCAGGGGGGGCATCAGGGGTTGGTTCGAATTCGATCCGGCCTGGACTGTATTTTGCCAGTTGCAGATGATTTTCCACATCCAGAAGCAATTTGATTTCCCGCTGGTCTCGGATCAACATCAACACATGATCAAAGCTGGGAAATCGCTGCAGGGCATGTGCTGAAGAGAGCGCCAATGCTGTATTTGTGCCAGCGCCTCTCACGTCTGTGGACCCGCCAGCTGTTGTAGAAGATGGCATCGCTGTGCTCATTGAGGGTCCACCATCCGGCCTTGACCCACGCGGCCCATTCGTCCCAATCTTTGGTGCCATCCTAGCCTGCGTTGGTGGCGGCGCTGGAGTGTCTTGAAGTTTTTTGATCAACTCATCTGGCGTAGGCAGGTCTGCAACATGTGTAAGGCGGATCACGGCCATTTCTGCTGCCATCATCGCATTTGGTGCATTGGCGACCTCTTCCAAAGCTTTGAGCAGCATTTGCCAAGTTCTTGTTAGAACGCGCATGGGAAGATTTTCTGCAAACCCTTGTCCACGAATGCGATCATCCGGCGAAATGGTCGGGTCATCCGCGGCATCTGGGGTAATTTTCACCACAGATACCCAATGCGTGATTTCTGCAAGATCGCGCAAAACGGCCAAAGGATCTGCGCCATCAGAATACTGCGCTCCCAATTCTCCCAACGCGCCTGACGCATCACCCCGCATAATCATGTCAAAAAGATCCATAACGCGTCCGCGATCGGCAAGACCGAGCATGGCGCGCACCTGATCCACGGTGGTTTCGCCCGCACCGTGGCTGATTGCCTGATCCAGCAGTGATTGCGCATCACGTGCGGACCCTTCGGCGGCACGCGTGATCAGGGCGAGCGCTTCGTCGGTGATGGAGGCAGTTTCCGCCGTTGCAATTTTTTTCAAGAGTGCGATCATTACTTCGGGTTCGATGCGTCGAAGATCAAAGCGCTGACAGCGAGACAGAACAGTGACGGGGACTTTGCGAATCTCTGTTGTGGCAAAAATAAATTTCACATGTGCTGGCGGTTCTTCGAGCGTTTTTAAAAGCGCATTGAAGGCATTGGTCGACAGCATATGGACTTCGTCGATAATGTAGATCTTATAGCGGGCAGATGCCGCGCGGTAGTGTACGCTTTCGATGATTTCTCGGATATCATCCACGCCGGTGCGGCTGGCGGCGTCCATTTCCATAACATCGACGTGACGCCCCTCCATGATAGCGACACAGTTTTCGCATTTCCCGCAGGGATCGGTTGTTGGGCCGCCTGTCCCGTCAGGCCCGATGCAATTCATACCTTTGGCGATGATACGCGCGGTCGTGGTTTTTCCCGTCCCCCGAATGCCGGTCATGATAAAGGCTTGGGCGATCCGATCCGCTTCAAATGCATTTCGCAGTGTGCGCACCATCGCATCTTGCCCCACAAGATCCGCAAAAGTTTCGGGGCGGTATTTGCGGGCAAGGACTTGGTAACCTGTTGCGTTCTCTGACATATGACCTCTTGAGGGACGGTTGGTCTCACGGTAACAAAAACTTTGTATACCGGAAACCGCCTCACTCTCAATCACGAAACGCAAGAAAGACCATTTTGATGTTTTCTATCTCAGAACTTTTGGTAGGATCGGGTCATATTGGGATCTGCCCACTTCCTGGCCGCTTTTCAACTTATCAAGCCGATTTAAAGGCTATTTTGGATTGGAAACCAAATCTTGTAATTACCCTCACTACTTTGGGAGAATTGGAACGTGCTGGGGTTTTGCAGTTTCCAGAGGATTTGCGAAACCAGAAAATCAATTGGGCACATTTTCCGGTAGAAGATTATGGTGCGCCTGCGGGAGAGCTGCAGGATTGGACAGAGATTTCAAACCAGGCCCATGCTATTTTAGAGGTCGGCGGGCGTGTTTTAACCCATTGCTACGGCGGCTGCGGTCGTTCAGGAATGGCGTTTTTGCGTTTGATGCGCGAAGCAGGAGAGCCTGTCGAATGGGCGTTAGAGCGCCTACGTGAGGTGCGTCCCTGCGCGGTCGAAACATCTGCGCAGAAAGCATGGGCCGCAGGGTCGTTCGATTAGATTTGGGAAAAGTGAGAGGCTGGACAACGACCCAAGCGGGGCTCGTTACGGCTGCTTCCTTCCGGATCTGACCGGGTTGGCGAGGCGCCTGCCCGCGCCAACCTCTCGGGGGTTACTTACGTCTTACACATGGATTCTGCAAGGGTTGGCGGGAATGATAGATTGTCCTGCAGTCGCTGGCGTGTCATACGGATGAAAATTGGAAAGGCTGCACATGAAACTTGCAGAAACAGTTACTTTTGGCGGTTCTGGACTTAACAGGGCTGGGGCTCTGCGCGGTCAGGCAGAGGGGCGCCCGGAAATTGGTGATCAGGCCATCGTTTTCTGGCGCGGCAAAGTGCTGGTCGAAAAAAGCGAACCCCCCAGATTACTTCGGGTGGACGTCGGTCATCCAGAATTTTCGCATGGGCGCTGGGCTTTTTTGGGGCTTGATGGAGCCGATAAAGTCTTTGCTTTTGATATCTCGCACTGGACACCAGAAGAGGATCAGCATCCCGATCCGACAGTTTTTTATGATCCCACTGAACAAATACACCCAGATTTCCCAAATGCGTCTTTTTGTGAGCTGCGTGGTCAGATGGCGATCCTGTCTCCTAGAGATGCTGAGCTATCTGCATCTGCAAAGGCACTTTTCCACTGGCATAATTCGCATAAATTCTGTTCGCGTTGCGGGGCGGCTTCAGAGATAACTATGTCTGGATGGCAAAGGAACTGTCCATCTTGCAGCGCCTCCCATTTCCCGCGCACAGATCCTGTCGTGATCATGTTGATCACCCAAGGACCTAACGTTCTTTTGGGGCGCTCTCCTCATTGGCCGGAACGAATGTATTCTCTTTTGGCTGGGTTCATCGAACCGGGAGAAACGCTTGAAGCAGCGGTTCGCCGCGAAGTCTTTGAAGAAAGCGGTATTAAGGTTGGAGCGGTCTCCTACCTTGCGTCTCAGCCTTGGGCGTTTCCAAATTCTTTGATGTTTGGATGTCACGGAGAAGCACTCAGCACGGATATCATCCTTGATCCGGCAGAACTTGAAGACGCGCTGTGGATTTCAAAAACAGATCTTGTAGATGCATTCAATGATAAAGACGGTGCGATAAAACCAGCACGCTTTGGTTCTATAGCGCAATTTTTATTGAAACATTGGCTTGCGGATACCCTGTCGTGAGGCCTATTACTTAAGTATATAACACAAGAAAAAAGAGAAAAGTTATGAAATTCTCTGCGAACCAAGATTTGGATATACCACAGTTCGAACTTTTTGATCGTTTGTCAAACTTTGAAAGTTTTGAGAGACAAGCGATTCGGCGAGGAGTATCGGTGTCACGTCAAGGTTCGCTTGTGTCTATGTCTGGATTGAAATGGAATTGTTCATTTAAACTGCGCGGTCGCCAAAGAACGGCGCTGATAGAGCTTGTCGAATTTGAACAAGGTCATTCCATGTCTTTCTACGTCGTGAATGCATCGATGAACATACGCGTTTTACTTGATCTTTCAGCATTATCGGTCAACCAAACCAGACTGATTGCCACATCAGTTCTGGAAGCCAAAACGCTGGCCGCGCGGCTTTTGGTGCAATCACTGAAATTAACGCGTTCAAAGGCCAATCGCCGTTACCAGTCCCGCTTGTCGCAGATCACAAATATGATCGTGCAAAATGCCTGATGTATTCTGTCAGTCCCGATAGGGATCGGCAGGATAAACGCCAAGGATTTTGAGGCTGTTTGAAAAATATTCCAATTCTTCAAAAGCACGTTTGACGTGCGCATCTTCGGGATGGCCTTCGATGTCGGCATAAAACTGCGTGGCGGTGAAAGAACCGCCCAGCATATAACTTTCCAGTTTGAGCATATTGACGCCATTCGTGGCAAAGCCACCCATTGCTTTGTAAAGTGCTGCAGGGATGTTGCGGACCTGAAAGACAATCGTCGTCATCATTTTTCCCTGCCCACGCCGGGAATCATCTGGTGTGCGCGACATGATCAAGAACCTTGTGGTGTTATGAACATTGTCTTCGATGTCTTGCGCCAGAATATCCAGCCCGTAAATATCGGCGGCAATTGCGCTGGCCAGAACACCAGATTGGGGATTGGGCGATTTAGCAAGCTCTTCTGCGGCACCTGCGCTATCTGCGGCGCTTACAGCCTCTATGTTGTGTTGTTCGAGAAAACGGCGCGCTTGAGGCAAAAGCACCAGATGGGCCCGAACACTTTTTACATCCTCAAGTTTTGTGCCGGGATTTGCCATAAGACTGATGCGCACACGGGTAAAGGCTTCGTCGACAATATGAAGCCCTGATTCGGGCAAAAGCCTGTGAATGTCAGCAACCCGCCCATACGTGGAGTTTTCCACTGGGACCATAGCCAAATCTGCGCGTCCATCACGCACTGCATCGATCATTTGTTCAAAATTCTGGCAGGGCAACGGATCCATATTCGGGCGTGCCGACCTGCATGCTTCGTCTGAATAAGCGCCCAAAGCACCCTGAAAGGCAATTCGATTGGTCATTTATTACCCCTTTTTTGCATTTCTGGTCGTTTCGTCGCGGGTTCTACACCTTGCATAATCTAATAGGAAGCGGGTAAACAGCGCGGAGATGAATTTAGACGGAGATCAGGCGATGCTTGATACTATGACGCTCACCAAAATCGTTGGATCCTTTTGCGGGGCCTTGTTGGTTTTTCTTTTGGGCAGTTGGGCGGCAGAAACGCTGTACCACGGGGGCGGAGGACATGGAGAAGACCATGCAGCCGGGTATGAAATTATAGTGGAAGAAGATACTGAGGCTGAGGAAGAGGTCGTGGAAACGGTGGATTTCATTGCGCTTCTGGACTCTGCGGATGCAGATAAGGGCGCCAAAGTTTTCGGCAAATGCAAAGCATGTCACAAGCTGGAAGACGGCAGTAATGGAACCGGACCACATCTCTACAAAATCGTTGATCGGGCGGTGAGCGCTGCTGAGGGCTACGGATATTCCGGTGCGTTGGTTCAGGTCGCAGACGTCTGGACTGTTGACGCGCTCAACGGGTTCTTGGAAAATCCAAAAGCTTATGCGCCTGGGACAAAAATGGGCTTTGCGGGTCTTAAGAACCCTGAGGATCGTGCAAACGTGATTGCCTATCTTCAGTCATTGAATTGATAGACGACAAAACAGCTATGATTATCGCCCTGCTTCCTGTGGAGGCAGGGTTTTTGTTGCGTTTATTTTAGTTTTATCTTGAACGTAGCCAGATGCACTTCGTACACTATATATAAGTATGGAACCTATCAGGGAGAATTCGCCGTGAAATCTATGCCAGCACATTCAACCGCTCGAACTGCGCGCATGGCAGACAGCTTAAAATTGCTTGTTTTGGGCTTTGGTTTTCTTATTTTTGCCCTCTTTTCTGCGACGCTTGCGCAAGGCGAAGAAAAGATAATCAAAAGTCATGGGTATTCATTTTTCGGTGATTTGAAATATCCGGCGGATTTTCAACATCTTGATTACGTTAACCCTGATGCGCCGAAAGGTGGGGAAATCTCTACATGGGGATTTGGGACATTTGACTCTATGAACCCATATTCACGCAAAGGAACATCCGGCGCATTGGCTTCTGCTGCCTTTGAAAGCCTGATGTCTGGGACTGCAGATGAAATCGGCGCAATCTATGGCCTGTTGGCCAATGGCTTGGAATACCCTGAGGATCTGTCTTGGGTGATTTTTGACATCCGCCCTGAGGCAAGGTTTTCTGATGGGGCTCCCGTTACTGCAGAGGATGCTAAATTCACCTATGAATTGTTTCTGAAAGACGGACTGCCCAGTTATAAAGCCGTACTGGCGCAAATCGTTGAAGGCGCAGAGGTTCTAGGGCCACTACGCATCAAGTATACGTTCAAAGAAGATGCCCCTCTGCGGGACCGTATACCCATGGTTGGAGGATTTCCGATAAAATCCAAAGCGTGGTTTGAAAAAACAGGTGCAGGGTTGGATGAGAGCCGGATGGAACCTGCAATCGGATCTGGTCAATATGTGCTGGACTCATATGAAGTGAACCGCTGGATCAAATACAAGCGAAACCCAGATTATTGGGGAAATGATCTCCCGATAAATCGCGGGCGGGGAAATTTTGATTTCATTCGTATCGAATATTTTGCCGATGGAAACGCTGCCTTCGAAGGATTTAAGTCTGGCGCTTACACCTTTAAACTCGAAAATTCATCCAAAACCTGGGCCACGGGATATGATTTTCCCGCACTCAATGACGGGCATGTGGTTAAGAAAACTCTGCCAGATGGCGGTATTGCAACGGGTCAAAGTTTTGTGATGAACCTGCGTCGTCCGCAGTTTCAGGATATGAAGGTCAGAGAAGCGATTGCGCATCTTTTCAACTTTGAATGGTCAAATGAATCCTTGTTTTACGGCCAGTATGCGCGCGTCCACTCTTTTTGGGAGAACTCGGAATTTGCGGCGACAGGTAAACCAACGCCAGAAGAACTTGCTTTGCTCACCCCGCTTGCTGACAAACTGCCTGAAGGTATTCTGACAGATGAAGTCGTCATGGGCGTGACATCCGGCATGCGGGCCACAGATCGTAAAAACCTACGTGCGGCCTCAGCCCTTTTGGAAGAGGCCGGTTGGATTGTTGGCGACGATGGCTTGCGTAGAAATGCGGCGGGCGAAACGCTCAAGATCGAATTGTTGGAAAGAAGCCCTGCCTTTGATCGTGTGGTCCTTCCGTTTGTGGAAAACCTGAAAGCGGCGGGGATTGATGCCACTTACAACCGTGTGGACCCTGCCCAATACACGGATCGTACGCGTAACTATGACTTTGATGTCATAACCGACCAGTTTCCGATGAGCATGGAACCAGGATCAGGATTGAAGCAATATTTTGGGTCTGAAACTGCCGATGAATCTGTGTTTAATTCCATGGGTATAAAATCCGAAGGCATTGATGCATTGATCTCACACGTTGTGAATGCAACCGACAAAGAGACACTGAAAATCAGCGTAAGGGCTCTTGATCGGGCGCTGCGCGCTTATCGGTTCTGGGTGCCACAGTGGTATAATGCGACCCACAGGGTTGCCTATTGGGATATGTATGAACACCCCGAAACCATCGCGCCCTTTTCCCTCGGAGAGCTAGATTATTGGTGGTACAACGCCGACAAAGCCAAAGCTTTGAAAGATGCGGGCGTATTGAGGTAAAGACATCATGGGCGCATATATCGCGCGGCGGTTATTGCTGGTCATCCCGACCTTGTTTGGCATTTTGGTGATAAATTTCGCTCTGGTGCAATTTGTGCCGGGTGGGCCAATTGAGCAGATCATTGCCAATCTTGAAGGGCAGGGTGACGTCTTTGAAAGCTTTGCTGGGACGGGGGATGATTCTGCCGGGGGTGGCGAGGCACGTGATGATTATGTTGGCGCACGCGGATTGCCCCCTGAATTCATTGCAGAGCTGGAAAAAGAGTTCGGTTTTGACAAACCTCCACTTGAGCGGTTTTTACAGATGATGTGGAACTATCTGCGGTTTGATTTTGGCGAAAGCTATTTCCGTTCGATAAGCGTGGTGGATTTGGTGATCGAAAAAATGCCGGTGTCCATCTCATTGGGGCTTTGGTCGACGCTGATCGCGTATATCGTTTCTATTCCGCTCGGCATTCGAAAGGCCGTGCGCGATGGGACACGGTTTGACACTTTGACAAGTTCGGTCATCATCGTTGCCTATGCGATCCCCGGCTTTCTTTTTGCAATTTTGCTGTTGGTGCTCTTTGCCGGTGGATCATATTATCAGATTTTTCCTTTACGTGGCCTCGTTTCAGAGAACTTTGCCGAATTATCCCTTGGCGCAAAGATCGCCGATTACTTCTGGCACATTGCTTTGCCTGTCATTGCGTCGACGATTTCGGCTTTTGCTACGCTCACTCTTTTAACGAAAAACAGTTTTCTGGATGAAATCCAAAAGCAGTATGTTATTACGGCGCGCGCCAAAGGTCTGAGTGAACGCCGCGTTCTTTATGGGCATGTATTTCGCAACGGAATGTTGATTGTGATCGCTGGATTCCCAAGCGTCTTTATTGGCGTGTTCTTTGGAAGTTCGCTCATCATTGAAACGATTTTTTCGCTTGATGGATTGGGGCGAATGGGGTTTGAGGCCGCCGTTGCTCGGGATTATCCGGTCATATTTGGAACTTTGTTTGTCTTTGGTCTGATGGGGCTTGTGGTTGGGATCCTGTCGGATCTTATGTATGTATTTGTCGATCCGCGCATTGATTTTGAAAGGCGCGAAGGATGATCACGCTGTCCCCCCTCAATCAACGCCGCTGGCGCAATTTTCGTGCAAATCGACGGGCTTATTGGTCGCTGGTTATTTTTGGTGTGTTTTTTGTTCTCTCGATGTTTGCCGAGCTGATCGCAAACGACAAGCCGATCCTTGTTAATTATCGTGGCGAATATTACTCACCGATTTTCAATTTCTATCCTGAAACCACTTTTGGCGGAGATTTCAAAACCGAAGCGGTCTATAGCGATCCGGTGGTCCAATGCCTGATCAAAAGTGGTGGACTTGAGATATGTTTTGATGAACCAGAAAAAGTTATAGAAGACATCCAAGCAAAATCATTTGATACGAGCGTTGAAGATTTTTATAAGGGTTGGGCCTTGTGGCCTTTGATCCCATATTCGTATGACACCTCGGTGGAACGTCCAGGTGCTGCGCCATTGCCACCCAACGGACAGAATTTATTGGGTACTGATGACACGAAACGCGATGTCTTGGCGCGGATCATATATGGATTTCGCTTGTCCATCGTGTTCACCATCATTGTTACGACCCTGTCGAGCATCATTGGCATAATCGCTGGAGCCGTGCAGGGCTTCTTTGGGGGGCTCACGGATCTTTTGTTTCAACGCTTCATTGAGATCTGGGGCGGGGTACCATCGCTCTATGTGATCATCATTATGTTTGCGATTTTGGGGCGCAGTTTTTGGTTGCTGGTCTTTCTCACTGTTTTGTTCGGCTGGGTCGGGCTTGTGGGGTTGGTTCGGGCGGAATTTTTACGTGCGCGCAACCTCGAATACGTTCGCGCTGCGCGTGCGCTGGGCGTAAGCAATTGGAAAATCATGTTTCGACATATGCTGCCCAATGCAATGGTGGCAACACTGACGTTTTTGCCCTTTATCGTAACAGGCACCATCGGTGCTTTAGCGAGCCTTGATTTTCTGGGTTTTGGCTTGCCTTCCTCTGCGCCCTCACTCGGGGAACTCACCTTGCAGGCCAAACAGAACCTGCAAGCACCTTGGTTAGGCTTCAGTGCGTTTTTCACATTTGCGATCATGCTGGCCTTACTTGTTTTTATTTTTGAAGGGGTGCGGGACGCCTTTGATCCGAGGAAGACGTTTCAATGACGGTGTTGGAGGTCCGTGATCTTTGGGTTAAATTTTCTCAGGATGGATCAAAAATTGACGCCGTCAAAGGTGTGTCCTTTGACGTGGGGCGCGGAGAAGTGGTCGCACTGGTTGGTGAAAGCGGCTCGGGAAAATCGGTGACTGCGTTAAGCACTGTTTCTCTCTTAAGTGCCAATGCAGAGGTGGGCGGATCAGTACTTTATGAAGGCCGCGAAATGATTGGCGCCTCTGAGCAGAGCCTTCAGGCTGTGCGGGGCAACGATATCAGCTTTATTTTTCAGGAGCCGATGACATCGCTTAACCCGCTTCATACGATTGAAAAACAATTGATGGAATCCCTCGCGCTGCATCAGGGACTGGTGGGGGAAAAGGCAAAACAGCGTGTGATTCACCTCCTTGAGAGGGTTGGAATAAGCAATGCAAAAGACAGGTTAAACGCCTATCCCCATCAATTGTCAGGGGGGCAACGCCAGCGGGTGATGATTGCGATGGCGCTGGCCAATGGTCCAAAGCTGCTGGTCGCGGATGAACCGACAACCGCAGTGGATGTGACAATTCAAGCTCAGATATTGGACCTTCTAGACGATCTGAAACGTGACGAAGGCATGAGCATGCTGTTTATCACTCACGATCTAGGCATTGTTGGGCAAATTGCAGATCGGGTCTGTGTCATGCAAAATGGCCTGATCGTGGAAACCGGTGTGACCTCAGAAATTTTCTCTAACCCGCGCCACCCCTATACTCAAAAGCTGTTGAATGCGCATTCGACAGGCGCCCCAGAGCCAATATCACCGGATTCACCTGTTGTTGCTGAAACAGAACATGCCAAAGTGTGGTTTCCCATACAGCGCGGTTTTTTGAAGCGGACAGTAGGACATGTAAAAGCGGTCAACGATGCAACACTCAGAATCCGAGCCGGCGAAACTGTCGGGATCGTTGGAGAAAGCGGATCCGGCAAATCCACATTGGCTATGGCAATGATGCGGCTGATTTCTTCGAAAGGAAAAATAAGCTTTGAGGGCCGTGATCTCAATAGACTGCGCACAAAGGACCTGCGGTCTTTGCGCTCAGACATGCAGATCGTGTTTCAGGATCCCTACGGGTCCCTGTCCCCACGAATGACATGTGCGCAGATCATTGCCGAAGGCCTTGAGGTACATGGCGCGCCCGCCGGACAGCAACATGAAGAGCTCGTGCGAGATATTTTGGTCGAAGTGGGTTTGGATCCCACAATGATGCATCGCTACCCACATGAATTTTCCGGTGGTCAAAGACAACGGATTGCAATTGCGCGTGCCATGGTGTTGCGTCCAAAATTTGTCGTGCTGGATGAATCGACGTCAGCCTTGGATATGACAGTGCAGGTGCAGATTGTTGATCTATTGCGGGATCTACAAAAAAAATATGGGCTTGCTTATTTGTTTATCAGCCATGATTTGAAAGTTGTGCGTGCCATGTCTCATTACGTTTTGGTGATGAAAGATGGAGATATTGTCGAAGAGGGCCCAGTTGATCGCATTTTTGAGGCACCCCAAAATGACTACACGCGCAAATTGATGCACGCCGCTCTGGATACTTAGGGTGTCAATTTCCAGTTAAATTGCTGCTTCAGCTTGGGCCGAGTGTTTCGCATTCGACGTTTTTGGCCAGCAATCTCTGACAGGCCCGTTCTGCCGCTTCCTCGCTGAGACCTACAAAATTTGCTTCAAAGCCTTTTTTGCTGTTAACCACTTTGCGAAGGGAGCCGTCAAGCGTTGACATTTCGGCAAGAGCTGTCTTGAGCAACATCTTTTCTGCGGCATACTGTGTTGTGAAAAGACCAACGTTTATTGCCCAATCTCGTCCGCCTGAAGCTGAAATACGCGTCACAACTTCGGGCATCAAAGATTTGGGTTCTAGGGTCGCGTCGATGATTTTTTCTTCAGCGGTGCTTAGCGGTTCATTTTGGTCGCTCAAAACGGGCGTGGTGTTAAGATGGGCAAGCGTCAAGGCTGCTGCTACGTCTGTCTTCAAGTCTAGCGCAGCAAGTTTTGTATCGGTTTGTACTGATTTATCGTTTGGCCTTGCCTTGGGCCTTAAGCTCGTGCTGACAGCCAGTTTTGTGTTTATTATTTTGTTTGCCGAGGCATAATTTGGCTTATTGGGCTTGATAATAGTTGCCTTGCTTGGCGCTTTTTTAAACCCGTAGTTAAGCAGTTTTGCCACTTGATCGTTGCGCGTTTTCGTAGATCGTCCCCCGAAAACAGTTGCAATAATACGTTCATTTCCCCGCTCTGCAGAGGCTACAAGGTTAAAGCCTGCAGCATTCGTATATCCGGTTTTAATCCCATCTGCGCCTTTGAAGTTATTCAAAAAACGCCGGTTCGTGTTAGGAACGACACGTGACCCCACATCAATATTGACGCGCGAAAAGAGATGATAGTAGTCGGGATAATCGTAAAAAAGATGACGACCCAAAATCGTCATATCTCGTGCTGTGGACAAATGGCCTTTTTCAGTAAGGCCATGTGCGTTTTTAAAGGTTGTCCTTGTCATTCCCAGCGCTTTGGCGGTCCGGTTCATCCTGCGGGCAAAAGCGGCCTCTGATCCTTCGATAGCTTCTCCAATCGCGGTGGCAGCATCATTGGCAGATTTCACGGCTGCTGCACGAATGAGATATCGCAATTCTATCCGCTGACCTTCCCGCAAGCCGAGTTTTGATGGTGGTTCAGAAGCGGCCTTGCGCGAAATTCGCACTTTTTTATTTGCGGAAATTTCACCGTTTTCAATCGCTTCGAACGCGATGTACAGCGTCATCATTTTTGTCAGTGAAGCGGGATGAAGCCGAGTGTCAGCATTCTCAGATGACAACACTTTGCCTGTGCGTGCGTCCATAACCATATCTGCATAGGGTGCCGAAATTGCGCTGAGCGGAACAACAACGCCCATCCAGAAACCAACACATACCCACAGCCAGATCGAAATCGACCTTTTTTGCTGTCTCCTCATGAAGACTGTCCTTATCTGCCTCAGTCGCCGATTTTTCGGCCTATTTTATATTTACAGAATGTGTATCACACTTCTGATTCGGAATAAAGTGTTCAATTTTAAGGAAAATTTGTCAAAAATGGATAGGAAAATTGGCATATATAGGTGGCGTTATTCGATCGGGTACTAAATCAGCCATTGGTTGGGGGATGTCAATTTTTTGACTGAGATGGCATAGCGGTTTGCGCGGCATGATTTCTTTAGATTCACTTGTGGAATTGGATTTTTTGCAATCGCTGCTATTATTACATGAATGAGGGGGTTTTCATCACTCCTGCAGGTTATATATACTTCAACGACTGAGTGTAATTGAGCGTCGCGACAATAATGTCATGGATACCAAATCATATGTCATCAAACAAAGATGATCCATCACTGGACATCGTCGTAGAAACACGTCCTAAAACTAAACGGCCGCCGCTTTACAAAGTTCTGTTGCTGAACGACGATTACACGCCCATGGAATTTGTGGTTATCGTGCTGGAACGTTTTTTCGGTATGAACCATTCACAGGCCTTTGAAATTATGCTTACCGTGCATAAAAAAGGGCTGGCTGTCGTCGGGGTCTTTAGCCATGAGATTGCAGAAACCAAAGTGTCTCAGGTCATGGATTTTTCTCGAAAACACCAGCATCCTTTGGTGTGTACAATGGAAAAAGAGTAGCTTTCAGCCTTTTATCCTGTCAAAGGCGGTCACATGTTTCGTGCAAGGTTAAACCACGCTCAACGAACTGGCATGCAAGTCGCGGATTACCAAAGTTGCGTTCATCTCTTTCCTGAAGATGGGAGCGATATGGATGCATTTCCGGCAGATGCTCAGGCGTTTGTGCATAGGTTTTTCCCGACCGTCGCACGGTTGACTGCGCAAGGGTTTGAGGGCGGTCCAACGATTAAAGGACAGTTTGATGCGGCTGTGGTCCATGTTCCGCGTTCCAAACAACTTGCACGCCATCTTGTGAATTGGGCATGCCAGCTCGCACCGGACGGTATTATTTATGTGGACGGGGCAAAGACCCAAGGGATTGAAAGTTTGATGAAAGCGGTTAAAGCCATTACGCCGCTTACGGGTGTCGTTTCTGCCGCGCATGGCCGTTTGTTTTGGTTTCATGCAACTGGTCAGTTTGCCCTATGGGATGCATCTTCCCTGCGTGAGATAGAAAACGGGTTTAAAACACAGGCGGGGATTTTTTCAGCTGAACATATAGATCCTGGTTCTGCTTTTCTTGCCGATGCGCTTGAACCGTTGTCAGGACATATTGCTGATTTGGGTGCAGGATGGGGGTATCTCAGTCATCACCTTCTGTCGGAGCACCCAGTGTCCTCAATCGACCTTGTTGAAGCAGATCATGCTGCTGCGTCCTGCGCTCGGCTCAATTGTGATGACACACGCGCCCAAGTATTTTGGCAGGGCATTGATTCATGGGAAGCCCAGAAGTCATATGATCATGTGGTCATGAATCCCCCGTTTCACGAAGGACGCAAAGGTGAGCCTGATCTTGGCAAAGCCTTTATCCGCAAAGCTGCCGGTATTTTAAAGAAAAAGGGCAAGCTTTGGATGGTGGCCAACCGCCATTTGCCATATGAAGAAACTCTGTCGCAGCTGTTTGTTGATTTTCGTGCTATTGCGGGAGATAAACGGTTCAAGGTACTTTTGGCATCGGGGCCGCGCAACACTCGTTTGTAACTGGTACAGGGTTCAAAAAAATCGGGGGCTTATATGTCATTTTCAGTTGATGGAAAAACAGCGATTGTCACAGGTGCCGCAAATGGCATCGGACTGGCTATTGCCCGCCATCTTGCTCAGGCAGGCGCAAATGTGATGCATGCTGACATGGACGAGGCAGGATTGGCCAAAGAATTTGGTGGTGATGGCGACGATACAGCGCAACCTTATTTTGCCGGTGATTTGCGCGAAAGGCTCACGCTTGCAAATTTGCTTTCTGCAACACTTGATGCCTTTGATAGGGTCGATATTCTGGTGAATGCATCTCGACAGGTTTTACCATCAGATTTTTTGGATGTTGAAGATAAATCTGTTGAAACGGCACTGGAGCAAAACGTTTTGACCAGCCTTCGCTTGTCACAATTGGTGGCCAACCGCATGATCAAACAGTCCGAAGGGCAGGGTGACGGGCAGGCGGGAGCGATCATCAACCTGTCATCTATTGCGGGGCGGCGCGCAACACCTTCACTGATGGGCTACTCTATTTCCAGTGCGGCTATGGATCAGATGACGCGGACAATGGCAGTGACCTTGGCGCCCCATCGTATACGGGTCAATGGAGTGTCTGTCGGGTCTGTGATGTCTGCAAGTTTGCAGCAGGCCTTGAAAGATCACGGAGATTTCCGCGCTGACATTGAAAAACATACGCCCTTAGGCAGGGTCGCGCGTGCCTCAGAAGTGGCTGAAACCGTGCAGTATTTGGCCTCTGAAAGCGCAGGATTTGTGACAGGGCAAATCGTGACGATTGATGGCGGGCGCACCTTAATTGATCCAGTGTCCGCACCTGTTCACTAAGGCTGACAAATTTGTAATTTAATATTGACAAATTTGCCACAGAGATGGCTTTCTGCGCGATGGGACTTTATAAGTTAAAGGACATAAAATGACCGAAATTTCAGAAACCCAGAAAGATCAGGCCAGCAGTTGGTTTATGTCTCTGCGTGATGAAATTGTGCGCGCATTTGAAACATTAGAGAACGAACATAGGGATGGTCCTTTTGCAGATCGTCCAATAGGACAATTCGAAGTCACCCCAACCAAACGTCATTCAGACAGCGGCGAGAACGCAGGGGGCGGGCTCATGAGCGTCATGCGTGGTGGGCGGGTCTTTGAAAAAGTCGGGGTCAATGTATCCACGGTATTTGGAACCTTAGGCGCACAGGCGCAGAACGCAATGGCTGCGCGCAAAGGCATACCGGGCATGAAAGAGGATCCCCGTTTCTGGGCAAGCGGCATATCTCTTGTCGCCCATATGCAAAATCCGCATTGTCCGGCCGTCCATATGAACACACGCATGTTCTGGACGCCTCATGCCTGGTGGTTTGGCGGGGGTACGGACCTGAACCCCTGTCTCGAATATGACGAAGACACAGCGCATTTTCATGAAACGCTCAAAGAGTACCTTACCCCGCATGAAGAGGGGCTTTA
>Ga0129342_1000353_pt1 | contig 19075 bp, 16 predicted proteins | sample CPBDNA_5_FD_94426 | JGI IMG/M metagenome (GOLD analysis project Ga0129342, IMG submission 94426) | Freshwater to marine salinity gradient microbial communities from Chesapeake Bay, USA - CPBay_Sum_15_0.2_DNA | ecosystem: Environmental > Aquatic > Marine > Coastal | place: USA: Chesapeake Bay...
TGAGAAAGTATATTTACTAATCTTCAAAATTACGAGGAATGGCTAGGTTTCTCAAATAAAACAATAGGTTAGGTATGACTGGACTTTAGGGATCCATCTCCAATACAAACAACCCCTGAGATATGTCAGAGACAACGATTTTTCCATTCTCAAACCAGGGGTAGACGGACCAAAGACCATCAAATTCAATCTCTGTTTTGCTAGGGGTTGTGTCAAAAAATCCAATCTCCGACATGGCGCTTCCTGTGGGTTCTGTGATATCAAGTACGCGTAGACCCGCCAAGTAGTTTGCTTGATAGAGTCGATTGCCTACCACATAATTGTTGTGATCGATGGAGTGTGTGGAGTGTTGATAATAACTGTCCACTCGTAGCTGTTCCAAATTGGTCATGTCAAGGATGTACGTGCGGGTGTTGTGCCCGTTACGAATTTCATCCAACTCATCATTCAAAAAAAACACCCGTTTGTCCTCCGAGAACCAACCCTGGTGTGCATAACGATTGCCCGTATACTCAAAAACACTCACGGTTTGTGGATTCTCCTTGTCGGTCACATCACTCACCAACACACTCAGCTCGGCTGAGCTAACACAAATTTCGCGACCTTGATAGCGCGCATCGGGGCCATCGTAGATCACACATTGTGTATCATGAATATACCCTGGAGCAATGTACCCACCTGCCTCGAGCTCAATATGGCACCCCGCAAATACGGGATTGAGTCGATCACGAATATCGATTATATGCAATCCACCATTCGTAGCACAGGTGCGACCTTTGGTGGAACCAATGGCATACGCAAAGCCTGATTCCTCATTGATGGCGATATTATGCGCTTCTCCAAACTCAGTATAATGGGCATCATGCTCAAACGTAACAGGCATAGCACTTTTGGGTACATTCCGAAGTTTCTCGAGATCAAAGACTTGCATGCCTCGTGGGTTTACATCGGTCACCACATACATGGCATTTTGATACGTCTTGATATCACGCCATGCGGAAGCGCCTTTTCCTTCTCCACCGCCCTGATCATCATGAAAAGCCATGCGCGGGTCTTGTCCACCAGAGGAAATAACGGTGGGTGTCGCCCCTTTGTTCATCGCCCTGTTACCCTTGGGCGCATTTCTCACGGCTTCGTTGCTCACGGCCCCCTCCTTTGATGTTGCGACCAGGTCGGCTTCAGGTAATTTTCCGACATACACTGGCTCGCGAGCATCTGTCACATCAACAATCACCACGCCATCCGTTAGCCCAACAAGTGCATACTCTTTTTCGGTTTGTGGATCTTTCCAGCCCCAAATATCATTAGCATTTTGATCGCTCTCATTAATCTCTCCAAGGGACAGATATGCTCGATAATGGATATTTGAGCATGGGTATACACCATCACCGGCCAATCCATCGATGCAATCTAACGGATCGAGCTCCTCTACAACATCAGAGCTCGAATTATCCGTACAACCACCGAACCAGAGCAAAGCACCTGCGATTAAAGCGAGAGAAAAAGTTTTATGAACCCTAGAGTTAGCGTGGAAAAGTGGCGACATGTTCATAAAGAAAGTTGAGATTGGGTTTCTGGAAAGGTACGTATTCCTAACGGTTGACGGAGTTCAGGAATTATCCCCATTGTTGGGTTACAAGCTGACTGGCAGCCTCTAATTCGTCTGCGTTAATCGTGTGCCCCATCCCAGGATAGATGCGACAATCGACGTGCGCTCCCAGTTTTTTAAGTAGATCTGCGGTTTCGTGCACACGCTCTTCAGGAATATGCAGGTCTATATCTGAGCACCCAAGAAAAACAGGCATCTCTGCCAAAGGGGTTTCCGATCTGTCCAATGCAACATCAATCTCTTGCCCGATCACACCCCCACTGAAACCCAACAAACCTCCAAGAGCGTGATCCAATCGAGCGGAGGCTTCGCTGGCCAAACAGGCTCCCTGAGAAAATCCTGCAAGCATGATGTTTCTTGGACTAACGCCTTGCTCTATGATCTCCTTGATGTAACGTTGAATGACCATCAGCGCCGATGTGAGAAAGGGTTCATTGTCTTGCCTAGGCGCCATGAACGATAGGGGATACCACGTGTTGTTTGCGGCTTGAGGACAAATTACAGCTGTTTGAGTTGGCAGTCTTAGATGGTGAGCCAATGGTTCAATACTCTCTGCGGTCGCTCCACGCCCGTGGAGTAAAATAATTGCATACTCTGCTTCCGATAATGGCACTCCTGAAAAATGTGCCGGCATCGTTACGTGAGGGTCAACAGACGGTTTGGATAATCCTATTAAGCGCATAGGGACACATGATAGAGTGTTTATTACCGAGCAATGGATATCTCTAGCTCAGGAAGGGCCTGTTCAATCTTTGTGCGGTGGGGCTCATACCATGCAGGGAGCATAAGGGATGACCCGAGCTCTTCGACGGTTTCATCGGCGGTGAATCCAGGCTCATCCGTCGCAATCTCAAACAAAATCCCATTCTTTTCGCGAAAATAGATCGCCTTGAAATAGAATCGCTCTTGGACGGGCGTAGGAGAAAAGCCCATATGCGTGAGTTGATCCACCCATGCTGATTGCGCCTCTTCATTCGGCACTCGAAAGGCAATATGGTGTATGGTCCCTTTTCCAAAGCGCCCTTCCCCATGTGTTTGTCGCACAAGATCCATAACCTTTCCAATGCCATGTCCCCCAGGGGCTCGGTACCGGTGGACCCCAGACTCCTCCGCCTCAAAAGACCATCCAAAGGCTTCCAAAAGCTCTGCTGTTGGGCCAATATCTGCAACATCTAAGGTTGCTCCAAAAAAGCCACGAATGGCGGACGATTCGTCCAACACCTCCAAATGGGGATGTTCGACCCCAGAGACTCCCGCATCCTCCACAAGTTGTATTTGTAGGCCATCAGGATCTTTTAGCTCCAGAACTTTCTGTCCAAACTGATCAAATGGCCCTTCAAAGGATACGCCATGGCGTGATAAATGCTCCTGCCACCCCTCCAGGCCGTCAAAAGGGATGCCATAGGACGTAGCAGTTGCTTCGCCTGTTTGTGGGGATCCTTGCACAACATGAGCCCAAGGGAAAAAGGTGATAGAACTTCCCGGCGACCCATGATGATTCCCATAATAGAGATGGTAGGTGAAGGGATCATCAAAATTGACTGTTTTCTTAACAAAACGAAGGCCCAACACCTGAGTATAAAAGTCATAATTCACCTTGGGCGATCCCGAAATCGCAGAAATGTGGTGAATACCTTGTATCGAGGGGGCTGAACTCATGGAATTAATGTTTGATGGCTCTCAAAACAATGACCATCCTAAATCCGTTCAGCGAGTTGTTATGTGTCTTCCTACTCTACACTTGCAGGATACAAATGTAGCACACGCCAACCTTCCTCAGCCACACGCTCTGCAGATGGAGGGGCGTGCAAAAGTTCCAGTTTGTGATACCCACCTTCCGCCCAACGATCCACATCGGAATCGTACAAAGCATTCCCAGGGTTTCCAGAAGGACCACCTGGGAAGACACCATATGCTGTTGGCCCCTCAGGCGATAACTCCACCACCATTCTCCAGGAAGGTCCATTATCCTCGTCCACAGCGTTGACCGACTCATCACCTCCATTCGAGCCAAGATTGAATCGCCCCAGAGCGTCAATTTGTGCTAAATGTGGCACATGAACATTGCCAAAATACTCCCAAAGCCACGTTGTCGGATCTTGGCTCTGGATGCCGTCCATCGATTCAGAAATTACATCGGCCTCTTCTGCCAGCGATGCCACAGCCACCTTGAATGCACCAAGGACTTGATCGCTTGACGATTCTACACGATCGGGTGTGCTCACATTATCAAAAAAGCTAGACTCTGGATGGTCAACAAGGAGCTCTGCTGTTAAGTCACGCGTAGGCTTCAACATAGGCGCATCCACCCCTTCATATTCATCATTCCATACGGCCTCCCTAAACGCTGGCCAGAATCGACTCCAGAGACTTGCCCCCATCTCATCGGCGCGATTCTCAAGGGACCAATCTAGCCAGGCATCCAAGGCTGAGGCCTCTAGCTCGGATAATTGCGCGCGCTCAGCCTCAAGACTCTCCAAGACCGAAGGCATCGCCACCTCAGCCAGGTAATTTGCGTTATCAAGCTGCAGATCCATCATCTCTTGTAGAGTCCATCCAGACGCCTCGCCTAGCACGTCATCTAGTCGTTTTCCACGCTCAAATGGAGCGAATCGATTGCCGATATCATAGGGATACGAGTCACTCACGACCCATTGATTCGCAGAAGCTACGTAGCCACGCTCTGGATTCACTTCCAGCGGCATGTGTTCATAGGGAATCCACTGGTCCCATTCATACGCTGCCGAAGCCCCATCACTGAGTGTAAATCCTTGCCCTGGCCATCGAATGGGAAGTTTTCCAGCGACAATCATAGCGATATCACCTGTAGAATCGATGACCGCATAATTTTGCCCAGGTGCCTTGAATGTCGAGAGTGCTTCAATCGACTCCTCCACCGTCGTTGCTCGATTCAGGCGATGGTACACCAACCCTTCATTCGATGGATAATGCCCAATCCAACGCATCGCAAGTCCCTCATATGCCGCGCGAGAATCTCCTGCTCCCTTGAATTGTCGATCGTAGACCACCGGTCCATGGTGTGTATAACGCACCGTGTCGATAAGTGTTTTCGTCTGAAGCCCATTCTTCCACTCATAGCGCTCCAACCTTGTCTCGACCTCTCGCCACTCACCCTCAAAAAGATACTGCTGACGCGTCGAGTCTTTGTAGGTAATCACATACCAATCCTGCACATCTGCCCCCGTATTGGTATTCATCCAGGCCGTCGCCTCACTAAAGCCCATCACGATATTAGGCGCCCCTGGAAAGGTGACACCGTAGCGATTCACGCCTGGGGCAGATAGCTGCATTTCGTACCAAATGGAGGGAAGCGTGAGATTCAAATGGGGGTCACCTGCAAGCATCGCATGACCACTCGCAGTTTTTTCACCACTCAAGGCCCAATTATTGGACCCAATCCCGGGAACTGGTTGATAAGGCTCAATCTCTTTGACCCATTCCGGCGCAAAGACCGTCTCGGGCGCCTCTCGACGGAGCGGATTAAATGTCCATGCACGCTCCGGCGTAATGAATGGATCTCCCCATCTACTTTCGCCCCACACGTAATCATCCATAAAATCAGCTCCAAAATAAGCCATCGTGTTGGTCGCGGTCAAATCGTTGCTCCCACCGGCCAGCGTACGCGTCATGGCCATCAAAAAATTGCTCACATGGATCGGCTCCCAAGGCCCCGGCTCAATCCCTAACAATTTGTATTCCAATGGATAATCCGAGGGGGGGAGCTGGGCAATCCATGCATTGATTCCATCCGAATAGGCTTGAAGTAATGGTTCCATCTCAGAGCCAACGACCTCTCCGTGGGTTTGTTCTGCACCATAGGTCATTCCGATTCGGCGGGTTGTTCGATCATAGGGTAATACATCCTCGCCAAGCCATTCGTGGAGGGTTCCATTGGAGGCTTTGGTCTGTAGCTCCAATTGAAACAGGCGATCCCTTGCGGTCACAAAACCTTGGGCGAGATATAGATCAGGATCATTTTTTGCGAATACATGCGGCACGCCACGGTCATTGATCCATACGTGCACCGAATCCTGCAAGCCGTCAAGCGTGTAGGTGAGCTCAGCAGGTGGATTCACACGATCTGCATTGGCCATGACACCCGTGACAGGATGCAAAACAGGGCCGAGAGCAGGAATTTGACCCCAAGGGTTGGCAAGCAGCACCGTTAAGGCGAGTAACAATAGGAGGGAAGCCAGTGTTCGAATCATACGAGTCTAATCAAGTGTGTGTCATTCAAAAGTGCGTTAAGCCAATAGTATCACGCCGTATTATGCCCACGTTTGTAGTTTCATGCAAAATACAGAACCTCCGCTCTTAATGAACTCCGATGTGTCAAGTTCGTGAGTCACAAAACCGGCGTCGTGAAGCAACGAAATCGTGTCTATTGAGCCCTTTTGTATCAACACATCACGGCCATTCGGGCAAAATGCATTCAGTGCAAATCGATCCATCGCGTCTTCTTGCCCAATCTCAAGCACCTGCTCAAAAACGGAGTGAATGAGTTCACGCCCATCCTCTGTAAATGCCTCTGGATACATCATTACAGTGGACTCATTAAGCAGACAAAAACAGGTGTCTAGATGGTAAAATGAGGGGTCGACAAGCTCAAGAGCGATTACAGGGGCATCTACGAGCGAAGAAATCGCTTCATACATCGTTAAATCGGTCCGGTAGCCATACCCGCCCCAAAGCAAGCGACGACCAGGATGCCAAAGGGCGTCTCCCATGCCCTCAAAATCTCCATCCAGAGGCAGTGCAACCGTTGCCACACCACGTGCTTCATGCCACTGAGCAATGTGACTTACCTCCTCCGTACGATGGTGACTGTGCATCTGGCTCATGACCGCATGGGGTTCCCCATCTTGATTCAGAAAGGGCAGGGATTGATTGGCACAAAACACCATATCGGGGAGCCCTTCAACCCCATCTAGCACTTCAACTTGGAGCCCCAAACTCACCAAGGCATCATGCATCGCTTGCCACTGGTTCATCGCCAGAGATTGATCAACATTTCCGATTTGCCCCTCCATATGAGGGTTAATCACATATTCTACATCAAAATAGGTCGGCCGTGCCATCAAGACAGTGTTTGCAGGTGGCAATACAGGCAGCGCTTGAAGATCGAGTGAACGATCTTTAGTCGTGTAAATCATATCCATTATTTGGGTCGTGAAATGAGCGGTTCACATAGTTGAAAAGTACGACCCAGAAATGGAATCACAACACTCTTTATGTCACCTTGGAGCGTTTTAGGATGGCATGTAGAAGCTTGGGTGCCCACCGCTTGAGGCGAATACTCATCACCTCAGCGCCTCCAATGATCACTTCATGAGGCTTTGAAGATAATTTTGCCAATAATTTGGATGCAAACACATCCGCTGGCATCCCCTTGGATTGTTTTTCACTCATCTCACCCAGTGCAGATCCGTCATTTGTGAGGGCGTGGAGTGTGAGGGGTGTGGCGATATAGCCAGGGCAGACCAACGTAACATGCATGCCTTTGGGTTCAATTTCGAGGCGTAACGAGTCGAACCATCCGTGAAGTGCGTGCTTACTCGCCGCATAAGCACTCCGAAATTGGGTTCCCAACTTTCCAGCGACCGACGTAATCACCACCACATGCCCTTTTGCGTCTTCTAGCATGGGCATCGCAACCTTTGTCACAGAGATCACTCCAAAATAATTCACTTCCATCATGCGTCGCTCCACATCCATCGCCGCTTCACACGCCTCGGTTCTACTGGTAATTCCACCGCTATGAAACAAGACATTCAGATGACCAAGATGATTTTTGACCCGGTCTGCAACGCCTTGGTGGCTCGATGTGTCCGCTAAATCCAGTGGCTCTACCCAAACATGATCCGTGTGGGCTTGGCACTCCCTTTGGGTTTGCTCAAGGTCTGCGACTCGTCGAGCAGACAACACCAACGACGCACCTTTCTTTGCATAGGCTAGCGCAACCGCCTTTCCAATCCCAGAGGAAGCGCCTAGTACCCAAACTGTAGGGGATGTGTGCTTTGTCATAAATCGATATTACCTCTATCGTGATCCGTTGTCAAACATGGTCGTCAAACATGGTATTTTAAGGAATGGCAAAGTCATCTCGCTCAAAGAAACCGTCTGAATCGTCGCAAGCTAGCTCAGAGGCATCCCAACAGGCATCCCCAAAGGCGTCCAAACGTACGCTTGGCGCCATTTTTTTGGTCGTGGTCATCGATTTAATGGGTTTTGGGATTGTATTGCCATTATTGCCCTTCTTTGCTCAAGAGTTTGCGGCTTCACCTTGGGTCACGGGAGCCTTATTTAGTGTGTTTTCGTTCATGCAGTTGATTTTTTCACCCCTTTGGGGTCGTTTGTCAGATCGAGTAGGAAGACGCCCCATTATGATGATGAGCACCTTTGGCGCTGTGCTTGCCTACCTCTTGTTTGCCTTTTCTACATCGTTGGCGATGCTCTTTGCCTCACGAATTCTTGCCGGCATGATGGGTGGAAATATCTCCACCGCTCAAGCTGCGATTTCGGACTCGACTCCCGCAGATCAGCGCGCTGCAGGGATGGGCCTAATTGGCGCGGCTTTTGGGATTGGATTTGTACTAGGCCCAGCGATGGCTTCTGGACTGGCTAGCCCAGGTGTGCTGGAATGGGCCTCCCAGCTGGCTGCTCAGTGGGCGCCAGACAGCTTTTTGCCCGCGTTGGTTTCTACTCCATTTGGCTTGCCTGGGATTGTTGCCGCTATAATGTCAGCCATTAGTTTTGTTTGGGTTGTCTGGGCGCTACCAGAAACAGCTCCTAGAAAAGTGGCAGCGCAGGAAGAGGTAACGGAGAATGATTCCCCAATGCGCGCTCGGCCGAGTGTGTTTTCCCCTCGATTTTGGCGTCAACTTGTAGACCAACAGCGTCAAACCGGGGGCTTTCTGATCCCATTACTCATTACCTATCTATTGTTATCCTTTGGGGAGGCGAGTCTTTATGCAGCATTTCCCCTTCTCGCAGAAGCCAAACTTGGCCTAGCTCCTCAAGACGTGGGAATTCAGTTTTTCTACATTGGCATGATTGCCGTGATTGTCCAGGGGGGGCTAATCCGTCCATTAACCAAACGATTTCGGGAGGAGAGTCTTTTTTTGGTGGGGAATATACTCATGGTCATTGGCTTAGCGGCCATTGCATGGAGCGGCACTATACTCCATTTGACCCTATCTCTTGGGCTCCTTGCCCTAGGCAAAAGCCTGAACACACCTATGATCACGAGCCTCATTTCCAAGCAAGCTCGTGCCGATCAAGTTGGTGAAATCATGGGAACCGCTCAAGGCTTCTCAGGGCTTGGCCGCATGCTTGGGCCCACTTGGGGCGGGCTCTTTTATGGCTGGATCCCCGAATCGGCGTTTGTGGCAACCTCGCTGGTCCTCTTGTCCACCATTGGTGTCGCATGGGGCATTCGCCAAACGGGCCAATCTACCGCATCCGAACTGGGGCAGTCACAGTGACATTCCCTGCGTTTTCAAATTGTAGGGTGAATTGAACCTCGTCCCCCTCGCTGAGTTCTTCGGTCAACCGCAAGAACATCACATGTAGTCCTCCCTGTTTGAATTCGGTGAGTGAATTTGCAGCAATCGGCAACGATTCACGCTCACGCATCCCCATCATTCCCTCGCCGACATCATAGGTTTCGTGTACTTCAGTGGCCTGAGCAACAGAAGATGTAGCGCCCAGCAAAACATCATCCTGATCCAGCCCATTGGAAATGGTAAAATAGGCTGCACTCATGCCGCCTTGCATTCCAACACGAACCCAAGCGCCATCGACCACAAAGGCATCATCCGTGATTGTGGCTGTAGATTCGACAACGTCAGGGGTCGAAGGGGCCATCTCAGGATTTTTGTTCATCTCAGAATCACTTGGCTGACAAGCGGTCAACAAGACAACTGCGCTAAAAAAGGGGGCAAAAAAGGTTTTGGTGAGGAAAAATTTCATAAGGAGTGGGCTTTAGGTTAAGAGTTTATTTTGTTGGGAGTCGATGAGTCTGTGTTCAGAGAATTACAGCTCATTGGAAAGATCGTTTGCCATCATCGTGGGTGTAGTCATGCTTCCACCATACTCATATACAAGAGAGGCATCCTCATCGAGAAGATAGATTTTGTCAGAATGACTCAAAAAGTAAACCCGTTGTCCACTTGCGCTCACGGTATCATAGCTCACGCTCGTTCGCACTCTCATTCGCTCCATCACGGTCTGAATAGCCGTGGAATCCCCGGTCAAAAAATGGAAGGGCTCTTCGCTCATATTAAAACTAGTGGCGTACTTGGCCAATTGCTCAGGCGTATCGCGCGCAGGATCAAACGTCATGAGGATATAAGAAGGCTGATTTGCGGCAGACGGATTGGTTAGGTCTGGATTGGCTTCTCTCACGAGGCCCTCAATTTGGTTCACATTCGCGGTAATGAGCGAACAAATGTCTGGGCAGTTGGTGTACACATACCCAATAATCATGGGAGAGCCTAGATAATCATCGGGAAACGTAACCGTTTGGCCACGATGATCCGTCAGGGTTACGCTGAGATCCCTGAAGGACTCTGTGGGCTCGCTGATGCAACTAGATAAGGTGAATAAAGCGAGTATTACCAGGAGTTGTGCAAAGGGTCTGGGTAATGTCAGGGGTGTGGTCGAGGTTGTTGTCATGGTGTGAAGTGTTAGTCAATGGCGTCCAAAAGTGTTTGCATCAGGGATTCCGCTGCGATCACACCTGCTTTGTCATTTTGTGCCGGAGTGGAGAGATCGCTTACTTCATAGGTCAGAGCGTCAATGCCAAAAGCGCGCCAAAACCAGTTTTTGGCCACAGGACCCGAGGTATCAAAGGGCTCAATCACAACATCAAAAGGGTACCCCGTGCTGGGAGCCAGCAAATGCTCGAACCAGGGTGTTGAGATCGCAGGACCTTGCAGTGGAATGGACGCATCAATCGGATACATCAAATGAATTTGGGTGGAGTGAAAATCAATGGCGTACACAGGTTGACCAAGCGAGGTAGCTTTTTCCTGAAAATAACGTCGTGCTACCTGGGTTTCTTGTTGATTAAAATTGATCCAGTCTCTGTTTATATCGACTCCACGGGCGTTGTGGCGCCAATGACCTCGATCGACTCCATCTGGGTTAGCCATCGGTATCGCGACCACATGAAAAGCCTCTCTAAATGTCTTAGCCAAGGAGTCATTTGCTGCAAATCGGCGCAGAAAAGATCGCATAACCTCATATCCAGGTACCTCTGGAGGGTGTTGACGCCCGATCACCATGAGGGTTGGGCGTTTGACGGTGGGGTTTTGGCTTATAGTCAGTCCAGGAATGGGGCGTCCCTCTTTAGATAATCCTGCGGTGTCAATGCGTACAAAAGGGAAGAGGTTTTGCCAAGCTTGGAGAGTGTCTTGAAGCGAATGTGTGGTTTCCAATCGTTGGGCTGTAATGAGAACTGGGTGTTGTGATAACGAAACCCTTATTTCTAAACCAGGATTATTTTGCACCCCTTGCCAAATAATCCTGGTTTGGAGCGAGTCTATTTGACGAACAATGTAGTGCGCCTCTGAATCCACACGCTCCATAATAGTTGGCTGATAACGATGCGCTCCTCCCTCATACTTTATCCTGAGCGTTAACTCAACACTATCGGCGACCTCACGCAAACCATCCTCGGCACCCTTGCCTGAAATTGACACATCATCAAATCCTGGCGCACCTTCCAACCCCGGCACACCACCCCGCCCCACGCCAAAACCATACCAGGCACTATTATTAATGGGCGTATTTTCGGCGGCAACCAAAAGCTCATACTCAAAGGGTGCAACCCGAACCACGTCATTCAACCGCGCACCCGCAAACTCGTTTGTAAACCACACACCGTCCTCAGCAAATCCGATTGTCCGTCGGTGATACGCATCCAAAGGCTTATCTTCGGTCAGTGTAGCTCCAACAGGATCATAGACATAGGCTTTATATTCTGAGGACTTACATCCTGCAAAGAAGAGCAGGACACTCAAGAGCAGCCATGGGCCGTTAACAAAAGGATGGAACAAACGAGCAATCATGTGATGGGGATCAAGACAATCTTCCGATACTGGAATCAAGCTACGATTTCCACATCAATCTTGCTTTGGATTGTGGCTCCTTTGCAACACCAACTTTTTGGGCAGTCAACGGAGACGCAGCTCGCCGCATCAGCCACACAGCACGCCACAACATCACCCACGCAGCCCGACACAACGACCCCGGGCGAAGTGACCCAAGCGATTTTCATCGGTAATACGACGTTCAGTGACTGGCTACTGTCACAACAAATGACCCTGAGCCCACAGGGGTGGCTCGATCGCGTGGTTGAATCAAACACATTTGACCGATTCCCAAATTATCGAGAATCATTACGCCAGGCCGATCAAGAGGCCCTCCAGCGATTTTACAAAGACAGGGGATTTTTGGATGCCGAGGTTGCCATCGACGTTTTGCAACAACAGCCTGAGAATGTATGGCTCAAAGTGGTGATTCGTGAAGGTCCTCTTTATACAGTCAACGATTGGAACCTCACGATTGATGCCAGTAGCCAATCTACCACCGCGGATCTTCAAAATACCCCCGAATACCGCGAGCTCACCAAAGGCCTTGCCCTGAAACCAGGTAATGTCTACCAACGTCGAGCGCTATGGCAAACGCAACAAGCTCTGAGTCAGTTTTTGATGGAGCAAGGGTACTTTTTCGGCACGGCGTCGTTCACCGAGCAGTTAGATCGAGACCAGCGGCGCGTAACCCTCGACATTACCTTGACCCCGGGAGAAAAGACGTCCATTGATTCGGTGGCTGTTTTTGGCCAAAAAACGCTCAATCGCCGCACCATTACCCGCGATGCAAGACTCAAAGAGGGTCAACGCATCACACTGCACGACTTACAGGAGGCAAAAGCCTCGCTCGAACGCCATTCCATTGTTGAGGAAGCTCGCTTTCCTATGCGTCTAACGACCGATTCCTCGGTGACATTAACCCTTGAGATTGTGGAAGCCCCGCTTCGCCAGCTCGAAACCTCGATAGGGCTGGGAACGGAGGAGTATCTTCGTGGTAAGGTGCAATGGGAGCACCGTAATACCAATGGGAGGGGGCACGTCCTCAGCTCTATGGCAAGAGCCTCTTTTTTGGAGCAAGAACTTAATGCGTCCTACTTTATTCCGTATGTGGGCAGTCCAAAAAACTCCTATTCCATTACCCCGTTTTTGGCTCACCGATTTGGGGTAAAACGCTCCTATGAAGTGTTTCAAGTAGGGGTGATTCAGGCACTTCGTATCGACGTGCGGCGTGATCTCCGGGCGATTCTTTCGTATGAATTGTCGGCGAATGAGGGGCGAGCCGATGCTGGTCGGGGCAATCCAAAAGATCCGCTGGTGAACTATAATATCAGTGCATTTTCGTTGACAGGGACCTATTTACCACTTGAACCCACGGGGCAATGGAATGGTATCCAGACATTTATGGAAATTTCGAGTCCATTTTTACTCGGGACCTACACGTATCAGAAGGCAACGATTGCTTTTCGGCACCGAAGAGCGACTCGTTGGAATCCAGAGGCCGCATGGCTCATAAAGGGGCGTTTAGGAGGGCTTTGGGCTCCGGCTACCCCTTCATTGCCACTAGACTTGAAACTCTATGCCGGTGGGACACACACTGTGAGGGGATGGCAGCGCAATGAATTGGGCCCCAAGGAGTCAAGGTTTAATGAAAACGATGAATTTGACCGTTATATTCCTGTGGGAGGCCGCGCGATGCTTGTAGGAGGGATTGAACGCATTCAGCCGCTTCCTGGCGCACTCAGGCGACTCGATTGGGCCGTTTTTGTCGATGGAGGGCAAGTTTGGTCCGATTTTGAGGCGATAAATTTTCAGGAGATCCAATTTGGTGCGGGGTTTGGGGTTGGCACGACGACCCCTTTTGGACCTGTACGAATCGATGTGGCAATGAAAGTGAATCCAAACAATCAAGACATGAGCCGATATCAAGGCATTGATTACGGATCTGCCTTGCAGCGATTTTCTCTTCACCTTCAAATTGGGGATCCGTTTTGAGTCCACGCGTGCAACATAATCCCATCATCCTAAAGGGCCTGCATCCACTCAAAATTTGCTGGCTACTAGGGTGTTTCCTGCTACTTGTTGGGTATGCGAGCCCAAGTCCAATCATGGCTCAAGACCCTCAGGGTGAATTCTCAGTTTTGCAGACCTCTCCCAAGGAAGGAGGCCTCGTGAACAATGAGAGGCAGCCTGTTAGATTCACATTTTCAGACACCTTAGACCCAGCCAGTCTATCCAAAGCAGAAATGCTCGTAGTTGGAACGCTAAGTGGTCTCAACATCACCCAACAGTGTGAACCACTCAATGCGACGTCTATACAGTGCACACCCTCGACTCCAGTTATTGCGGGGGAGAATCTTCAGGTGAAGCTTCAACCCACACTCCAAAGCAATAAGGGCCAAGAAATGGCTAAGCCGGCCATCTTAAACCTTCTCGTGAGCCCACTACTTACAAGCTCTGGTTCACTATCGAGCCCTACACTTGGTTGGTCCCCGACAGAGGTGTCCTCATCCAATACGATCTCGGCTTTCCCAGATATCCCTCAATTAGGCATTCAGGGGGAAGAGATTGAATTATTGGCGGACAAAGCCGAGTCCTTTCTTTTTGACCGTATGGGTTTTCAGGAGTTTGGTTATGCAAGTGTAAAAAGAGGCTCTGCCCGGGCCACGGAACTTCGAGCCGGATGGCAGATGAATGAGCGGACCCAATTGTGGTTTGTGCAAGAGGTTCGAAGTGCCTACCCTTCCAATAGATTTGTCTTAGAATTTGACATGAATGAAAACCTTGATGTATTGTTAACACAAGGGGATCAGCGGTGGCAAGGAATTGATATACGATGGAAAAAAGAGTACTAGCCTATATCAAGGAAGTCTTGGGTGTAGAAAGGTTTAGGGACCTTCATGTCGTTGCGCGAGGTGGATTCATAGTTGGTATTCTTAGTATAAGTGCAACGATTAGCCCAGTGACGGAAAAGTTGATCGCTAAGCCATTAAGCCAAACCCAAGGTCAACAACAAGATTCCTTGGCAGAGCCATCACAGCCTGAACGGCCAACGCAGACTGCCCAAGCTTCCCAAGCCGCCCCGCCATCGCAGCGCATTTCGTCGAGCTTTCCTGCCTCTGGGTATGCACCTCACCCTGATAAGCCTTTACCCCAGTACTCTGATCCTTGAGCAACACCCAGACCCTCAAGACAAGCGAAAGAAAATCATCACGTTTCATACAAAAACGTTTCCACAGGTTATTACACAGGGATTTACACAATCTGTTAACTAATTGATAACTATTTCACCTTTATTCTTGAGTCGCAAGGCACTAGGTTGCGTTCAGATTTACCACGATTGATAATGAGAACGCAAAGCCTAGCGATTGAACCCCGCTGGGCTTTTTTTTGTTGCAGAGTTTTGGACAATTTCTTTCAGAGAACGTTTCATGAACGAATTTGTGGCAACAAGTTGCTCTCCTGTTACGTATAGGAGCCATCTACATGACACAATGACCCTATGACGTCCTTTTTTAATAAGCCTTCTTTCTTCAGCCAAACTGCGATGTTGATGGCAGTATTTCTGGCCCCACTTGTTGGGTATGCTCAACACAATGCGCGATACGACGCCAGTACTTTTTTTGCTCCAGGCGAAGATATTTACAGCCGTCCGTTGACACTGGAGCTACAAAATCCCACCAGCGATCAGGCCATTCGTATCGATGGCCAACTTGATGAGGATGCATGGAGTGAGTTGCCTCGATACACAGGTTTCAATCAAATTATGCCTCAAAAAGGGGCGGCTGCCAGCCAAAAAACAGAAACGCAGTTTTTTATCCGCGATGGATATGTGTATGCAGCCTATCGCGCCTACGAAACGGATCCCTCTCAAATGAGTGCACCCTTGATACGGCGGGATGAAAACCGGGTGGCCAGCGATTGGGTCTGGCTTTTCATCGACTCCAACATGGATGGGCTTACGGGCTTTGCCTTTGGTGTGAATCCGAGGGGGGTACTGCGCGATATTAAATATTTTAAGGATACAGAGGAGGATAACCTTTGGGACGCGGTGTGGGAAGGAGCCGCTCAAATCAATGAAGAGGGCTGGACGGCCGAATTCAAAATCCCTTTGAGCCAACTTCGGTATGACGCAGACCTTGAGAATCACACATGGGGTATCAATTTTTTCCGCGAGTTCGGACGCTATCGTGAGCTCAGTGCATGGGATCCTGTCTCACCTGACCTTTATGCGTTCACGTCCCAATCGGCCATCCTCCAAAACATGGGCCCCTTGCCCAAAACTCAATCGTTGGAAGTCCTTCCTTATGTGAGTCAGGAGCTCTATCGTGCGCCCAACGAGCCGGGAAATCCTTTTTATCAGCCTACGGATCCAGCCACTAGACTTGGGGTCGACCTGCGCAATACGTTTGGTAATGGGTTAACACTCTCGGCCACCATAAACCCAGATTTTGGCCAAGTCGAAGCGGATCCAACACAGGTAAATCTTACAGACAACCAGCTCTTTTTTGAGGAACGACGACCTTTCTTCCTCGAAGGGAGTGATATTTTTCAGTTTGGTAGCTCAAAGAAATTCACAAATTTTGGCGATCCTCGTGGCTTTTATAGCCGTCGCATAGGAAGTTCACCCGTGGCAGATGCGGGCGATGCTGGCCTTGATGCCGCCTATGAAGATGTGCCACGCCAGACCAACATTGGCACGGCAACCAAACTAAGTGGTCGCTTGTCAAATGGGCTCAATGTCGGAGCTTTGTACGCCTTTACGCCGGTTGTGAATGGTGATGTAGAGCTCACAAATGGTCAGATTGAGACATTCCGCGCCAACCCACTAAGTCAATTTGGTGTCTTACGTTTCAAGCAAGAATTTCAAAAGATCGACCTCATCGCAGGGACGTACACAAGCATTGTCCAGCGTGATATCGAAGGATCTTATTTTGATGATGTTTTGAACCGATCGGCCATTGTCAATGGTGTAGATTTTGAGTCCAATCTAGGCTCACGCGATTACACGGTGAGTGGTGTGTACTCTGTGAGTCACGTCCAAGGAAGCGAAACGGCTATTCTTGACTTGCAGGAATCCTCTGCACGATACTTTCAACGCCCTGATCACACAGAGAACCCTTTTGATCCAACCAAAACGTCACTCACAGGCAGTCATTTGGACGTTTCGGTCCAAAAAGGAGGTGGGGATATTTTCACAGGATCTGCAACATTCACTCACACCTCTTCAGGCTATGAGATTAACGACCTTGGTTTTCAAAACCAGGCAGGGGTCAAAACGATACGTCTCTACAGTCGCTTCCGCAATCGAGACATTCCTGGGATCAATGAATTGACCTTTTCCAGTATCACAGGAGCTGAATGGACAGTCGATAATGATGTAGAAAGCCTCTTTCTAGGCTTCTTCACCAATACGGAACTTAGCAATTTGTGGCGGATCAACCAGCGCGCTTTCATTGTTTCACGAGGGGCGGATGTTCGACTCACGCGGGGCGGCCCAGTAGCTGAGAGTCCTGCCCGTTTTAGCCTCAATCTTTCGCTGAATTCCAACGATGACAAGAAGCTCTCAGGAAGGCTTCAAGGGGAATTTGAACGTGATGAACTCGGCGCCTACACCTACGCATTTGATCTTGGCTTGGAGTGGAGGCCCACCCAAGCATTGAGTTTCTTTGTCTCACCTGAGTATGGGTTCAACCAAAATAATCGTCAATATGTAGACGACTACGCAGACCCCACCGCCACAAATACGTACTTCCGTCGGTATATGTTTGCGGATCTTGAGCGACAGAACTTCGAAACCACCATGCGCTTGAATTGGACGTTCTCTCCAAACATGACCCTGCAGAGTTTCATGCGATTCTACTCGACCACAGGGGCTTATGATCGATTCAAAGCCTTTGCCAAGCCCAACAGTTTTGAGTTTGATGAGTATGGCACCGACATTGGATCTATCTCAAGACAAGGAAATACTATAACCGTGGATGCAGATGGGCAAGGGGAAGCGCCGTCGTTTAACTTTGACGTACCTGATTTTACGTACTCATCGTTGCAGGCCAATATTGTTTACCGTTGGGAGTATCGTCCTGGATCCGCGCTGTTTGTGGTATGGCAACATGCCAAGGACTCAGAGTTAGAAGATATTGCTGCTTTTGATGTCTGGGATCGGACAAATGATATTTTGGACTCTGCGCCTACGAATGTATTTTTACTGAAGTTAAGCTATTGGTTCAACCGATAATCTACGCTATTGGTCAACCGATAAAATACAATAGGCTCAATCCTTTGGTTCATGCAACAGAATGTAAGTCGTTCGCCTTACTTCTGATTCTTCGACTTGAATCGGCCTACCTCGAAAGGGCGTTTTTTTAGATGCTTTGTGGCGCGGGTATTGACGCGATCACGCCACATTCGGTAGCTGGAGGGCGTCATTTGTTGCTTCATCAACGCCTTGGTCTCTTTCTCGGGCAATCCATATTGGTGCTCAATGGCTTCAAAGGGTGTGCGATCTTCCCACGCCATTTCTATAATGCGAGAGATGTCGGCCGAGCTAAGAGAGGAAGCCATTGTCGATTTATTGGGCGATTTTTTGGGATTTGCCATGGCTTTCAAACGAAATCCTTGTAGACTTACGTTCAGATAATGCAAATCAAATCAAATTTCATCTCATGAAATCCATTCTATTTTACGCACTTTCGTCGCTTTTACTCCTATCCGCCTGCATGGCCCCAGAAACCTCCTCAGTGGAAGAGGTGGAAGAGGAAGTCATCCATACGAGCATGGCCAGTGAAGCCGCTGTGCACTTGATTGCTGTGGTTCATCCTACAGAAGGCAATAGCGCAAGTGGTGTTGTTCACTTTGATGCTGTGGAGGGTGGTGTGCAAGTCTCCGGCGAGCTTGCCGGCATTAGTCCAGGATTGCATGGATTCCACATCCATCAGTATGGTGATTGCTCCGCCGCGAATGGCACCTCTGCAGGGGGGCACTATAATCCTTCTGGCGCAGATCATGCTGGCCCCGAAGCAGAGGTAAGCCACATGGGCGATCTTGGAAATATTGAGGCCAACGCAGAGGGTATCGCAACGTTTGATGCGTTTTTTCCTGCTGTTGATATGGGTATGATCACCGGTCGTGGCTTGATTGTTCATGCCGGAGAAGATGACCTTGTTTCACAACCTACGGGGGCAGCCGGCGCACGCCTTGGATGTGGTGTGATTGGCGTTGCTGCGATGCCTGCAGAATAATATTGATGCGATAATGCCCGCTACCAACCATGGATTTTTTCCGAGTCATTCAAGAGGACTCACCTAGTGGACAACCCTCGATAGAGCTGTTTGGCCTGACCATCATGGAA
>Ga0129342_1000355_pt1 | contig 19032 bp, 13 predicted proteins | sample CPBDNA_5_FD_94426 | JGI IMG/M metagenome (GOLD analysis project Ga0129342, IMG submission 94426) | Freshwater to marine salinity gradient microbial communities from Chesapeake Bay, USA - CPBay_Sum_15_0.2_DNA | ecosystem: Environmental > Aquatic > Marine > Coastal | place: USA: Chesapeake Bay...
AAAGGAAATGTCGATGAAATTCCTGTTATCAATGAAGTTGCGGGAAGAATATTTCAGGAACAAGCTACCGTTTCGTTTATAACTAAAGATGGTGCAACAATATTAATTAATGGAAACGATGTTACAGGGCCAATATATAATGCTAGCCCTAGAAAAGTTGATGGAAATAGAGATTATGTTACATATAAAGTTGAAAATCTCTCAAATAATGTAACTATCGAGGGAAATGATGAATTATACGTAGCATATGTTAATTCATCTGGAGCCGCTACAACCGCTGGATTTTATTCTGGTTTTACAACCCCTCCAACTGTTGAAATTGATGCCCAACTCAAAACTTTGGGATCTTGCCTTAATAAAGATGGAACTTCTAACATAGAAATTCAGGCTAGTAATTTCAGTCAGTTTGATGAAATAAAATGGATGAAAAAAGAGGGAAGTAATTTAATTGAAACAGGCGAAGATGATGAGTTTTTTACTCCTAATGAAGAAGGTATTTATGTCTTAAAAGGTATTTTATTATGCAATAACAAAGAATACTTATCTTCTCAGATTGTGGTCAGTATTTGTCCTAACGACTCTGACAATGATGGAATCATTGACAATATAGATTTAGACCTTGATAACGATGGTATTTTAAATTCTGTAGAGTCTGCAGGAACTGGATTAATAGATTTTTCAGATCCATCTAATCCAAGTATAAATATTGATGATGGATCAGTAAATGGAAATGTAATAAACGGTATGATAACAGGAACAATTACTAAAATTGGAAATGGTCACACAATTACTAATGCAAGTAATGGTTTTGAATCGCAAGTTGAGCCAGGATCTGATCAAGAATTGAAATATACTCTTAATTTTAACGAAAAATTAAACATCCTTTTTAAAGATTCGGGTCAATCAATTGCCTCTGTTAATGGAGAAAGTTTTATATTAAAGAGTCTGCCTGAATCTACAAATATTACTCTTCTGGATCCTGATGGCAACCTTTATGTTGATACAAATTATGACGGTGTATACGAAGAAAATATTATTCAATTTACCTCAAATGAGATTCGGTTTAAATTTAAAACTAGAGATAATACAACATATGAGTTTTACGCTTACCAAACAGATGGTATTGAACTTACACATAAATTAAATAATGTTGGATCAAGTAGCGAAAGTATTATAGTTCCTAGTATTTTTATTTTAGATTACAAATTAGATACAGACAACGATAGTATACTTGATTATTTAGACATTGATAGTGATAGTGATGGCTGTAATGATGTTACTGAAGCAGGATTTGATGATGGAATACTAATAGATGGAATTCTTGGAGACAATGTACCAACCTTTGATAATTCTCAAGTGGATAGTAGAGGAAGAGTCATTAACCACGACTATCAAGTTTTACCACTCAAAGACCCTGTAACTGACTTATATTATTTTCAACAAGCTGGTCAAGCTGTTGAAATAATAGAGGAACCAACTTCAACATCAGGTTGTATTGGTGATACTGTTTCGTTTAATGTAAATGCTAATCACTCATCAAATATCATAGATTATCAGTGGCAATTTTTTGACACAACTAATGCAGAGTGGATAAATTTAGATGGCTCTAACACTAAAATCACAGGTTTTGATTCAAAAGAGCTTATTATTTCAGATATTGATATGTCATTAGCTGGAGATTATAGAGTTCAATTAAAAACTGAAGAATACCAATGTATTGTCAATTCTAATCTTGCGGCTAATATCGGATTAACTGTAAATTCTCCACCTAACGCGCCTATAGTTGAACCTATTCAAACTTTTTGTTTAACGGATAGCCCAACAGTTGGAGATTTACAAATTGATCCAAGTAATCCAACTGGGTTAACTATTGCTATTTATGACGACTACGATCCTAATGATTCCTCAATAGGTAATTTATTGGACGTTAATGAACCGCTTGTGGACGGAACTACCTACTTCATTCAAGTTTCAGACTCAGAGGGATGTGTAAGTGTAAGTAGATCTGAAACTAAAGTATTGTTGCCAGATCCGCTAATTACGCCAAGTGTAACAGAAAGTTGCCCTGGAGATGAGATTACTATTACAGTTAGTGGTGTCCCCCAAACCGCTCTTGATTTTGAGCTTGCAAATCCAACTTTAACTAAAGTTCTGGCAGATTATACTGACAATTCTGGAAGACTTTCGTCATATTTTGTTGATCCAGTGTCAAGAAGTTTTAGTGAAGCTGAAGATTTACTTCCAACTTATGGAATTGGAGCTTCAATGTATCAAATCAACGATCCTGACGAGCATGATGCAGTTTTTAATGCCATACAATCAGCAGGACTTGCTGGAGTTCCCTTGTGGCTAGGATTAAAACAATTTCCTGCTGCAAACCCTGGAAAAACATTTAATGGAGGTTGGAAATGGCTTGACGGAAGAGATTTAGACCCTAGTTGGAATCTCTGGGAAGGTGGAGAACCTAATGACTATGAATTTGACGCTAATTGTAATGCTACTGGACCTGATAATGATGGAATAGACGATGGTAGCGAAGATTATGGACATTTTAATTTATCGGGAAATAAGTTACTAAACGATTATCCAGATTGTCCTGATGCTCCATCAAGACCTGTTTATGAATTTAGAGGAACAACTACTGTGAATTGGTATTATGAAGATCCTAAAACCCCAGGAACTTTTATTGATATTCCAATAAATGCTTCAACATTGACATTAAATCCTGAGGTTACAACAACATACTTTATTGATGTGACAACAAATGGTATAGTATGTTCAACATCATATACTCATGTAGTAAATCCTCTTCCAGTTCCAAATCCAGTTGAAAATATTGAATTATGTGATGAGGTTGATTCTGGTGATCCTGATTCAACTGGAATTGATGGTATTTCATACAACTTTGATTTAGAAACTCAAACTTCAGCAATAGTTGGAGGACAAGTTGATAGAGATGGTAACGCATTTACTGTTTCATACCATGAAACTAAAGCTGATGCTGAATCAGGAGATAACCCAATTACAAGTCCTTATACAAATGTCTTGGATCCCTCTGGAAACTTGTATGACCCTCAAACGATTTATGTTAGACTACTTGATAATGCAACAGGATGCTACGATGCCACTGAAACATTTGATATTATTGTAAACCCAACACCAGTTTCAAATACTATTACTGTAGAAGAGGTTTGTGATGATGTGGATTCAGGAAGCGATGTTGATGGATCATCTAAATTTGATTTAACGTTACTTAGTGATGAAATTTTAGGTCCCGATCAAGTTGCAGCTGGCGGTTTCATAGTAACTTATCATTTAACTCAGGCTGAAGCTGAAGATCCTATAACATATCCAAATGGAATTGCTAATCCTTCTTCTCATTACAACACACCTGATAGCTCTTTTGATCCATCCAATCCAACAATTCAAACAGAAGAAATATTTGTAAGGATTACTGATACTAATGCATCAACACTCTGTTATATTGCTGACTCATCATTTACTTTGACAGTTAACCCTTTGCCTGTTATATTAAATCCTGTTTGGAAAGTTGAACAATGCGATAATCCACTATTTGATTTAACAGATTATAATGAAAAATTATCCACTTTTTATGAAAGTGAAACTTTTACTTATTTTGATGAAAACGGGGACGAAATTTTAATATCCGATGCAGAAAACTATACTAGTTCGTCTACGTCGGTTGATCCAGAAATTATTGATGTAGTCTTTACTAAAAACGATGGAGGATGTTTTAGATCAGGTCAGATAGAGCTTAAAGTATCGTACAGTCAAGTTCCAAACGATTTTGCTGTAAATTTCATAGCCGCAAATCAAGAGGATCTATTCAAATCTGATACCGATCCTGATCTTACAGGTCAATCTCAGGATGGAAAAGAAGAATTCAGTACCACTATTTTTGAAAATATTATAAATGAGCTTAAAGCTCAATCCCCTTTAGCTTTTGATCTGTCAGGAATTAACTTTGAATTTTATGGAAGTGAAAGAGATGCCACTTTAAGAAATAATCCAATTGATATAACACAATCTACTTATACTAATCAAACTGAGACCCCAGATATTTCTACTGGAAATTTAGTCAGTAACTACAACGTTTTAAACAATAGATGGGAACAAGACATATGGGTCTATATTGAAAATACTAATTTAAGCATCATACAATCGAGTTGTATTGGTCTTGAACATGTTACTACTTTATATGTAGAGAAAAGACCTGTTATCTATGATGTAATCGATGCATCAGGGACCCAACCCAACGATGTGTTATTACTTTGCGACGAACAAATTACTCTTGATGGATATTCAATATTTGATACAAGCACATTACAAGATCTTCTACTTGGAAATACAACAGACCCTTCAGTTTTACCTTACCAAGACATTTCAACTTTTGACATAGAATATAGCTACATTGATGACAGTGGAAATCTAATCACTAGTAGTACTTTACCTTCCACAATAAATCTGACAAACCAAAAGATTGATGTCACACTTACTAATAACGTTGGAGTAACTGCTCCATTTGTTAGTTCAAGTTCGGTAAGCTTTCAAGTTTTTGAAACTCCAACTCCTTTCAGCGATATTGTTTTGGAAGAGTGTGATGATACTCAATCTGGAACAGATGATGATGGTAAAACTGTTTTCTCCATTGACATTGATAAGTTTAAAGAGAACCTATTTATCGACCCATTAAACCCAACATCTGCACCAGTTCAAGACTACATGAACTTTGAATATAGTTTTTCATTATATGATAAAAATGACCTTTTAATTAGTGGTCCATCAACAACTCTAAACACAACAATAACTGCTGAAAATGGCGATTATATTATGGTAGATATTTCTAATCCAATTAGTGAAGCTTTTGGTAAAAAATGTGTGAATTCAATAAAAATTGATTTTGTAGTAAATCCTTTACCAAGTTTTGATATTGATAATGAAACTATTGTTTGTTTAAACCCACTTCCTGATAATCCAATAGAAATTGGAACATCCAACTGGAATGGGAGTAATGATTCTTCAATTTATAATTATTATTGGTCAAGAACCGATCTTAATGGAATTGTTGATTCTAGTTACAATGAAACGACAGAAACTATTAAAGTGGATAAAGGTGGTGTCTACGAGGTCATAGTTGAAGATATTTTAACTAAATGTATTAGAACTAAAAGCATTAAAGTAACTGAATCTGAAATAGCTAAAATATCACTAGATGATATTACTATTGAAGATTTAAAAAACGATAATACTAATTCTATTTCAATAGATACTTTAAATCTTGGAATTGGAGATTATGAATTTTCTTTAGATGATCCATTTGGACCCTATCAAGACCAGCCAAAGTTCGAATCAGTTAAACCTGGTATCCACACCATTTACATTAGAGATAAAAACAGCTATTATACTTTTGATTATGGTTGTGGAATAGCGCAAATCGATGTGTCAGTTGTAGGTTATAAAAAATATTTTACACCCAACGGCGACGGAATTAATGAAACTTGGAAAGTTTTAGGTATTCGATCAGATTTTAATGCCAACAGTAAAGTTTATATTTTCGACAGATTTGGAAAATTACTTAAAGAACTTGATCCTTTAACTGAAGGGTGGGATGGAACTTATTTAGGTAAACCAATGCCTGCTACCGACTATTGGTTCAGAACATATCTTGAAGATGGAAGAGAATTTAAAGGCCACTTTAGCCTTATCAGAGGAAACTAGTTAAATAAATTTATATTGTAGCCTAAGGTTATTTGGTGAAATCCACCTTTACCCATAATGATATTACCCTGTTGATATGAATAATTATAAGAAAAAACAAAATCTTTGTATGAGACTCCAAATATTGGAGTAACTAGTTGATATGTTTGTTTTTTTAGTTTTTCTCCCTCTCTGTACCTTGCTCCATCAAAACTTTGTCTATAAGAAAGGCCTATCCACAAGTATCCATAATTCAAATTATAATACGATTTCAAATTAAAATCTAATGCCTTTTCACTTGTTAATTTTGAACCATAAAACAGAATAGAAGGTTCAAAAGAAAAAGGAGTTTCAGTAAAAAACAAATACCCAAAGGAAGCTACATATTTTATGAAACTGGTATAGTTTTTTGAAAAATCATAAACCTGATCTCCATATATATTTAATGGTGAAAACAGAATATTTTTCAATGTTAAATGAGCGAAGTAATTGAAATTAACATAGGAAGCACCAACATCCATATTGAAATAACCAGAGCTTTGATTTATAGTGCTTATTAATGGATCTTGCTGCCCATAAATATCAAACTGATCAAATGTTGTCTGATCTAATGAATTTTGTACTCCACCAATACTTATTCCAAATGATAACTGATTTATAGAACCATAATTAAATAAATTAGGTTCATTCATTCTAGATCTGTTTTCATTAAAATTTATATGATGAGCATAGGTAAATGTTAATCCTGTTTGGGCATTATAGCCATTTTCATCTTTGTATAAAATCACACCTAAACCACTTCGATTATTTAATCTAGCATCAACAGAGAGAGTTTGAAGATTAGGAGCATTTATTTGATCAAGCCAATGCTTTCTTGATGTCATTCTAATTTTAATACCCTCCAAATTAACACCAGCCATAGATGGATGAAGAAGGTAATAATTTTCTGTTAGATAGTCGGTATAAATTGGTAACCCTTCTTGACCTGATGTTAAAAGTGAGTAAAAAAACGAAATAAATAAAAGTAATTTCTTATAAAAAAATCCCATTAGTTTTTGGTTACTAACCAAATCAAATATAATCAATATTAATGCCATTGATAGATTAAATATAAAATGGATAAATCAAATATATTTTTATATCTTAAATTATCTAAAATTGTTTAATATGAAAAATAGCATTTTAATCATTCTTTTTTTCTCCATTTTATCAATTAATTATATCAACTCTCAAGAGCCTGAGAAAAAAATAAAAGTTGAAAAAAAGGATTCAATAAAACCTGACAAGAAAAAAGCACTACTACCTTTAAAACCAGAACGAGAAATAAATCTAAAAACAGATGAAGGAACATGGATATCATTAGATGTTAGTCCTGACGGTAAAACAATCGTATTTGATTTGCTTGGAGATATTTATACTCTTCCAATTGAAGGAGGAAAAGCTAAAAGAATCACAAAAGGTTTAGCATACGATACACATCCAAAATTTTCTCCTGACGGTAAGGATTTATTAATAGTTTCCGATAGGTCTGGTGGTCCTAATGCTTGGATACTAAACCTTAAAACCGGAGACTCAACTCAGGTGACAAAAGGAGATGATTTTTTTATGGAAACTGTTGAATGGACTAATGATGGTGATTATGTCATCAGCGCTAAAGGTGGAAGAAATTCTAAACTTTTTTTAAATCATAGATCAGGTGGAAATGGAATTGAACTAATCAAAGAACCTTCCAGTTTGAAAGTGAGTGATATTGCAGTTGGAAGGAATGATAGATATATATGGTTTTCAAGAAAATCTAATGCTTGGCAATATAACGCAAGATTTCCTCAAATGTCTATTGCAAGATATGACAGAGAGACTGGAACTATTGAAAATATGATTAGCAGATATGGTTCAGCTTTTGCTCCTACTTTGTCTAATGATGGAAATTGGCTTGTTTATGGATCAAGATGGAATGACAAAACTGGTTTAATTGCTAGAGATTTAAATACTGGATCAGAAAAATGGTTGGCATATCCAATTCAGAAGGATGATATCGAGTCTCAAAATACATTGGGCTCAATTCCTGTTATGAGCTTTACACCAGATAGTAAGTATGTGATAGCTTCTTATGGTGGAAAAATAAACAAGATTCCTATTGAAGGAGGACCAGCAATTAACATTCCTTTTCTGATTGATGAAATAATTGAACTTGGTCCTCAACTTAAATTTAATTACCCAATTGAAGACACAGATAAAATTTTGTCAAATCAAATAAGAAACCCTAGAGTTTCACCTGATGGATCAAAAATAGCGTATACTTCATTTAATAAAGTTTATATAAAAAGTCTCCCTTATGGCGAACCCACAAGACTGACAACTTTAAATTATGTTGAGGGAATGCCTGTTTGGTCTCCTAATGGTGAAGAACTAGTATTTACAACATGGGATGAAAAAAAAGGTGGAGCAATATATAAGACGTCTTTAAAATCAAAAAAAACTTTAAAACTTACAACTGAAAATGGTGTATACTCTTATCCTGCTTGGAATAATTCAGGTGATAAAATAGTATTCATAAGAGCATCAGAAAATGATTTTGATAATTTTGGATCATTGGGAGTTGAATCAAAATTTATGTGGATATCTTCAAAAGGTGGAAAAGCTAATTTTATTGATTTAACAAAAGGCAGATCTAATCCTCATTTTATAAATAGTTCAGATAGGATTTTCATTTCAAGTGGATCTAACGGACTTAGTTCTATTCGTTGGGATGGATCAGACGAAAAAGATATTTTAAAAATTACTGGGATTTCAGTTTATGGAACACCTGGAAGAAAATCACCTCCTTCACCAGCTTCATATATAATAAAATCACCAAATAAAGAAGAAGCTCTTGCTGTAATTAACAATGATGTTTATGTTGTAACAATTCCCTATACAGGAGTTAAAAACATGACAATTAATGTTTCTGACCCTAACAATTCTAGTTTTCCAGCAAGAAAATTAACAAAGTTTGGGGGAGAATTTGCTTCGTGGGGTACCAATGGAGATAATGTATATTTTTCATTAGGTAAATCTCTATTCAACTATAACATTCCAATTGCTAAGGCCGATGAAGAAAGAATTAAAAATGAAAAAAAAGAGAAAGAAATTAAAAAAGATAAAAAATCAGATTTAGATAATGAACTTAAAGACAATGAAAAATCTAAAGCATATACTGCTGCTGAGATTGAAATTAAAACATATATTGACAAGAAAGCAGTTAAAGGATCTGTTCTTTTAAAGAATGCAAGAATAATTACAATGAGAGACAAAGAAATTATTGAAAATGGGGATATTCTTGTTGTTGATAATAGAATAAGTCAAATTGCCAAATCTGGTAATATTTTAAATGACGGATCAATTAAAGAAATTGATTTAAGCGGGAAAACTATTGTCCCTGGATTTGTAGATACTCACGCTCATGTAAGAGTGGCAAGAAATGTTCACAAATCTGAAACATGGTCTTTTGCTGCAAATTTAGCTTATGGAGTAACTACAATCAGAGACCCTCAAACTGGAACAACCGATATTTTATCATACGCTGATATGGTAGATGCAGGCTTAATACATGGTCCAAGAATTTACTCAACAGGACCAGGAGTTGGATATTGGGGATATAATCTTAAAAGCTTAGAGCATACAAAAGATATTCTTAAACAATATTCAAAGTATTATAATACCAAGACTATTAAAATGTATCGGACAGGAAATAGAAGGCATAGACAATGGATTTTAATGGCTTCTAAGGAACAACAATTAATGCCAACAACTGAGGGAGCTCTTAATATTAAATTAAATCTTAATCAAATGCTTGACGGATACCCAGGACAAGAACATAATATTCCAATTTATCCTGTATACAAAGATCTAGTTGAAGTGATGGCTAAATCAAAAATGGCTTATACTCCAACACTATTAGTTTCATATGGGGGGCCATGGGCTGAAAACTATTTTTATGCCACTGAAGATGTGCAAGGTGACAAAAAATTAAATTACTTTACTCCAAAAGCTCATTTAGATGCAAAATCAAGAAGAAGGAATGATGGATGGTTTCATAAAGAAGAGTATGTGTTTGAAGAACAAGGAAAATTCATCAAAGATTTAGTCGAAAATGGTGGAATTGTTGGAGTAGGATCTCATGGTCAGCTTCAGGGGCTAGGATACCATTGGGAATTATGGAGTATGCAAGCTGGAGGATTAGATTTACATGATGCCTTACGAGTCGCTACTATTTTAGGCGCGGAGTGTATTGGATTGGAAGATGATTTAGGAAGTATTGAAAAAGGAAAATTAGCAGATCTTGTTATATTAAATAAAAACCCTTTAGAGAATATTAGGAATACAAATTCTGTGGAGTTAGTTATGAAAGATGGTAGATTATTTAATGCTAATAATTTAGATGAGATTTATCCAAATGAAGTTAAGGCTGAATTTAATTGGAAACAAATCAAACCTATAAATCTTCCTGGAACAACCGATTAATATTTTGAAAATAGCGAATCTCTTTTTTAATTTTTTTAAATGGTTAATACTATTGTTTTGCATATTGATTATGGGTATTTCAATATTTTTTGAAATCAATGAAATTCCAATATTTGATCTTAAAGTTGGGTATAAATTTATAGTAGGAAAATCTGATTATAAACAATATGAAAACATTTCTGAAAAACTTGGTTTTAAAAAAGATGATAAATTATTAATCATTCACGCCGATGATTTAGGATTATCTCGCTCAGTCAATAAAGCAAGTTTTGATGCTTTAAAAAAAGGTCATGTTAACTCAGCCAGTATAATGATGACTTGTAAACATATAAATGAAGTTGGAAAATTCGCAATTGAAAATCCAGAAATAGATTTAGGACTACACTTAACAGTTACTAGCGAGTGGCGGGATTACAAATGGGATGGTGTATTGGATTCATCTAAGATTCCGTCTATGATTGACAATAAAGGTCATTTGTTTAATAACAAGAAAAAATTTGTTTTATATGCAAATCCATATGATTTAAAAAATGAGCTTCAAGCTCAAATTGATTTAGCTAAATCAATTGGAATTCGCCCATCACACATTGACAGTCACGAAGGAGCATTATTTTTTAAGCAGGATTTGTTTAAAGTTTATCTTGAAATTGGGGAAGAAAATAAATTACCTGTATTTGTTCCAAAACTAGTTGCAACTCATTTTGATAAGGATTTTCCAAAACCAAAAAATGTAGTTATAGTAGAAAATTTCTTTATGGCTAGTCCAAAAATAGAGTTTTCAGATTGGGAAAATTATTATATTACTATTTTAAACAATTTAAAACCTGGGCTTAGTGAAATTATTGTTCATTTAGGAATTGATGATAATGAAATGCAAAACATAACTATTGAACATCCAAATTTTGGGTCTGAATGGAGAAATTTGGATTATGATGTTGTCTCAAGTGAAAAATTTCAAGATGCTATAGAAACTAACAATGTAAAACTCGTTACATGGAGGCAAATACAAAATGTTATATACTAGGTTACTTTAAATCTGTAAGCTAATATTACAACAATTCCGCTGACTACTGCTGAGATAACATATGGGTAATCAATAAATGAAAGGTTGCTATACATTAAGTAAACAACAACTAAACTAATTATACATATAATACTGCTCAATGTAAACAAAACCCATTTGAAAATTTTCATATATATTTAAAAATACAACTAAGAATTTATAAAATGAAAAAATATTTTTTTATAATGGTATTTGTTATAAGTATAATTGGAAATGCGCAATACAAACCCACTAAAGAAAATCTTGAAGCTAGAGAATGGTTTGAAAATGCGAAATTTGGTCTTTTTATTCATTGGGGAGTTTACAGTGTTTTGGGAGATGGAGAATGGGTTATGAATAATCAAAATATTTCCATAAATGAATACGAAAAATTACCTAAATTTTTTAATCCAACAAAGTATGATCCTGAAAAATGGGTTTTAATGGCAAAAAATGCAGGAATGAAATATATTACAATTACAAGTAGACATCATGATGGTTTTTCTATGTTTGAATCTAAAGCCAGCGACTACAATATTGTAAAAAAGACTCCCTATGGAAAAGATATTCTTAAAATGTTAGCAGAAGCCTGCAGCAAACACGACATAAAATTATTTTTCTATTACTCCCAATTAGACTGGTACAGAGACGATTATTTCCCAAGAGGAAGAACAGGAAATGGAATCGAGGGAAGAGGTGAGGGCGACTGGAATAATTATATAAATTTTATGAAATTACAACTAACTGAACTTCTAACTAATTACGGACCAATTGGAGGAATTTGGTTTGACGGACAATGGGATCAACACGATTGGGATGGAAAACGATTTGGAAAAATAAATGTGGATTTTAAATTAAATGAAATTTATGAGCTTATACATCGAATTCAACCAAGCGCATTAATTGGAAGCAATCACCATTTGGCTCCGAACGCAGGAGAGGATTTTCAAATGTTTGAAAAAGATTTGCCAGGTAAAGGCACAAAAGACTTTGCTACGTCTGAAGATGATATAGGAAATTTACCCCTTGAGGTATGTGAAACTATAAATGGATCATGGGGTTTTAATTTAAAAGACAGGAAACACAAGTCTGAAAAAGAATTAATTCAATACTTAATTAAAGCTGCTGGATACGGAAGTAATTTATTGTTGAATGTTGGTCCAATGCCTAACGGAGAAATTCAAGATGAACATATTAGATCTCTAGAAAAAATTGGAAAGTGGATAAGTAAATATGGAATTACCATCTATAATTCAAGGAAAGGACCTGTAGAACCGAACGATAAGTATGTTTCAACTCGTGTAAAAAATAAAATATACATTCATATTCTTGATTCTTCATTGAAGAATATTTCAATTGATAATTTTGATGAAATAATAAAAAGTATTAAATATTTCGATTCAGAGGTAAAAGTAAATTATAAAAAAAGTGCATCTTCACTAACCATCAATTTAAATAAAGATAATATGAACGAAATTGATACTATTATAGAGCTTACGCTAAAAAGTTAATGATTTATAACTATTGTTTTTGGTTTCCAAGTCTTAGGATCTCCAAAAACATTATTTGATAAACTAATAATTTCAAGAGTTTCAGGAATTATTTTGATTAATATACAATCGTTTTCGATATTTTTATAATAAGGTGTCCACTCCTTTTTCCAATATTTCCTTTTTAAGTCAATATCATCAACTAATTCAGCTTTAGCGTTTAATGACACATAACCAAGCTTATCTACTGATTGAAAATTTAAAGAAACAGAAGGGTTTAATTTTAAATGAGATACTTTTCTAGAAAATGGATTTGTAACTAAATAAATTTCAAATTTGTTATTATAGATATTGTGCTCCATAATGCGAGTTGTAGGTTTATTTTCATCATTTAAAGTAACAAAAACACAATTATTAGATTCTGAAATAATATCAAATGCCAAAGATTTTAAATTTTCATTAGAATTGTTTTGGGAAAATATTATTGAAATAAAAAGTGAGAATATCAATACTAAATTTGATTGGATAAATTTATAATTCATGAGAAGCTTAAGATTTATTTTTTAGAAAATTTCTTTTAAAACTTAGTAAAATAAAGGTAATAAATATAATAGTTGTCAACATTTAACAAAAAAAATTTAAAAATCTTCTCTGTTGTTTCTCTGTGAGTAACTCTATTAGTTAAAGTATTAATTTTTTAATAAAACATTACATAATATATTAGTTTTCAGTATGTTATGTGTTTATATATATTTTTATAATTTTAATAAATATCATCAATTAAAAAATTAATATAAAAAGTAATTAACAAAATTTTACAACAGAGAAGAAAAAAACACATCAGATAAGAATTTTTTTTTATAGCTTAGTAAAAATAATGTTTAACTAAAAACCAATACAATGGGATACAAACACACAAACAGTAAAGGAAAAACTTACTTTTTACATTCAAAAGATGTAGAATTAAAAGGCGGTAGAAATCAAACTATTTATTACTTCGCAAAAGATCAAAGAGCAGAAGCTTGTGACCTACCAGCTGGAAAACAAGTTGTTGAAAGTCCAAAAACAGGATTACCATTTGTAAAAGGAAAATAATCATAGATTATTAACCAAAAATTAAAAAAGCCTGCTTATTATTAAGCGGGCTTTTTGATTTTAACTATTTAATAAAGTTTAATTTCTATAATAAACTAGTTCTAAAATTTCTTGACCTAATAATTCTCTGGTTTTTACTCCATTTTGCCACATCATTCTGTCTGTAAAAGTTACTTCTTTCCAAAATTCTTGTTGTTCTTCCTCTGAAAGTTCTTTACCGTAAATATCCACTGTTACATGAGAAGGGTAATTTTCTTCACTGGATCCAACAACTCTATTTATTTCCCACCATTTTCTAGAACCATTTAAAATTCCTTTTTCATGCCATTTTTTATAAAATTCCGTCTCGTATTGTTCGTATTCATCATTTAATGCTTTAAAGGCATTAATTTGAATCTTCATTCCATTTTCAATCTTACCATTAAAAATAGTGTTATCGATTCTTACCATATGATACTGTCTTCTTTCAGAACCTATTTTAGAAATGATATCCCATTTTTTATTAAACTTAGATTTTGAAAGTTTACCTTTATAAACGTTCATAGCATACTCTTTCAAATCTAGTTGCATAGATTTAGCTTTTTGTATAGAATCCTTCCAAATGTTCATAATTAAATAATCTGACTGATTTTCTTTTTCAGAGTCTTGTTCAACTTTCCAAATTGCCCAAAAACTAGCATAATCATCTTTAATTAAATTTTCATGGATTTCAGCCCAGAATTCCTCAAGTTCTAAATAAGAAGATTCTGTAGCATCTGCTAGTCTAACCGATGTGTAAGTAATTTGTGCTTGGGAAAAAACAAAACTTGTAAAAAAAAGAGTAAATAGATTTAAATAATTTTTCATTATATGATATTTTAGTTAGTATTTTAAATTTAATAAAAAAAAATTAAACATTCTATTCAGTATGTTTGGTGCTCTTTGATTTGTGAATCTATTAAAATAACATTACCAAAATGTATAAAATATTTGTAATTTGAAATCATGATTAGATTGTTAAGTATACTATTTTTCTTTTTTTCAATTATAACTTGGTCACAACTTGATTCATCAAAAAAATATAGTGTTAATACAATTGCATTTTACAATGTTGAAAATTTATTTGATACTATTGATGATCCAATTACCAATGATGATGATAGAACACCTGATGGAAAAGACAAGTGGACAGATGAAATATACGCATTAAAATCAAAAAATATTGCTAAAGTTATTTCTGAAATTGGAAAGGATATAGTTGGAACTTCTCCTTCAATTGTTGGTTTATGTGAAATAGAAAATAAAAGAGTTTTAGTTGATCTATTAAAAAATGAAGAATTGATTAACGAAGATTATTCAATTGCTCATTTTGACTCTCAAGATGAAAGGGGGATAGATGTTGCATTACTTTTTAAAAAAAATAGGTTTAGACCAACATTTACCAAAGCCTATCCACTCTACTTAAAGAGAGAAAATGGTGAGATTGATTACACAAGAGATCATCTCTTAGTTTCTGGATTTTTAGATAATGAGATGATTCATTTTATAGTCAATCACTGGCCAAGTAGGTCAGGGGGAAGAATGAAAAGTGAACAAGGGAGAATTGAAGCTGGAATCCTTAACAGAAAAATTATTGACTCTATAATGTTAGTTAATCCTAAAGCTAAAATTATAAATATGGGTGATTTTAATGATAATCCCACAGATATAAGTGTTAAGCCAACTCTTTTAACAAACTCAAATAAATTTAAAACTAAAAAAAATCAACTGTATAATCCAACAGAAGAATTATTTAAAAAAGGATATGGGACTTATAAATACAGAGGGAAGTGGGATATGATTGATCAAATAATGATTTCAAATCAATTATTAGGAGACTCTGGTTTGTTTTTTTTAAAATCTGGAGTATTTAATAAAAAATATTTAATAAATTCTGATGGAAAATATGAAGGGTACCCATTCAGAAGTTTTGCTGGGGGAAAATTTTTGGGCGGATATAGTGATCATTTCCCTATTTATATAATTTTGGCAAAAGAAGTGAAATGAAAATAAACAATTCAATTCAAATATTTGTTACAGGTGGAACATTTGATAAAAGTTATGATTATATAAATGGTGACTTATATTTTGAAAAAACACATATTCCTGAAATGTTAAAAAGAAGTCGTTGTCGATTAAATGTAAAGGTAAAAACTCTCATGATGATAGATAGTTTAGAAATGACACAATCTGATATTGATAATATAATTTCAAATTGTAAAAAATGTAATTCAAAAAGAATAGTAATTACTCATGGCACTGATAGGATAGTTAAAAGTGCAAAAGAAATTCAAAAAGCTAACATCAAAAATAAAACGATAATATTAACGGGTGCTATGATCCCCTATGCATTTGGCAGTTCTTCCGATGGGTTTTTTAATCTAGGCTGCGCCCTCTCATTTTCTCAATCACTTGATAACGGGGTTTATATAACAATGCAGGGACAGTACTTTAATCCAAACGATGTTATAAAAAATTCAAAAAAAGGTTTTTTTGAAAACTTAATTTAATTTGGATTGTCCGATAAATTATATTTCTTATTTAAATCATAAATTTTATTAGCAGAAAAAGACTTTTTTTGGATCAATTTTAATTGATGATCTAATAAATCAACTTTTTTGCTTATTGAATTAGTTATATCCTGAAAAATCAAAGAAGTTTCTTTATTCAAAGGATTATTATTTATCAAAGAAATAACATAATTCATTTCATTCATTACTGCTTTCATTTGATTTGGAAGCCAACTAATTATAGGAGTGCCACCTGTAGCCTTTGAATATTTTGTATTAGCCATAATATATTTTTGAACAAACTGCCAATGACCATTTCTAAAATGATATATTTCTTCAAGAATTCCTAATAAATAACTTAGTCCATCAAAGTTCTTTTTTTTAAACAAAACATCTGAAATACCTTCACCTTCAAATTCATTAACAGTTTCTTCTAAATCCTTAAAAAACTGTTGAACACATTTAGGCCTGTAGCTTCTTAAGTCTATCAAATATTTAGTTAATTCATTTTTTGGATAATGCTTAATAACACCACTAAAAATATCTTCCATAGGAATAATATCGTCTTGTGCTCCAGTTTGTCCTCTAAATTGTTTAGGTTTATCCCAAACACCTTGGTATACAACACCCTTTCCAAATAATTCTTCGTTTCCCTTAACTCCCATTATGAAAATTCTAAAATCATTATAATGATTCCATCTTGATGCTTTCCACATTTCTTTTCGTCGAGAATTCATAAGTTTCATTGTATAATAATTTTCTTTTAGAAATTTTACTGAATCCTTTTGGTTATCTTCTTTTAAGGCATGTAATACATTTATGACAGAACCAACTAGACTTGGAGAATGTTGATTAATATCAACATGAAGCATTATAAAACCAACTTCATCAGGCTTACCCGAAAACCGAACACACATATCTAAATTAGTCCATTTATGATCTCCTGATTTATCAATTTTTTTAAAATTTCCTAAAGAATATGCATAGTGATAATCTAACCAAGGGTAAACATCAAGTTTACTAGCAACTTCGACAAAAGGTTGAGCAATCTGTTTTGGTAAAATATTTTTAGCCTTTCCATAATAACCAGTTTTTCTAAAATGTTGAAATGAAGGCTCTAAAGTATATGCAGATGCCAAAAAACAATATGATCTAAATAAAGCTTGAATGATCATAATATTAGATTCTTCTTTAACATTATCAAAATAATTAGGAAGATCATCAACAGAATCATGAATTTTACCAGGCTGATCAAGATATCCTGATTTACCATTTATATTTACTGGCATATCATCCAAAATATTTTGCAGTTTTTTATAACGGTTAGGTAGAGTTTCTAAAGGAGCTTTTTTAGGTAAAAATCCATACTTATCACCAACATTAAAAAAACCGTCGGAGTAATTTTTTTTTACAAATCCCATACTTTCAGTTGTTATGATTTAAATATAATAATTCTTATTATGTTTAAAATTGATTTATTAACTTTAAGACAACACATAATAATTTATTAAAATGAGCAAACTGAGAAAAGATAATATTTCTAAATTGGGTCACAAAATAAATCAATTAAAAAAAAGAATTCTAAGAACAGAAATTAGTGGAAACACTTCAAAAGTTGAGTTTAGAAAGATGAGAATTAATAAGATTAAAAAAAAAATTAAAGAAATTCTAGCAAAAAGAAATATAAAATGAAAAAGATATATTTTATTCTTTGTGTTCTTGGAACAATACTTCCTTACTATTACTTAATTGATTTTTTATCTTCCAATAATTGGGAAATGAATGGTTTTTGGAATGATATATTTTTTGGCACAAGCCCTGTTTCAATGATAGCAATGGATTTAACAGTTGCAGCTACAACATTTTTATTTTATTTGCTATATCAAGCTAAGTATAATAATCTTAAAATATTGAAATATATACTTTGTCTTTTTTTTGTTGGATTCTCATTAGCTTTTCCACTATACCTTTACGATACTCACCAAAATAAAAGTTAATGAATTTCAGAAAAGCCTTTGATCACTTAAAAAGTGACAAAGTAATGTCCTTTTTAATTTTGAAGTTTGGAAAAATAATTACAATTGAAGATCGGTACGAGAAAAATTATGCAAAAGCTATTTCATTATTAATAATAGAACAACAAGTAAGCTTCAAGGCAGCAATTACAATTAAAAAAAGATTTAACAAATTGATTAATAAAAAAACTAATAAGGATATACTAAACATTAAAGATGAAAAAATGCAATCTATAGGTATATCAAAGAGAAAAGTTAATTACATAAAAAATACTTTTAATTATTTTGAAGAAAAAAAAATTGAATTTGAAAAACTAGAAGATTATAAAATCATTGAAGAATTAGTAAAAATAAAAGGCGTAGGAATGTGGACATCACAAATGTTTTTGATTTTTATTATGTTTAGATTAAATATATTTTCAAAAGGAGATTTAGCACTAATTAACAGTGTAAAAAAAAATTATGGAATAGAAAAATTGGATGATTTTAGATTAGAAACTTTAACAAAAAAATGGGAGCCCTACAAAACAATAGCATCCCTATTATTATGGAAATCTATAGAGAATCAAGTATTCTTTAGCAAAAAAAAATATTGAAAACTATTAAAAAATGATCAAAAATGATCAAAAATGATCAAAAAT
>Ga0129342_1000356_pt1 | contig 19028 bp, 19 predicted proteins | sample CPBDNA_5_FD_94426 | JGI IMG/M metagenome (GOLD analysis project Ga0129342, IMG submission 94426) | Freshwater to marine salinity gradient microbial communities from Chesapeake Bay, USA - CPBay_Sum_15_0.2_DNA | ecosystem: Environmental > Aquatic > Marine > Coastal | place: USA: Chesapeake Bay...
CGCCATTGGCGCCGCAAAGCGGTATGCTGTTCATCTTTGAAGATTCGGCGCCGCGGTCATTCTGGATGAAAAACACGCCTATCGCGCTTGATATGCTGTTTTTTGCGGCTGATGGCAGGCTCGTCACGACAATTGCCAACGCCGCGCCCCATAGCCTAACGCCGCGCCGATCAAAGATACCTGCAAAATATGTTTTGGAAATTGGCGACGGTGAGGCGAGCCGGTTGGGCCTTGGGGCAGGGACGCGCCTCCAGCTTCCGCTTGTCAGTGAGTAAAATCCTGCAGCTTCAGTCAAAAAAGTAAAATAAATCGTATTTTGCACGCGATGAATGCTTGAAATTCCGTAACAGGGGGGATATGAAAGCAGCGTCGGAGTGTAGCGCAGCCTGGTAGCGCATCTGGTTTGGGACCAGAGGGCCGGGAGTTCGAATCTCTCCACTCCGACCATTTCCCAAATATCTCTTTTATTGCTGCTACAGTCTGCCGTCGGATTTTGCTGTCTTATTGCGCATCGCGAGGTGATTTGTCCGCTCGTTTCTTTTTACGCTCGCTTGTTTACGCTGTCTTTTGTTTTGGAGTGCCGGCTAGATCCGAGACCCGTGACTATGGCCTAATCATAGTGGTAATTGACAATCAGCCTTGCCAAACTTGGATGAATGTGGCTTTTAAAAAAGGGCGGCAGTCGTTATTCACCAAATTCCGCCAAGTGACCGTCTTAAAAGGATGAGGTTTTTGTGAGTAGCCCAATCGAAAAACAAAATAGTCTCGAACTGCGGGATATTCATAAAAGCTATGATGGGCTGGCCGTCCTGCGCGGGGTTAGCCTTACCGCAAAGCCGGGAACGGTAACGTCGATTATTGGATCATCGGGATCTGGAAAATCGACGCTATTGCGCTGTGCTAATCTTTTGGAAACCAGTCAGGGCGGCGATATTATTTTTGGCGGTGAGGCATTGCGCTGGCAGGCCGAGGGTGAGAATAGGCATCCCGCCGACAAGGCGCAGGTTCGGGCACTTCGCCAACGTGTTGCAATGGTGTTTCAGCAATTTAACCTGTGGACACATATGACGATCTTGGACAATGTGATCGAGGCGCCAGTAACCGTTCTTGGCAAAAACCGCAATGATATGCGCGAGATCGGGCGCGAATTATTGGCCAAGGTTGGCATTGCTGATAAGGCGAATGCTTGGCCTGCAATGTTGTCAGGCGGTCAACAGCAACGTGCCGCCATTGCGCGGGCATTGGCGATGAACCCCGAGGTTATCCTGTTTGATGAGCCAACATCCGCCCTTGACCCAGAGCTTGAGGCCGAAGTTGTCGAGGTGATTTTGCAGCTGGCGCGTGATGGCCGCACGATGATCATGGTCACACATGATATGCAGCTTGTTCGCGATATTTCCGACCATGTGATCTTTTTACATGAAGGGCTGGTTGAAGAGGAGGGCAATGCGGCCGATATGTTCACCGCACCAAAATCGTCAAGATTAAGCCAGTTTTTGCGTTCTGCTGTTACAATTGACAATAAATCTGCTAGATAGATTTATAACGCGTGTCACCTTTTGCTGTATCGGGACTATTGCGGAATAAACCACAACAATCAGGAGTGTAACGATGAAATCACTTTTATTTGCCGGTGTGCTGGCCGCACTTAGCATCAATATTGCAAATGCCGACACAATCCGTATGGGCACAGAGGGCGCATACCCTCCCTATAATTTTATCAATGACAAAAAAGAAGTTGATGGGTTCGAGCGCCATCTTGGTGATGAGCTGTGCAAACGCGCAAACCTTACCTGCGTTTGGGTGGTAAATGAGTGGGACTCAATCATCCCGAACCTGTTAGCAGGAAACTATGACACCATCATTGCCGGGATGTCGATCACTGACGAGCGCGATAAGGTTATTGATTTTACCGAGGCTTATTATCCGCCTGCACCATCATTTTACGTCGCGCTTACGGGGTCTAATGTGAACCTTAAGGGCGGTGTTATCGCCGCACAAACCGGCACAATTCAAGCTGGTCATGTGGCGGCTAGTGGGGCAACCCTTGTTGAATTTGCAACACCTGATGAGACGATCGCTGCGGTTCGCAATGGCGAGGCTGATGCAGTGCTTGCTGATAGCGATTATCTTGCACCAATCATTAGAGAATCTGCTGGCAAGCTGGCTCAAACCGGCGAAGTCTATCTTGGCGACGGTATCGGCATGGGCGTTCGCGAGTCTGATAGCGCGCTAAAAGAAAAGATGAACAAGGCGATCCAATCGATGAAACAAGACGGCTCATTGAACAAATTGCTGGTCAAATGGTTCGGTGCTGACGTCAAAACCTACTAATGACCAAATCTTCCAACATCACAGAACCGGCCAGCAATTATATGTTGGCCGGGTTATCTGTCCGGCGTAGGAGTGACTGGAAAACCTCGCTTTACGCTGCGGCCGGCGCGATTTAGGCGGGCATTATGTTTTCCGTCTGTACCGATCCTTCGCTGCTTTCCGGTTTTGATTGGTTTGCCTGTTATCTGACAACGCCGAAGCATCTCACATTTTTTGGATCATTCTTTTTAGTCCTGCTGCTCATTACGGTCGTTGCCCCCGTTGCGCTAGGTCTTGGATTTGCTGCTGCGGTTGCCAGTCGGTCAGCGTCACCGTTTTTATCGCTTCCGGGGCGGGGTTATGTTGCGCTGGCGCGGGGCGTTCCTGACATCGTGTTTTTCCTGTTTGTACCTATTGCGCTCGATCAGGCTTTTGAATATCTACGTTATCTTATGATTTGCCCTGATCAACCGGGCGGGGTCTGGCAGGGCAATGATTTCATCGTCTGCAGTGCCGCGAAATTGCCGCTCTCCACTGCTGCACCAATTTGGCATAGCGTCTATGGATTTGGGCTTGCCGTCATTTCGTTTGGCATTGTTTTTGGTGCATTTGCCGGCAATGTGCTGGTCGGGTCTTTTAAGGCTGTTCCCATCGCGCAAATTCAGACAGGTGCCAGTTTCGGCATGACGGATTCGCAAATTTTCCGCCGAATATTGGTGCCGCAAATGTGGGTCTTTGCCTTGCCCGGCCTATCTAACCTCTGGCAAATTCTAATTAAAGCAACGCCGCTTTTGTTCCTATTGGGTTTGCAGGATATCGTCTATTGGGCGCGCGAGCTTGGCAGTTCCAAGACTGGTATTTATGCCTATCCTCATCCAGATTGGCGATTATATTATTTCGCATTTCTACTGATCTTCTATCTTGGCCTTACCGCCGTCAGTGAGGCCGCATATAAGCGTCTCATGGCACGATTGAGCCACGGGCAGGGGACGATTGCCAGTGCTGGCAAAACGTCTCTTCGAGGCGGGGTCTAAGGGCATGAGCAGTTGTTTTGAAACGATCCAAGCCTATGGATTGCGCGCCATTGGAATCGGTGAGCGACTTTTACCTAAAACCGATATTACCTTATGTGAACAGATGGTGCTTATCGGTTCTGGGCTGATCTGGAATATCTATTTTGGCATTTTGGCAACCGGATTTGGCTTTTGGTTTGCGGTCTTTTTATCACTTGGTCGGGCAAGCCCGCTTGCCATCCTGCGCGTGGCGGCGGCTGGATTTGTGTTTCTGTTTCGAGGCTCGCCATTATTTATCCAGTTTTTCTTTGCTTATGAGGCCTTCGTGCTTTTGCCAAAGGTTGGGCTCACGCTTGACCTTGGAGTTGTTGTTATTGATGCAACTACAGGCTGGCTGACAAAAGCATGGGCAGGCGCGCTTTTTGTGCTGTTTTGCAATACCGCCGCCTATTCGAGTGAGATTTTCTCGGGCGCTATGCAGGCTGTACCAAATGGGCAAATCGAGGCTGCACGCGCTAGCGGGATGACCAAATTCCAAATATTCCGCCGGATTATGTTTCCGAACATGCTGCGCCTTGCGTGGCCTGCCTATATGAACGAAGCGATATTTCTGTTCCATTCAACGACATTGGTCTTTTTCTCTGGCTTTCCGGCATGGCGCCAAGAAGGTGATGCGCTTTATTACGCGTCATATTTTGCCGAAAAAACCTTTAACCCGTTCGTTCCTTATCCGATCGTCGCAGTCTATTTCATTCTGATAACCCTCATCATTATCGGTTTTTTCAGCGTTACCGGCAGCTATTTAAACCGCTCAGTTCCGCAACAACGACGGGTCAAGCCGCGCTTTCGGCCATTACTCTGGCGTTAGGCGCATATCTAGCTGTTATTTGCGGGCGGCGGGTATTCCAGCAGCGCGGCGGATAGCATCCAGATACAGTGACGCCCCTTTATAGTGCCTTTGCGCGTCCGGCAAATCCTCGAGCATCTGTCCAAGCGACGCCAACGCCCCCTCAACCCCCACCCAATCGCCAAGCGATTCAAGATTGGTGCGGATGGTGAATAGAATATGCCCCGATTTTGGCAATTTGCGCAGTGTCTGCCGTTCAATGCGGACAAAAATATCATCGATTTTGGTGGCGTTATCGCTACTCGGACGGGCGCTCCGCTGCGGGGTATAAAGGTTTTGATCTATTTGCAAAGACCAATTGAAGCGACAGCTGATTGGGCCTGATTTCATGTTATTAAAAAACCTATTAACCGGCGTCTCTAATCTCTTGTCATAATCTGGAACCGGCGCATGGACAGCCGACATTGGCTTTGCGATTTTGTCGGTTAAAACCCAATGCGCCGGAAAGGCGATGGCGCCCGCACTTAGAACCCAATCAGGTTCTGTTGCACCAGCAGTCATCACCGGACTTATAATCGCCAGATCTTCTGGAATTGAACGCGCGGCAGCTTCTAAAGGGTGAAGATCACCGCGGGCCGGCAGCGATATATCCAAATAATCTTGTGCATATGCAGTTATCAATTCCCAGCATTCCTGCGACGCATCATCACCAAGATCAATGGCCGCAAACACATCACCTAAAACTTCATCAAATAACTTATTTTTAAGGGCTATCTGCTGGACTCTGCTATGGCTATTGCCGAAAATATCATCATGCGGCAACCATTCGGCCTCTGGACAAAACTGCAGTCCCATTTTCAGGCTGGTGCCTAATCTTTCCCAAATGGGTTTCTTGCCATTCATCACTTGTGCCACCCAGTTAGACGCCTGATTAGATATTGAAAGTTTGCGGCATCAAGATCATCACTGCAACTCCATAAGCTCTGTTTGACATCACCAAACCGCAGGAGCGCTGGACAGGATTGGGGTTGGAGCTAGGCTTTGGACGGTACAAACAAATAATCCGTAGCCTGGCCAATAGCTGAAACCTGATCCCAGCCATAACTGTCAGTCAACACATAAGCATCATAACCAGCGCCAATAAATTGCGCAAAGATATCAGCAGCTGAGCCGGCAAAATTGTCGGCGCGCCCCTGTACCAGCTCAATAAACCAAATTGGCCGCATTTGATGTAATAGGTTGGGCGCACCATCCAGCACAAATTGTTCCGCGCCCTCTACATCAATTTTAACGATGTCAACATTCGTGATGGCCTCATCACTGAGCACATCATCCAGCCGTCGTGCCGTTACCGTCTCAATAAATGCGTGCGCACTATCACCGCCCCCGATATGCGAAAGCCCAACCCGAGGTGACCCTGACTTTTTCACCGGCGTTTTTAACTGAACCTCTGCATCCTGATGACTGAGCGCGAGTTTACGGCAGCGCACAGCAGACAGATTTGAGGTCACAATTTCCAAGATCGAATAGACGTAATTCGATGGTTCGATTGCCAGCACGAGTTTTGGCTTATTGGACGCCGCCACAAACGCCTTGGTAAACAGACCAACATTCGCCCCAACATCTATGATCACCGGTTTCTGGGTGTCGCACCTTGACATGATTGCGGCAACCAGCTGTGTCATTCTCTGGCTACGCTTGGTCTTTGACAGCAGGCCAAGCCACCTAATTTTTTGAGGAATGGAGTAGGATTTATTGAAAAGAACTGAACCAAAAGCCACGAAAAAAAACCTGTAACAAAACAAAATAAGAACACAGATACAGCTATAATACAGAACAGGCCGAGCCGGAAGGCGATTATCGCTGTCATCGCGATTGTCGGCCGTGCCGCATCATAAAATTAGGCTTTTCGTGCGCAGCATTTAAACCTATAAATATCACATTGCCGGTATTGGCGCTGTTTAAAACGATCGAGGCTGAAATGACCGCAAAAATTTACAAACCCAGCAAAACGGCGATGCAATCGGGCCGTAAAACCAAAATTAGCCGCGGGTGTGAATGGGTTCTGGCCTATACGCGCAAAAGCCCAGCCAAACCCGATCATTTAATGGGGTGGCAATCATCATCTGATACGGCGCGTCAGGTGCGGATATATTTTCCTGATATGGAATAGGCGGTCACCTATGCCGAGGCGAACGACATTGACTATGTGGTGCAAGCACCGAAATCACGCCGTGTAAAGCCAAAGGCCTACGCCGATAATTTCGCCTTTACCCGAAATGGTGCTTGGACACACTGAAAACGGGATCTCGGGGGTGAAGACCCTACGGCAAATCCCGTCTGGACAAAGCTGGTAAAAACCGGCACAACCAAGCGCATCTTTTAAAAGGTTCCGTAGCTCAACTGGATAGAGCAGCTGACTTCTAATCAGCAGGTTGGGGGTTCGAGTCCTCCCGGAATCGCCATCTTTTTCAATGGTTACAGTATTTCTATGGTCTCAAGATTTGCTTGGGGCTACAGCGGGGCTATATAATATCCCTGCGAAAAATAGCTTCAAAAAAATGCGAGACATTGTTGGCGGTTGCTTAAAAAGGCAGAAAACCTCTGATCAATGGCAAGAAAGCGAGCAGTTTTTGAAGCAAGCCCATGACGCTGATACCAAATCGTGGCAACACAAAGAACACAATGCCAGCTATCACCGCGCCAAATAACAAAACAGGCAGCAGGCTTGGCTTGCTTGGTCTTGCTTCTGCGTCTAGCACCTTTCCATCAACCACATCATCACTCTTCTTGGAGAAGAGCTTTGATAAAAGTAATCCAATGGCGATGCCGACAGCGGCTAAAATTATTAATCTGATCATTGCGTAGATGTTGGGTTTAGCCCCACAAAAATCAACTGCATTATTGCTGTAAAGGTGAGGGGGGGCAAGAAATCGCACCCTTGATCACTCGATATTAAGTGTTCTCACATTTTTTTGCAAAAAAAGCCCGCGCCAAATTAGCTGTAGGCTTTGTTACGACTGTAGCATTTTGACAACCGCACTTTGTTTACAGATAAAAACAACCAACAATGTTGTTTGCCTGCCTATTGATGCTTGGTTGCGGTTTATGGACTATAGCACTCTGGTGATTGAGGACCTATAGCAACCTACTTTGTGTATTTATGTATATAAGTCCTTAAAAAACTCGGCAGTGCGGCATTTTGGGTGGCGCTGCAAAAAACGCATCATATTCATGCAAAAACAAGCCTTCTTTGCATAATGATTTACCGCTAAACAATAACACCTAGGGAGGGGGTCCGGTGGTTATCAGGAATTGCCATCGGGCCTTACCTCTCTACGACACCCAAATTCATTTCCTCCAGCCGAATTTGGACTAACCGGCCTCACTGCCTTCCTCCCCCAGGCAGTGGGGCCTTTTTTTGCAAAAAATCACTTTTAAGATTCACAAACCCTCTATTCTGTGATTCACTCGTCCGATGATTGAAAAAGTGGCAAAAGAAGCTGCGGTGACTTCATCAACGCTGTAGCTCTTTTCTAATGTCTATTTTTTTAAAAAATGTTGGGAGAATGACTTTGTTTTTAGCGACGAATGCAATCCGAGAAACGCGTCACACACGCCAGTCAAAGCCATTCACGGTCATCCGCACCGTCGATAGAGCCCTCAAAGTCGGGGCTTTGATTGCTGCAATGTCGATTATTGCTGCCTGCAGCGGTGTCCCGCTGATACCGGGAATTTAGCAATCATAATCATAGTATCAATTTTGAGAATTACCGGCATCTTTACTGTTTCATCTATTGACTTTAACCCCCAGTCTGTGACCCAATCACTGATCAAATTTTATCTTTATTAGGGGTTAATTATGAAAAAATCTGCACTAACAATCGTCCTTTTAGCCAGCTGCCTTGCCTTTGGCGCATGCTCCAGCTATCCAACATGGGTTCCAGAATGGGCGCAAGTTGGCGCTAAATAATCCCCATTGAAATCCGCCCCGACGTCGTAATGCGCATCTAGGTTGCGTCTTATTGCGGCTTGCATAACTTCGTTGGCGGCGTTTAGCGACCTCGATAGCACAGCGGTTTTCCTGTGCTATTGTTGTTTGTGCTATAATTTGGCGCATCTATGACCGAACGCAGCGGCCAACGCTATATTGCCATTAATTGAGGCGGCGGCGCGAAACACGAGGATTAATAACCATGTCAAAACAAGTGATTTCCGTTTTTGGGCTTGGCTCAATGGGGTTTGGCGTGGCGTGCTCGGCACTGGCTGCCGGCCATCATGTCTATGGATTTGATGTCAATCCGGATAGTCAGTCCAAATTCATTGCCAAGGGCGGCGATCAGGCGGTGGTCGCCGATGCGGGCGCGCAATCAGATGTTGTTGTTTCAGTGGTGCTAAACGGTGCGCAAACCGTTGATATTCTGTTTGGCGATAATGGCATTGTGCCGCATATGCGCCCGGGTAGCGTGGTGGTCTCTTGTGCAACCGTGGCACCTGATCTGGCGCGTGATCTGGCTGCACGATGCGACGCGTTCCAAATCTTATATCTTGACGCCCCGATATCTGGCGGCTCAGTAAAGGCGGCCGAGGGCGCGCTCACCATGATGGCGTCCGGCAGCGCATCAAGCTTTGACGCGGCAAAACCGACGCTTGATGCCATTACCCAAACTGTTTACCGGCTTGGCGATGAGGCTGGTGCTGGATCGGCGATGAAAGCGGTTAACCAGCTATTGGCCGGGGTGCATATCGCGGCCATGGGCGAAGCGCTGACATTTGGCATTAGCCAGGGCGTCGACGCGGCGCGCATTGTCGAGGTGATTTCAAAATGCGCCGGCACGAGCTGGATGTTTGAAAATCGTGCACCGCACGTTGTTGATGGTGATTACACACCACATTCCGCAGTAAATATCTGGCTCAAAGACCTTGGCATTGTGTTGGATGTGGCAAAGGGGTCGAACTTTTCTGCGCCTCTGGCCGCCGCTGCTTTGCAGCAATTTGTCGCTGCTGCCGGGCAAGGGCTTGGCCGTGAGGACGATGCCGCAGTTGCCAAGGTTTATGCCCATAATGCTGGCATCAGTCTACCAAAGGCAAAATAAACGGCATTATTTACGCACCCAGATGACAAAAAATTAGCTACCAAAAAATTAGCTACCCGTTTCAACCGGCGCATCAGACGCGCCCCATTCACTCCATGATCCGTCATAGACAAAGACATTTTCATTGCCAAGAAGCGCCAGCCCCAGCGCAAGGCCGCAAGCAGTCACGCCCGAACCACAGGTAGTAATCACTGGACGGCTGGTTTCAATCCCGCCAGCGGCAAAGGCTGCAGCAATCTCGTCAATTGAACGCAAACCACCATCTTTATCAATGAGGCTGGCAATTGGCACATTTGAGGCACCGGGCATGTGACCGCCACGCAAACCGGCCCTAGGTTCGGGGTCAATGCCCGCAAAACGGCCGGGTGAGCGGGCATCTGCGATTTGCCCGGCAACGCCAAGCTCGACCAGATTGCGAAGGCTCTCCATCGGGATCATCTGTGCCCCAACGGGCGCCCGAACGCTAAAACTGCCTTTATCAACATTATTTGCTGGGCCGGATTCCGTTGGCCCAGAAATGGCAAGCCATGATTTGAGGCCACCATCAAGAACACTAACCTTGTCATGCCCAAACAGGCGCAGCATCCACCATGCACGCGCTGCGCTTAAAAACACCGAGTCGCAATAGACAATCACATGATCATCATTGTTGAGGCCAAGCAATTGCATCTCTGATTGGAACAGATCGGCAGAGGGAAGTGTATGCGGAAGAGGGGACGATTTATCAGCAATTCGATCAATGTCAAACCGGCCTGATCCAGCGATGCGGCAGGCAAGATGTTCGTCATTCGCATTACGCCCCAATGTTGGCAGATGCGATGTTGCATCGAGGATTTTAACCCCCGTTTTACCGAGATTTTCGACAAGCCATCCGGCGGTAACCGTCAATGGTGTTGAAGACGCTGAAGATGGCATAAAAACCTCTTTTATAATCAGTTTGGAAACTTAGTGCTGCTCTGCTGGCAGACAAAGCGGACCATTACAGCCAGCTTGGCACCGGCAAATTCTTTGATTTCAAAAATTCAGGGTTCCAGACCTTTGACTGATAACGCTGACCAGAATCGCATAAGATCGTAACAATCCGGTGACCCGGGCCCAATTCGCGCGCCATAGCGACAGCGCCCGCAACGTTAATTGCGGTAGAGCCGCCAAGATAAAGCCCCTCATTCTGCATCAGGTCAAAAATCAGCGGTAAGGCCTCGCTGTCATTCAGGCAGAACGCCATATCCACGGGAGCCTCGGCAAGATTGGCGGTGATTCGGCCTTGACCAATGCCCTCAGAAATCGAATTTCCGTCTGATTTCAATTCACCATGACGATAATAATTAAACAGTGCCGAGCCCTCGGGATCCGCAAGCCCTATTTTAATGTCCTTGTTCTTTTCTTTCAGAAATTTACCAACCCCGGCAAGTGTGCCACCAGATCCAACAGCGCAGATAAAGCCATCTACCAGCCCGTCAGTCTGATTCCATATCTCGGGGCCAGTGGTCTGGTAATGCCCCTGCAAATTCGCTGTATTATCAAATTGATTGGCCCAAATCACCCCGCCATTATGCGTTGCCGACAGCTCTTTTGCCAGCGCTTCGGAATAACGCACATAATTGTTCGGATCCTTATAGGGCGCTGCTGGCACAAGGCGCAAATCTGCCCCGCATACACGCAAAACATCCTTTTTTTCCTGACTTTGGGTTTCCGGCATAACGATTACCGACTTATAGCCTTTGGCATTGCCAACCATGGTCAACCCAATACCGGTATTGCCAGCCGTGCCCTCAACGATCAGCCCACCAGGCCCGATAAGGCCGCGCGCCTCAGCATCCTCAATGATCGCCTTGGCCGCTCTGTCCTTAACCGATCCCCCTGGATTCATGAACTCGGCTTTTCCATAAATCTCACATCCGGTCATTTCCGAAACAGCCTTTAGACGGATCAACGGCGTGTTGCCAATTGCAGCAACAAATCCGGGAACATTGCTTTGCGACATGAATTCACCTTTGTGGATTTTTAGTGCGATACCAGCCTACCAAGCGACAAGCAAAAATGCTCGAGATAGCGGGCAGAATAGTCGATAATGTAAAAGCCCGATATCATTTGTAAATCTAAAACTGCATTTCCTGTGATGGATCGCGCCATATTCGGGGTAATTCCATTCTTGGCAGGCTCTGTTGTTCGTGGCACCATCAGGCAAAGCCAGCGATCGTAAAAACGTTAAGTGATAGCAAATGGCTCGCACAAGCGGGGGCTCGGCGTAACAAAAGATAGGTAAAAAGGGGCATATAACCCATCATGGCGCGCATCACACTCATCAGGCATGGCAAAGCCGAAACACCGATGGCCGGCAAGCAAGATATTGACAGGTCGTTGATTACCCGCGGCCAGCAAAACGCCGCAGCTGTTGGTGGCTTTATTGCCGCCCATAAAATGCTGCCACAATTGGTATTAGTGTCTCCGGCCGTGCGCACCCGCGAAACCTATGAGCACATAAAACTGCACTGGCCTGATAATATTGAGGCCAAATATGTAGATGCGCTCTATGAAGCGTCGGCAAGCACATTGCTGCACGCAATCATTGATCATGCTGGTGATTTGTCAGATGTAGCTGTGATTGGGCATAATCCCAGCCTTGTCGTACTGCTAAATCATATGGTTGGTGACGGCCATGCTGAGCAAAACCTTGGCTATTTTCCAACCTGCTGTACTGCAGATATTGGGTTTGTCGCGCCCAAAATTTGCGACATTATTTCGGATGAAGGCAGGTTGCTGTCAATAAAACGGGCGCGCGATCTCTAGTTTGACTGGTCTTTGATTAGGTCATATACGCTGACGAGGCGCGCGACCGGAACCGGTTTCCCACACTTCCATAAATCATTCATTTTTGTAAATCATTGGGCTGTTGCCGCTTGACAGGTTTGTTTTAGCGTATTAAACCGCTATCACATTAAAGCATTAATCATTTCAGGATGAGGCGCTGGTGAAACGCGACCAGATAGACACGACGCATGAAGATGATCTTTTTGACGCCATTCTGGCGTTAAAAAACGCCGATGAGGCGCGCAATTTCTTTTACGACCTGTGCACGCCAACTGAATTAGAGGGGTTGATCGATCGATGGCGCGTTGCACAAATGCTGGTGAAAAAGGTGCCGTACCGCAAAATTGCCGAGGAAACCAACGTGAGCACTGCAACAATCGTTCGTGTGGCCCGGTTTTTAAACAACGGTTTTGATGGCTATAAAACAATCATGCAAAGACAGGGTAAGTTATGAGTGACGAAAAACGGCTGAAAATAGCCATCCAGAAATCGGGCAGACTTGCCGATATGTCGATACAGCTTCTGGAAAAATGCGGTATTTCGCTGGCCAAAAGCCGTGATCAGCTTTTATGTCGTGCGCAGAATTTCCCGTTAGATATTTTTCTCGTTCGTGATGACGATATTCCGGCGTTTCTGGCAACCGATGTTTGCCAACTCGGCATTTTAGGGCAGAACGGCCTGTTGGAAAAGCAGGCGCTTGGCAATGGTAAATTTGCCGGACTTCGCCAGCTATTGCCGCTTGGCTATGGCAAATGTCGCCTGTCGATTGCTGTGCCACATGATTTTGATTACCAGTCAATCAGCTCACTTAAAGGCAAGGTTATCGCGACATCATATAAGGGGTTATTGGCACAATATCTTGCAGATCACAAAATTGACGCAGACATTGTAACGATGCAAGGCGCTGTTGAGGTGGCACCAAGAACACATCTTGCCGATGTGATTTGTGACCTTGTGTCAACTGGCAGTACCTTGGCGTCGAACGGCCTTGTAGAAAAGGACATCATCCTCGAATCACAGGCGGTGCTTGTGAGCAATCAGATTGATGATCCCGACATTGCCGCATTGGCCGAAAAAGTCACATCGCGCATTAAGGCGGTGCTGCGCGCGGAAAACAGCCGCTATATCATGCTGAACAGCCCAATTGACTCGCTTGACGCGATCAAGGCAGTGCTGCCCGGCTCGCAATCTCCAACAGTCATGCCGCTGCAGGGCCGCGATGATATGGTTGCAGTTCACGCTGTCTGCGAGGAGGGGGTGTTCTGGGACACGATGGAAGATCTGAAAGCCAATGGCGCTAATTCCATTCTTGTTGTTCCCATCGAAAAAATGCTGGATTAACACCATGACAAGCAATTCACTCTCTGAAATGACAGCAATCTGTCAACGTGCGCGCCCGGAAATTCTGGCTATGGCTGGTTATGTTTCAGCGCGGTCACTGCAATTACCAGGCAGCCAGACCATCTTTCTGGACGCCAATGAATGCGCCTATGAGCCTTTTGTTGGTGCCAGCGGCCTGTCACGTTATCCGGCGCAGCAGCCCCAAGCACTAGTCGATGGATTCTGCCGGTGGCTTGACGTTTCATCGCGCAATCTGACGATTACCCGCGGCGCGGATGAGGGTATTGATTGCCTGATGCGGGCCTTTTGTGTTCCGGGGGTTGATAATATCGTGATCTGCCCGCCAACCTTTGCGATGTATGCTCAATCGGCGATGTTGCAGGGTGTGGCCGTAAAATCAGCCATGTTGGACAGCGATTTTGGCCTTGATCTGAAAGCAATTGCCAAGGCCGTCGATGCGAATACTAAAATGATTTTTGTATGTTCGCCAAATAATCCGACTGCCAACTTGATGGATGCGGCGGCAATCCATAGCCTTTGCGAAGACTATGCCGATAGGGCATTGATTGTCGTCGACGAGACCTATATCGAATTTAGTGATCAGCCAAGCATGATTGCCAAGCTGGATCAATTTGCCAATCTGGTGGTGTTGCGAACCTTATCCAAATCACATGCGGCAGCGGGTTTGCGGTGCGGTGCGGTGGTGGCGCGGGCTGATATCACTGGCTTGTTGCAAAAAGTGTTGGCGCCATATCCGTTGGCGGTGCCAGTAACGCAGGCGGCATTGACCATTCTTAAGCCCAAAAACACCATGAAATTGGCTGAAAAGCGGGCTGATATTATTGCGCGCCGTGATGTCTTTGCGCGGCAGATGGCACAATGTGGCGATGTTTTATCGGTTCTGCCGTCAGATGCAAATTATCTGTTACTGATTGTTCGCAATGCCGCTGATTTTTGCGAAAGGGCGCGCAATGCAGGCATTATCCTGCGCGATCAGTCGCACCAGCCCGGACTGGAGAACGCGGTTCGTATCTCGGTTGGCAGTGAAACTGAGATGCAGCGACTGCTGGCGGTAATGTCGGGCGAGGCTACAGAGGCCTTGCCAGAACAACGCCGGTTTAGCGTCACCCGAAAAACCAGCGAAACCGCAATTTCAGTTACCGTCAATTTAGATCAGGCTGGCCCGGTTAAGATTAATACTGGCGTTGGTTTCTATGATCATATGCTGGATCAGATTGCCAAACATGGCGGGTTTTCGCTTGAGCTGGAATGTGATGGTGATTTGCATATTGATCCGCATCATTCGGTTGAAGATTGCGCGATTGCGCTTGGACAGGCTATCCGCGGTGCGCTAGGCGACAAGCGTGGGATTGGCCGTTATGGGTTTTTCTTGCCCATGGATGAGTCACTGGTAAAGGTTGCGCTTGATTTCGGCGGTCGCTTCTATCTGGATTTCAAGGCTGATTTTCCCGAAAGCAATGTTGGCGATTTGCCCTGCGATATGGTGCCTCATGTGTTTTATTCGCTGGCTGAACATATGCAGGCCAATTTGCATATCGAGGTAACTGGCGAGAACACGCATCACATGGTTGAGGCCTGTTTTAAGGGGTTTGGCCGCGCGTTGCGTCAGGCTATCCGTATCGAGGGTAACGAGATGCCCAGCACAAAGGGAACATTATGATCGCGATTATCGATAGCGGCGGGGCAAATATCGCCTCGGTTCAATTTGCGCTGGAACGTCTTGGGGCGGCCTCTATATTAACCGACGATGCCGCCACCATCCGATCCGCCGATAAGGTTTTACTGCCAGGCGTTGGGGCAGCGCCGGTGGCGATGCAGCGTCTTGCGCAAACCGGGCTTATTGACTGTATCCGCGAATTGACCCAGCCAGTTTTGGGAATTTGCCTTGGAATGCAGCTGTTATTTGCGCGTTCAGCCGAGGGTGACACGCCGCTTTTGGGGCTTTTTGCGGCAAATTGTTCAGGCTTCACACCAGCGCCCGGCCGGTCGGTGCCACATATGGGATGGAATCGGCTTGCCCGTCAGCAAGATCACCCCCTATTGGCCGGCATTGACGACGGCGCACATGTCTATTTTGTGCATAGTTATTTTGCGCCAGTGACGTCCGATACCGTTGCGGCATCGTCGTATGGCGATGATTTTACCGCGATTGTCGCCAAAAATAACTTTATGGGATGCCAATTTCACCCCGAACGTTCAGGGCCGGTTGGCGCGCAGATTTTACGCAATTTTCTGGAGATGCCATCATGATCATTTACCCCGCAATTGACCTGATTGGCGGTGCAGTTGTGCGTTTGCATAAGGGCGATTTTGATCAATTAACAACCTATGGCGATGACCCTGTGGCGGTTGCGCAATCCTATGCTGATGCGGGTGCTGACTGGTTACATCTGGTGGATCTTGATGGTGCAAAAAACCCTGATAACCGGCAGATTGATCTGATTGCAAAGATTATCAGCAGCACCGGCCTAAAGGTACAGACAGGTGGCGGCATTCGGTCATTCGACGATGTTGCTGCACTGGTTGACGCTGGCGCAAGCCGGATCGTAATCGGCAGCCTCGCAGTTCGTGACCCTGCCACCACCAAAGGTATTTTTGCCGCTTTCGGAGCTGAGAAAATTTGCCTAGCTGCCGATGTGATTTGGCAAAATGACGGGTTTTATATTGCGGTTTCTGGCTGGCAAGAGGCCAGCAGCCTGTCTTTATTTGATTTTATCGAAACCTATCAAGACGACGGACTTCGTCATGCACTTTGCACCGATATTGATCGTGACGGCACATTAACCGGTTGTAATCGCGACCTTTATCAAGAAGTAAAACAAAAATATCCGCAAGTGCAATTGCAAGCATCTGGCGGGGTCAGCGCGCTAGCCGACCTTGATGGATTGACCGCCGATGGGGTGATTATTGGTAAGGCGCTCTATGAGGGGCGCTTTACCGTTGCCCAAGCATTGGAGGCGGTCGCATGTTAACCAAACGGATTATCGCCTGTCTTGATGTTAAAGACGGCCGCGTTGTGAAAGGCGTGCAATTTCGTAACCATGTTGATATGGGCGATATTTTAGACCTTAGCCAGCGTTATGCCGACGAGGGCGTTGACGAATTGGTGTTCTATGACATTACCGCCAGCAGTGATGGGCGCGTTGTCGACAAGGGCTGGGTTAATCAGATTGCCCGCCGGATTAACATTCCTTTTTGTGTGGCCGGCGGTATTCGCACGATTGCCGATGCCAAAGCGATCCTGAATGATGGCGCCGACAAAATTTCGGTAAATTCACCTGCTTTGGAACGGCCTGAATTTATCTCCGAACTGGCTGCCAGTTTTGGTACACAATGCGTTGTTGCTGGCATTGATAGCAGGCGCGAAGGCGATAAATTACATGTTTATCAATACACTGGGGATGAAACTAAAACCATTAAGTCAAAACGGGATACAGTGTCATGGGCACGCGAACTTACCCGCCTTGGTGCTGGTGAGATCGTGTTGAACTGCATGAATAATGACGGCGTTCGTCAGGGTTACGACATTGAACAGCTTGCGGCGGTGCGTGCTGCGGTAACTGTGCCGGTTATCGCCTCGGGCGGGGCCGGAGACTATGCTCATTTTGCCGATTTATTCCGGCAAACCGATATTGATGGCGCATTGGCAGCATCGGTATTCCATAGCGGTAAAATTCCCATTCCGGACTTAAAAGCCTATCTGAAATCAGCAGCAATCGAAGTGCGAGTTTAGTCATGCCAGATATAAATCTTGATCAAATTGACTGGGATAAGGGCGACGGGCTGGTACCAGCCATCATCCAGAACTCATCGAGCGGTCAGGTGCTTATGCTTGGCTATATGAATCGTAATGCGCTTGAGCAAACGCTGAGCAGCGGTAAGGTCACTTTTTTCAGCCGCTCAAAGAATCGGCTATGGACAAAGGGCGAGACCTCGGGCAACTGGCTTGATTTCATCAGTGGTGAAATTGACTGCGATGCCGATACAATCCTCATTCAGGCGCGCCCGCAAGGCCCAGCTTGCCATACCGGCACAAGAACCTGCTTCAATGATTCCACGCCCAGCAATATAGTTTTTCTGGATAAATTAGCAGCGCTGATTGCCGAACGTCATAAGACCATGCCTCACGGCAGCTATACCACCAGCCTATTTACCGAGGGCAAGGCCCGCATCGCCCAGAAGGTCGGCGAAGAGGGGGTGGAACTGGCATTGGCACGAATGAAGGATGAAAGCAAAGAAATGGCGAATGAGGCGGCTGATTTGCTGTTCCATATGATGGTGTTGCTAGAAGATGCCGGCCTATCATTAGCCGATGCGGTAACGGTTTTAGAAGCGCGCCACAAATAGGCAGCAAACACACCGAAACGCACCAAGACACACCCAGACATAAAAAAAAATCACTTGGGTGGCGCAATGCAACGCCCAGAATTAACTGTGGCAAGCTCACCCTCCACATCCGCTCCGAATACAGACCCAAGCGGAAGTGCAAACAAAAAGACTAACGCCGCATCACCGGTAGCAGCGTTATTTTGCTGTTTCGTAAGAGCGTTCATCTGAGCTTGCTTTTGCGCCAACATCGTTCTGGTTTCCGCGCAAGACAACCCCTTTTAATTGGCAGAGGGGACTGCAGTGGGTGCAACCGTGCTAGCCCTCGAAGTTAACAGTTGTGATGTCCGCATTTATTTTTTTAGGCAATGGCTAAAAAGCGTTTTTTTATCGCTTGCCCTTTTTTGATCGTCAAAGATCAATCGCTTGCCCTAGTTAGACAAACGTCAAACACCAGCAAACCAATGATCACGCCCTGTCACAGCGGTATCAAGCGATAACAGAGGGTTGTGCGAGGGCTAAGGTTATGGTTGACCCAAATCAAGCGATGGACTTCACGCATAATCGCGTGACGAAATCGGCCCAGAGGGGCAAGCGATTAGATAGCTTTCATCCAGTGACGAAAACGTAGTTAAACCACTGATTTTACGGAAGAAAGAAATGGCTCCCCGGGACGGATTCGAACCGCCGGCCAAGCGATTAACAGTCGCTTGCTCTACCGCTGAGCTACCGGGGAATAGTGCCTTGCCAAGCGTTATACAGAACAAAAATTGATATGCAAGCCTGTTTTCGAGCAAAATTACCCAGAGCCGGTCAAAACCGAAATCTACCTGCTAAAAATGGCTTTTTGTCCGCGCTAGCGAGAGTCGAGTTCAGCGAGCTTGCCGGCAAGCCGGTGGATATCGTCATCATCAAGCGCGGTTGCTGTGAGCGCTAGAATATCGGTCAGCGGCCTCGATGCAGTTGAGCGCGCATAGGACGGGTCATAATGCGTTTCGAGCAAGCTGCGAACAAAGCGGCTCCAGTCACCGGTCTTAATCATGTCCTGCCATTCGGCAAGGGTTGCCGCGCTATAGCGATGGCGAAGCCCCATAAGCAGTTCCATCACGTTTTCATGCTGTTCAATAATGTGATGATAATCGCGCTGCAGAAAGGCGATACGCGCGTCAATGGGGGCAACAAGGCTGACACGGCTTGCTTGCCGCATAGACGCCCATAGGGCAGCTGGAACGTGTATCTGGCCAATCTTGTTGCTTTCAG
>Ga0129342_1000357_pt1 | contig 19020 bp, 17 predicted proteins | sample CPBDNA_5_FD_94426 | JGI IMG/M metagenome (GOLD analysis project Ga0129342, IMG submission 94426) | Freshwater to marine salinity gradient microbial communities from Chesapeake Bay, USA - CPBay_Sum_15_0.2_DNA | ecosystem: Environmental > Aquatic > Marine > Coastal | place: USA: Chesapeake Bay...
CCGCTTCAAGCATTCGTCCCGCCTGCCGCCCCGCGATCCGGCCCAAGGCCACTGCAGTCAGAAGTCCGTTTCCTGAAAGATAGCCTGAGACATCAGGACCCGACACACCCCGTGCGGCCCCCCCCGCAGCAAGCAAATTTGGCAAAGGAATACCATTTTGATCAAGCACGCGCGCCCTTTCATCCACATCGAGCCCGCCTTGGGTATGAAACAAAGCCCCTGTGACGCGGATGGCCTTGTAGGGCGCGTTGAGCACCGGGTGGGTGGTGAAATCGCGTCCAAAAGGATCGACACTGCTGGCTGTGTGGCAGTCTTGGATGTGGCGCAAGGTGTCTTCCAGTCCGCTCAGCGGAATTTTAAGCTTTTGTGCCAACTCTTCCGGCGTCTCTGCCGAAATCACGGCCCCCGCCTCTTCTGCATCGACAAAATCTGGAAAACCCCTCCCCAGACCCAGCAATCGTTCATCAAAAAGGACGTAGCCAATGCCCCCTCTTTGGGCGATGACGCGTGCGGCCTGTTCTGAATAACCCTCGTGTTCATTGGAAAAGCGCTCTGCGTCTTTGTTAATCAATACGGCACCTTCCATCATCAAGGCCCATGAAATGAGCGCACCATGGGGCCAGGCCACAGACCCGTGTCCCTGATATCCGCTCATATCCGCGAGGCGCGCGCCTATCTTTTGCCCCCAAATAACCGCTTCGCCTTGGTTGCTGCGGTGACCGAAATAATGCGCTTCCGCCATTTCCGGAATATGCTCTCTCACCAGATCGGGATTGCCACCATACCCGTTGCAGGCAAGGATAAGCACGTCACATCCGATCATTTGTAATTCGTCCGTGTCAGTGCGCACCCCGACGCCCGTGATGCGTCCTTGTCCATCGCGGTAAAGAATCTCTGCCCGATGCCCCCCTGCAATGGGAAGATCACACTGCTCAGCCGCATCCAGCAACGCAGCCTGCAATGCAGCACCGGTTTTCTGCGGCATCGCGTGCATGCGGTAGGTTGCATGCCCCGGATAAAGAAAGCCGTCGATCAGAATAAACGGCAATCCATGGACAGAGGACAGCCAGTCAATAGCTTCCCTTATTTCTGCCGTCACTGCGCGCACCAACGGAAAATGTGCAGAGCCCTTCGCCTTGGCCATAATATCGGCTTCTAGTCGTTCAGGACTGTCTTCTATGCCCTTTTCGTTTTGCAACTTTGTGCCGGCCGCAGGGATAAATCCTGAAGATAGGGCTGTGGATCCGGACGGGCTCTTGTCGCGCTCCAAAAGTAGGATTGTCGCCCCATCAAAGGCCGCTTCCCGTGCAGCCATACCGGCCACCAGTCCACAGGCCCCTGCGCCAATGATCACAATATTTGATGTGATCTCAAAACCACCCGGATCTGGCAGTACGGCGACCATGCCGTTCTATTTCACCAGACTGGGCAGATAAAGCGCCACCTGAGGGAAGACTATCATAAGCGCAACGACGCCCAGCGCGCAGAGAATGAACGGCATGGCGGCCCAGTATATGTCAGTCATTTTTGTGTCTGGCGGCGCAACCCCTTTCATCACAAACAACAAAAGTCCGAAAGGGGGTGTTGTAAAGCTGATTTCAAGCGCCAAAAGAATGATGACCGCAAACCAAATAGGATCAAATCCAAGCTGAGACGCCAAGGGAAAATAGATTGGCACAGTCAAAAGCATCATAGAGAGCTGATCCATAAACATGCCCAAAATCAGCAATATTCCAAACATGATTAAAAGCATCGTCAGCGGCGTAAAGTCGAAAGATGTCGCCCATGACAAAAGCCCCGAGCTTGCCCCCGAAAATGCGAGAAGCGCGCTAAATGTGGCTGATCCAAAAATGATAAGAAATGCCATGACGGTCACGCGCAAAGCACCTGCCGTGGCCTTTACGATCGCGGTCCAGTTCAAGGTGCCATAAATCACGCAGAGCAAAAGTATACCAAGACAGCCAAAGGCGGCTGACTCAGAAGGTGTCGCAATCCCATACATAATCAGTAAGATCACGCCGACAATAACTGATAACATGGGCAATACATCCCGCGCAAAAAGCATTAGTCTTTGGGACAAGGGTGGCAAATCCACATCATAGGCCGGAGCCGCATCTGGATCTAGGCGGCATTGAAACCAGATCAACACCACATACATCACTGCCAGAATAACCCCCGGCATAATGCCTCCCATCAAAAGCTTCCCGATATCGAGCTGCGCCAAAGTACCAAGCAGCACGGCAAGAGCAGAGGGCGGAATGAGCATCGCCAATCCCCCTGTCCCCAAAATGGGTCCGATCGACATATGTTTTTTATATCCCCGATTTGTCATTTCCGGTACCATCAGGGATCCAAGCAAAGCGGTTGAACCCATTGAGGATCCCGAAAGCGTCGCAAAAGCAGTTCCACCTGCCACCGTCACGTAGGAAAGCCTGCCCGGAAGCCGCCCCATCAACACCTCGACCGCGCTGAACATCCGGTTTGCGAGACCGCCAAAGAAAAACAATTCCCCCATCAAAAGAAACATGGGCACTGGGATCAAATTGAACGTGGTCAGCGATGGAAAGGCATTATTTAAAAGCTGACCGATCCCGCGGGACGCTTGGGACATGAAGTCCCCATATCCCCCCATGAAATATATCGCACCTGCGATGTTAGCCCCTATAAAAGCTATCGCGACAGGCATTCCCAGCAACATCAGTCCTAGCACGGAACCAAGAAGAAAAAGGGTCGCGTAGTACCATTCCATCATGAGACATATGTCCTGTTGATCATTCGTGCATGCCCGCTTCGCCGCTGTGAAGTGTTTCTGGCCCAATCACAAAGCGCAAAAATTGAAGGGACATGAGCCCAAAGCAAATCGGCATTGAGATCATCAGCATCCATCTGGGCATATCAAGCGAACGCATATCCATTTCATCACGCACAAACGCCCGTATTGTCACCTCAATCCCGTAATAGGTGATAATAACGCAAATCAAGATAACCAAACCGACGACCGCACGTGACAGGATCGGACGGACTTGCTCTGAAACCGCGGCGGTCAAAATTTCGATGTAAACATGGCCTTTTTCGCGCACAAGCCAAGGAGCACCCGCCATGGTGATATATAGCAACCCATATTCAATGAAGGTAAAAATATGGGAAGAGCCATAAAGGAAAACCGAGCGGGCAACGACTTGAAATACAATCGCCAGAAAAATCCAGACAAGATAAACTCCAGCCAATATGGCCAAAATATTTGTCAGACGGTCCAGCCATGCAAAAAACAGTTTCATTGCCCGCTCCTGATTAATGATCTCTTTCGAGATTATTCAGGCGCATAAAGAGAGCGCAGTTTCGCGACATCACCGCCAGAGCCTTTTTCGGTCATACGCTCTGTGGCGCGCGCCCAAACAGAATCATACGCCAATTTCAGGTAATTCGCTCCCCCGGCATCCGAATGGCTGACAAAGCTCATTCCGCCCTCTTTATAGGCGGCTTTGTACTGCTCCACTTCAGCCTGACGTTCGTCGTAGGATTTTTGCTCCCACTCGATTGCGACCTCTTCAAGCACGGCTTTGGCCTCAGCGCTGAGACTGTTCCAGCGATCAAGGTTCACGATAATGCCAAGGTCTGTTGAATAGAACGCCGGTTCGACCATATATTTGACGAATTTATCCCACTTCAGGTCTGTAATCCCGATGGTCGTCCAAGGGGCCGCGTCAATCACCCCTTTCTCAAGTGCGCCATAGGCCTCGGTTGAGGGCATTGGAGAGGTGGTCGCATCAAGCGATTTCAAGAACGCGGTGTAAATCGGGTTGTCGCGAATCTTTACGCCGCCAAGATCCAGAACCCCGTCAGAAGAGCGGAACTTTGGTTCATTGACGGTGAAAATGTTAAACCCGATGCCGGAATCAATCCATGCTAGGTATTTCACGTTAAAGCGCATCTGATGCGCGGCATCCATCATCGCTGTCCCACCGTTTGCGCGGGTTTCTACCGCAGTCTTGGTAGAGGCGACCATGGCGTCAATTTCAGGCACGGCGGCACCGTAAAACGAGCCGGGTGTATGCACCATATCGACAACCCCGTCGCGAACAGCGTTTGGCTGTTCAAACATTTTGATCGCTTCAGGGCCACCCATGACCTGAATACGCACAACGCCCTTACCACGGGCATTTACTTCGTCCACAAAAGACAAAAATGTTTTTGTGTACACTAGAAAACTTGGAAACGCATGCACAGCACGCAGAACTTCCTCGGCGAGGACAGCTTTAACACTCACAGTCGCGCCAAGAGCGGCGACGGTCAGCAAACTGAGGAATTTTTTCATTTTTCTCTCCCGTATCTTTTTATTTTTAACAAAGACGACCAATGCCTTGGCCACTCTTACATTCCCTTAACTAATTCACACATAGATGCGGAACAGGGTCAACGGCTAATTTTGTTCGTATCCCTCTCTATTCGGGGCATAAGTATGTCTTTCGAGCGCAGGAAGGGAAATCGGATCAGCCAAAAGAATGGGTGGATGATATGTTCACGCAATTAAGCGTTCACACGAAACTGACATTTGTGTTTTTTGCTCTGACCTTGGACGGCTTGGGAGGCGCATGCCGTTTCAACCGCAGAGCCCGATTTTCCAAAAATCTGTGTACAAATCGCCTCTAACATACCGCAAACCGGCGCGCATACAGGATGCTCAGAAGGTCCAAATCCAGCTACAAAAGGGGAATTATGAAGGCTTAGGTCAAGCCCGTTCTCATCATAGGTCAGGCTCCATTTTCCCCAGCCCAATTGTGGTGCAGTGTCCATGATAGTGCGAATTAATCTTTCCGCCTCGGCCAAACCCATCCCTGCATAAGAGGCTGCTGATTTCGCGCCATTTTCGCGCACAGAAGCAGCAATGGCATCAAATGCAGCGCCCCGTTCAGCCAATGGAAGGCGTGCAAAGAGCCCCATTAATGCATCTGGCCGGATCAGCATATATCTGTGAGGCCCGAGCAAAAGCCCCCCTTGCCCATCCATCATGTCTCGGGTTTGGCTGGTCGGCGCGCTCATGCATCATATCCAGGATTCACGCGCTCCAGAAGCTGCAAGAGCCCCGGCCATTCCCGTTCCCGCGGCGGCACCGGAAATCCATTCAACTGACGGGCTGTCTGCTCTAGAACTTCTTCGTCAGGGATCGTGTAGGGCTGAGCAGAGGCCAGAATTTTCATCTGAACACGGCAGGAGATTTCAAGTGCATAGGCAAGGCTAAATGCTTCTGAAACATCTTCGCCCACGCATAAAACCCCATGATGGCGCAGGATCATTGCCTTATGTGGTCCCAAATCTTGAAAAAGGCTTTCCCGTTCCTCTTCTGCCAAGGCCATACCTTCAAATGCGTGATAACCAATCCGGTTGTGAAATTGCATCGCCTTTTGATTGAGCATGAGCAATCCGCAATCGAGCGCCGAAACTGCCATTCCTGCCTCTGTATGGGTATGCAAAACACAGTGGGCATCCGTCGATTTAAGGTGGATGGCGCTATGAACAATAAATCCCGCAGGGTTCACACGTGCCCCAGCCGGATGCATCACCTCGCCGCTCAGGTTCACACAAACCAAATTGCTGGCTGTGATATCGCCGAACATCACACCAAAAGGATTGATCAGGAAACGATCGGGCGCATCAGGCACGCGCAGCGTGATATGGGTATAGACAAGGTCGTCCATTCCAAAATGCTCCACAAGCCGATAACAGGCGGCAAGATCAACACGGGCCTGCCATTCTGCAGCGCTGACTTCGCGTTTGGAAATTCTCGGTACGCTCATGACACGCAGGTTAACTCGTTCTTTTCCATTCTGACAAGTATAATGCGCGTTGCACAAAGCGCCATTATGACACCGCCAAACGCGCCAAGGCTTCATTCACGCTCAGCACCTGTGCGATGGATCCCATATCAGCAATCGCCGCAGTGTGGCGGGCGTCAGAAAAAGTTGCGCAGCCGTCTTCCAAGACGGCACAATCAAACCCGCGCACATGCGCATCCCGCAGCGTCGAAGCAACGCCCCCATTCGTAACAATCCCAGCAAAGAGCAAATGCGCGATCCCCGCCTTGGAAAGAACAAATTCAAGACGGCTCATGTAAAAGGCAGAATATGCCACCTTTTCAACAGTTATATCAGCAGGTGCCAGTTCATCCACCAGCGCCTGACCCCATCCCCCCGGTAGAAAATCCCCTTTCTTCAGGAAGGGGCGCAGATGTTTGAGATGATCGGCAATATAAGGTTCACCTGTCCGCATCGGAACAAGGGTAAAATGGGTGGAAACAAGCCATCCCCCCACAGCGCGAAAGGCCTTGGCAAGGGGGGCAAGTCGCGCTGGCAATGCAGCAATTGCATCCGCTTTTTGTCCCGCTCGCCCGTATGCTCCGTCAGGATGGAGAAAATCATTTTGCAGATCGACTAACATCAGTGCTGTCTTCTGGATATCAAAATCTTTGAAATCCGTCATTGTGCTTTCCTCTTAAAGTTACGCCCTAAGCTTCTGGTAAGATGATTAAATTCCCAAATTCGTCCACTTCACCAATAAGGCCAGGATCAACAAAGATCGTGGTATCAGCCTGTTCCAGAAGCGCGGGTCCCATGCATTTTTGCCCTACCCCAAGCGCGAGGCGATCATAAACAGGCGCCTCTTGCCAAATGCCATCGGCCCAGATGCTTCGCATCTCTAAAAACGCGTCCTGAAGCATTACGCCATCTTTGGGTGCCATGGCCCTCAAGTCCAGGTTAGGTCGTTTTGCCACCGCCGCAACGCGTAGGTTGATCAGACGGATCGGAATATTATCCAGCGGCTGACCGATCTGGGCACGGTAAGCCTCTTCAAAAGCCGCCTTCAAATCGTTGGAATTCAACGCGTGCCTCCCTGCTAATTTCACCTGAACGCTATGGGTTTGACCGGCATAGAGCATATCAGCTTCAATATCCTCTTCGATCGCATCAAAAACAGCAGTTTCTGAAGCGGTAATCCGCGCATGACAGGTTTGCCATAAAGTTTCTGCAGCATTCAAAAGCTCTGCATCATTTAAATCGCTTATCGTCCGGTTGATGGTTTTGACAGCATCGTGACGCATATCGGCGATGACACAACCTAGCGCACTTGTCACACCGGGGTAACGGGGGACCAGCCCAGATTTCAGACCCACTTCGCGGATCAAGGCACCAATGTGCAGCGCGCCCCCCCCGCCAAATGGCATTGCGGTAAATTTTGCAGGATCATGTCCCCGTTCGATAGACACAATGCGAATAGCGCCAGCCATACGGGCATTTGCCACCTGAATAATGGCCTCCGCAGCTTCCATGTCACTGATACCGAGGGGGAGAGCAATTTTATCTTTGATTGCTCGGCGCGCCTTGTCAACGTCAAGACGGTCAAGTTTTCCGCCGATCGGTCGATCTGCATTGATACGCCCGAGAACAAGGTTGGCATCCGTCACAGTCGGGTCTTCGTTTCCAAGACCGTAGCACACAGGCCCCGGATTAGATCCGGCTGATTGGGGGCCGATTTGCAATAATCCTGCCCCATCAATCCAAGCAATCGATCCCCCCCCAGCGCCAATTGTGTTGATCTCAATCATGGGTGTGCGCACGACCATGCCGAAATCGATGGAGCTTTGCGCTGCCAGAGCAGAGCGTCCTTCGGCAACGACAGAGACATCAAAGCTTGTGCCCCCCATGTCGCAGGTAATCAGATTGTCAAAGCCTGCGGATTGCCCTATGAAGCGCGCCGCAATCACGCCCGCTGCAGGGCCCGAGAGCGCCGTACGAACGGGCTGATCTGCTGCCGACCCAAGCGTCATCACTCCCCCGTTAGACTGCACAATCAAAATATCACCCTCAAAGGCATTCTGACGCATCTGGCTTCCAAGCTGATTGAGGTAACGGGCCATTTTGGGCTGCAGATAGGCGTTCAGAACAGCGGTTGACACCCGTTCAAATTCACGAATTTCCGGAAGGATGTCTGATGATACCGTTACATGATCATTCGGCCAAACAGACCGCGCGATCTCGCCCGCCCTTTGTTCATTTTCACTATTGGCATAAGAGTTTATAAAGGCAATGCAAAGCGCTTCGCAGCCTGCCTCTAGAAGTGCCTTGGCACGATCTAAGACTGCCTGTTCGTCAAGAGGCCGTTCGATCTGCCCTGACGCTAACGTCCGTTCGGCCACTCCAAGCCTCAAATTCCTTTGGATTACCGGACGATAGTCACCACGAAGCCCCCAAGTTTCTGGACGATCGCGCCGGCGCATTTCCAAAACATCTTCGAACCCCTCCGTGGTTATCAATCCCGTTTGACTGCCTTTTCTTTCAAGAAGGGCGTTCGTTCCAACGGTCGTCCCATGCACGATGGTGTCGATCCCTGAAAAATCCGGAAGCGCGCGCAAAATTCCCTCGATCAGACCGATCGATTGGTTTTCCAAAGTACTTGGCAATTTACCGGTAAAGGCCTCCCCAGTTTGTTGATCCACAAAAAAGAGATCGGTAAATGTGCCCCCGACATCCACCCCGATAATATAACGCGATTGGGACGCCTTTGTTGTTTGCTCCGTCATACCGCGTCTCCTTCGACCCTAGAGTGACGCAGAGCCGCACGACGTACGTCAGTTGCTTCCCCATCCAAGGCACCCTGTTCATTCAGCACAACACCATAGGCTTCTTGCATCTGCGCAACTGAGATATAGCCCATGTGAAAATCCTCAATCACTTTTTCAACGGGGCGCTCCAGAGGATCGCCAAACCCGCCGCCACCCGGTGTTTGCAACAGCACCGAACCGCCTTTTTGCAGGTGTATTCCTACCTTTTTAGAGGTCATCTCAGGGCTCTGCGCCTCTGAGCTCTTTGCCGTTTGCCACGAAAACCTATTCAGCGCACCGGAGGCACCGGCGCCCACGCCACAAGGGGCGTGCCGTCCGCGTTCACCAAAAAAGAAACCCATCGCCTGTTCGTTCAAAATTTCGATCTGATAGGTCGCACCAAGGCCTCCGCGAAATCTACCCGCTCCCCCTGAATCTTGCCTCATCGCCCATTGTCGAAAAGCGATCGGATAGGCTGCCTCAAAAATTTCAAGGGGTGGTATCGTGGCCATTGAAATAGGTGCATTGCCATGGCTCAGCCCATCTCCACTCCCATGGCCCCCATGCCCACCGCCAAAAAAGGAAAACATGACCCAGCGGCTGCCATCCTCTCTGTGTCCCGCCAAAGAGAGGGCGTTGATCGTACCATAGGCATTCCCCAACGCACGCTTAGGGGCAATTTTTCCAATCGCTGAAAAGATCACATCAATAATGCGCAAGATCGTTTCCGTATACCCGCCAACAGGCCGTGGGGCTGTGGCAGATAAAAGCGATCCTTCGGGGATCACAATATCGATGGGATCAAGCACGCCCGCATTTGCCGGCACATCGGGAAAAAGATGTTTCAACGCCACATAACAGGCTGCAATCGCCGTAGATCGGGAAATATTGACCGGACCCGCGACGGCCTCAGCGGAACGCGAAAAATCGAGCACCATCTTTTTACCCCTGACGTGGATGTCCACTGCCACGACCAAGGGCTGATCGACGATTCCGTCATTGTCCAACCAATCCGATGCGCTTACGGTCCCATCCGTCAGTTGACCAATATGGGCTTCCATTTGAAGATGTGCCCGCGCGCGCAATTCGGCAAACACTGATTTGACCGTGTCATCACCATATTCATCCAGAAGGTCAAAGAGACGTTTTTCCCCAAGTTCTAGCGCACTGATCTGGGCGTTTAAGTCACCATAAACCGACAACGGAAGGCGGGAATTGGTTTTAAGAATATCTACAATATCGTTTTGCAGAACGCCTTTGCGAAACAGTTTCACAGGGGGAATATGCACCCCTTCGGCAAAGCTTTCGGTGGCGACCGGATTATAATTCCCCGGAACATTGCCCCCCACATCATGCCAATGCCCGACCGAAGCCAACCAGCAAAAAATCTTGCCCTCGCGAAACACCGGTCTCACGAGTTTAAAGTCAGATAAATGTGTTCCCCCTTCGTAGGGGTCATTGAAGATATAAACATCGCCCTCATCCGGCGGCATGGTCGCAGTTTTTTCGATCACATATTTGACGGCAAAGGCCATAACCCCGACAAAGACCGGCAGGCCTTCTTTGCCTTGAACCAATGTGTCGCCGGTTTGCGCATCGTATAATCCATGTGACGCGTCATGTGCTTCGGCAATAATCGGGTTAAAAGCGCTGCGAAATAGCGTGGCATCCATTTCATCAGCAATTTGTTCCAACCGTCCTCGAAGGACAGCAAGCACTACGGGGTTTATTTTCTGAGACGCTTTTGCCTCTGTCATGATTGGGCCTCCCCATCATAGGATTTGCCTTTTTCAAGCAGGTCGTTGGTTCCAAGTAAGGTGTTCAACCCCTGCAGATCCAACATCCGGTCTTGCCATATTTCCGTACTGCCATTGTTGAGCAAATCGGCGTAAAATTGGTTTCCCATGAACGTCAAAGCACGCACAAAAGCGCCGGGATAAATCACAAGTCGAAACCCCAAATCGCCAAGAGTGCTGAGCGGCAATAAAGGTGTTTTACCCCCTTCGATCATATTCACCAGCAAGGGAATGCGATCAGCAAAGCGCCGTGCAATTTCGCGCATCGTTTCGGTGTCTTGCGGGGCCTCAATGAAAAGGATATCGGCCCCCGCCTCTGAATAGTGTTCGGCACGATCAAGGGCCGCGCTCACGCCTTCCAAGGCAATGGCGTCAGTACGCGCGATTACCAATGTGTTCCAAGGGGCGAGCGCGTCTTTGGCAGCCTTGATCTTTCCCACCATTTCCAAGGCACTGACCAAAGACTTGCCCGCCAAATGTCCGCAGCGTTTGGGCAATGTTTGATCTTCGAGCTGGATGGCACTCGCCCCAGATCTTGCAAAAACACGCGCGGTGCGCTGCACATTCAGCGCATTACCAAATCCAGTGTCTGCATCCACAATCAAAGGCACGTCCACCCGATCCGCAATCGCCGCAACATTTTCCGCCATTTCTGACATTGAAACCAACCCTATGTCAGGACGTCCAAAGCGTGTGTAGGCAAAGGAGGCTCCAGATAAATAAAGCGCCTCTGCCCCTGCCTTTTCCGCCATCATCGAAGACAGGCCGTCAAAAACACCAGGCGCCAAAAGCGGAGCTTTTGCCTTGTCTTGGAGCCGCGATATCAAAACACGCGATTGTGTCATTATTTATCCTCTTTTGCATTGGATTGTTTGTTCAAATGCGCGATCAGACCACCATCGGCAATCATATTACGCAAAAACTCGGGAAGCTTTTCACAATCCCATGAATGCTTCCCCGCATGAAGAACACCTGCTTTCATGTGCAACTCCACAAGATCAAATTCGCGCAGATTGGAAAGATCAAGCGTGGGACATGATAGGCACATCAGCCCCAGATTAAAGGCATTGCGTTGGAAAATACCTCCAAAGGATTTTGCGACGACCGCGGATATCCCGAGAATCTTGAGGGATTCTACCGCCTGTTCCCGAGACGATCCTATCCCGAAGTTCTCCCCTGCAAGAATTACATCCCCAGTCTCGACATTTGAAGCAAAGTCAGCCCGCACAGCTTCGAGACAATGATCGGCCAGCTCCCTTGGTGAAAGGCTCATGTAGCGTCCAGGTGCCAAGACATCGGTATCGATACCATCACCAAACACCCATGCCCGCCCTACAAGTTTCATCGTTGATCATTCTCCTGTTTACGACGTCCATCGAACTAACGTAGAAACGCCAATCATTTTATTCGCACCATGTGTTGCGCGCTCTGTCCACGTCAATATTGCAAGCAAATTATTAAATGGACCATCCGATTTTATCTCTGCAGCGGACCACACGCGAAGGAGTGACGGCGCAAACATTGCAGACATATCTTTGTTTTTTTTCGCGTACTTCAAATGTCAGAAACCAGATGACGCGGATCTGTCAGCTTTCCGGTGAGCGCAGCCGCTGCGACACTGGCGGGGGACGCAAGCCATACCTGAGACCCAGCATCCCCCATCCGCCCTTTAAAATTACGCGCGGTGGAAGAAATACAGATGTCCTCAGCCCCAAGCCTGTCCACCCCATATCCTGCGCACATGCCACAGGCCGTGGGTAAAAACCGCGCACCAGCCTCTTCAAAGATCTGCATAAGCCCTTCGTCTCTTGCTGCCTGCTGGTCTGCGAGCGAAGCCGGCGCAATCAATAATCGTATGGATGAGGCTATTTGTTTTCCCTTCAGAATTTTCGCCGCTGCGCGCAAATCAACCAATTTGGCCCCGGTACAGGCTCCGATGTAAGCAATGGTAAATTCTGGACTGTCATGATCGGTTAAGGGTGCTGCATTGGCTGGACTATGGGGCGCTGCCGCATATGGGGAAAGCGTATCAAGATCAACATTATAGGATGGGCCACAATGGCTTCCCATATCACTTTGCCAGTAAGTATCAGGCATACCATCTACCAAAGTCCGCTCAGGCGCATGTGCATCAAGCCATTCTGCTGTTACCGCATCCGGGGCGATGATCCCCGCCTGAGCCCCGAGTTCCGCTGACATATTGGAAAGCGTCATGCGCTCTTGCATGGACAGGGTTGCAATACCCTCTCCTGCGAATTCAAGTGCCTGATATTCAGCCATATTCATGCCAAAACGCCCACAAAGATTGAGGATGATGTCTTTGGCAAAAACCTGATACCCCAACGCCCCTGTAAGAGTGACCAGACGGGTTTGCGGCACTTTGATCCAAATCTCACCTGTGGCAGCCACACCCGCCATATCAGTCGCCCCAATTCCGAATGCGTAACATCCAAAGGCTCCGGCGGTGGTAGAATGACTGTCGCCCCCTACAAAAAACATCCCCGGACTCAATAGGCCCTTTTGGGGCAGCACAACATGACAAATTCCCTCTTCGGGGTAAAAATGACGGATATTTTCGCGATGAACAAACTCTTCTGTCACGCGTTTGATCTTTTGGCTCGCTTCATCATGTGCCGGCACGAAATGGTCCGTGATAATCGCCAAACGGTCCTTGTCAAAAAGTTTGCGCTTCATCTCAGCGAGTTTGGGGGCAAGCCGTCGCGGACCGGAGCTGTCGTGCACCATGGCTAAGTCCACTTTGCAGGACAGATACTCATCCACGGCAAAATTGGTCTGACCAGAGGCGCGGCTTAAGATCTTTTCGACGATGCTAAACATATCGCTTGCCTTGATTGCTCACCCCACTCATAAATTGTCTTCAAATCCGTCAAAGTCAAACGCAAAGCCAGAACTTCGCAAGGAAATTTAGACATGCCTGTTGTCAAAATGACACTTATCAAAGGATACTCTGCTGACGTTCGACGCAGAATGTCGCAAAACATTACCGATTTGATCGTTCAAATGATTGGCGCCGTTCCAGAGGGTACAACGGTAATGATCGACGAAGTTGATCAGGCAAGTTACATGCGCGGGCGCGAAAACAAAAATCCTATTCCCCCTGCACCGGCAGCCAGCGAGATTGTAAAGAGTTACCTCGACGCCATGGAGGCCCGCGACCTTACCAAAGCCGCTTCTTTTCTATCGGACGGTTTCTGGATGGAATTTCCGGGACCCGTACGCATGCGGACACTCCAAGAGCTTATTGATTGGTCCAAACCCCGCTATCAGAAAATCGCCAAAACCTATTTCGACTTTTCCGAAGCTTACCGAGAACAAGATACTTTGGTCACCTGCCATGGAGTGCTGCATGGCATCTGGCCAGACGGAGCGCCCTTCCAAGACATCCGGTTCATCGACCAATTCACCGTTGCGGCAGGAAAAATCACTAGCCAGATGGTGTGGAATGACCTTGCCGAAACCAAAAACCGCTAAACTCTCGCAAAGCCGACTGTCAGAAAACGTTCTCGGACAAGACGCTCCGGACGGATCGGTCCATTAATAACAAAGACGGATTTTCGGTTATGGCATGAAATCTTCAAAGTTTCGGATGAAGGAGAAATTCATCCAGCACATCATCTGGAGGACGGATAAAATCACGCGTCCGGCTCACCTCAAGTCCAAAGTCGCGCCTGAAGTCTATGGCCATTTCCGTCATGCGCAGCGCAACGGGCAGCCCATTAAGAACGGGCGCACCTTTGACGCGAAATCCGTCGATTTGCGAGAACAAAAGCATTGGAATGCCACCGGCAGGGATCAGAACATCAACCCCATCCTGAACTAAGGGGGCCGCTTGTTCTTCGAATTGTTTTGCAACCTCTTTCAGGCGATCGCCATCTTCGAAAGCCGCGAGAATTTCACCGGGTTCAAAGCTGAGCGCATGGATTCCGGAAACCCGGTGTTCCAGACCGTATTTGCGAATTTGATGGGCATGTCCCGGAATAAAGCGCGGATTAATGGTAATTATCCCAATCTTTTGCCCATATTGGCAGGCATAAAGCATTGAGGCCTCTCCCAAACCAATCACGGGGATGGACGCAGCTGCCCTCGCCTCATAAAGGCCGGAGTCTTGAAAATGCCCCATCAGATATCCGTCATATTCTTCCCGTCCCGCTTCTATGGCGGCAGCTATCGCTTCGCGACCACAACGATATTCGACCAGAGCATGGGCATAGGAATCATGGGGGCTCATCCCGTGAAAGTGAAGTTCAGTGTCAGGGCGCGCATATTCCCTTAAAAACGATGCAAGCCTTTGCCAATATCCACCTGCAGCGGGTTCGTTCAAAAAGGATTGATACCAGATTTTCATTGACTGCCGCTCCGTTGATGCCGACGTTTCACATTCACCGCATTTGGCCATTTGCCGATAATATGCATCAAACATCAGAAATTTGTGAAATACCAGTGACCTGAATGAAGAACGGGGAACTGTGCAGCGACTGAAAGATGTCTTATCTTTTGTTGCTTATGCGTTGTGCTGTTCCAATTTGGCCTTTGCTGAACGTCAACTTTGTGACAGTCTGACTTTTGTGCCCTCTTTTAATATTTTTGAAATAGACCCAAGTGTGGCATTCCAATGAGGTTTACATGTCAAAAAGTATCGAACGCGTAGAAGCAGTTATTCGGTCTTTTGATCTTGAAGTGAATGTAGAGCACATGCCAGCAAACACACGAACCGCTTTAGAGGCAGCACAAGCCGTAGGGTGTGAGATTGGGCAGATTGTAAAATCGTTGATTTTTGAAACCAAAACAGGGGACCTATTATTGTTGCTCGTCAGTGGAAAACACACAGTTAACGTGAAAAAGTTCAAATTGGATTGGGGTATCGCATTAAGTCGTGCAGACCCTCAGAAAGTACGCAGCAGGACAGGCTTCGCGATCGGTGGCGTCGCCCCGATCGGCCATATCACATCGATCGACACTTGGATGGATGTTGCTCTTTTTTCATACAGCAAAGTCTGGGCTGCCGCCGGCGCGCCAAACGCAGTCTTTGCCGTGACGCCAGACGTACTCATGGAAATAACCCGCGCAAAAAAATTCCAGCCTTTATAGAAACCAAAAAAAGGCGACCACAGCCTCGGCAGTGGAACAGGAAGACATTTGATTATTTTATGCTATATCATTTTTAACGACATCTTCCGCTTCTGCAGCCTTGAAAATGAGAGAATCCAGAAATGAAACAGATCGGCTTTGTTCTACTGACATTCCTTTTGTCGACGACTTCGTTAACCGCCGAGGGGACACAACCCTCCTGCCCCAACAACGGTGCCGATCCTTCGACCTTTTGCCCATATGGAAGTGTGTGGAGCGAAAAAGACAAAAAATGTGTCGGCATGGTTTGATACATTTTCATTATAATACTTTTAGGTCCCGAGACGCTTAGCCAAAAAAAGACGCGAAATCATGTTTCATCGTCAAATTAAACCAAAGTTGGCACTTGGAGGACTGATATTGGCGGACTGTCTTCTTGAGTACAAAAATATTGCAGCGGTCAATCCGTTATTTTAGATTGGATTTGGCTCAAATTCGTATAAATTTTGAGGTATGATATTCCATATTATTTGTATTTTTCTCTATAAAACTCTGTTTTTGTCGGTGTTTTCTCAACACTTTTTAAAAACTCAATCCGGATCACGCCAAGCAAACAAAAATAAATGGTTATCAGCCAGATTTATTGGGTCCGCAAAAAGAAAATTTTAATTAATTTAGTTCACTCATAGGTTGACGGAAAGGTCATTCGAAGGCAATATTTTTATAAATATTAGTATAAAAACGAGATCACTTTGGATTTATTTAGGGAACGGCTCGCCTGTGCGATAAAACAATCAGGCCTGTCACAACGCAAAATATCAGCGAGTATCGGAAAGTCGTCAGGCTATTTGACGAACGTGCTTAACGGTAACTCAACGCCATCAATCGAAGTAATCTCTACTTTATGTCATTTACTAAAAGTGTCCCCAAATTACCTTTGCGGATATGATCACGGACTTTTTTTAAAGACCTCAGAAAAAGCCTTCGAGGAACCAGCAGAACGTATTATTGGCGAATTGCTGCAAGTCGTTGCAGCGCGCCTTGAGAGTAATGAACCCACCTTTGAAGATATTTTGTTTTGGCTTGAATCAAAGCAGGGGGTCATCGGGAATATGCCAAGTTTTGACAAATACATTGTGCTGCACGATATCCCCAAGTCACGGGATCAAACAATTAACGCGGTTAAAATCGGCGAAAACAGCCTAACCGCAAAAATGCTTCAAACCACTTCACCAGACAACTTTTACAAATGGATGAAGTCTCTACCAGAAAAGGTGAACCAACAACTCAAAATATCTTATAAAAATGTCGCAGAAACCGATCCAAAACTCTCGTTGGAGAAACTAACATTTAGATCAGAGCAGAATGCTGAGCTTGTGACGGTGAAATACATTCGCCTTTTGTATCCGGTCACCGATGGTGTCGGAAACAAATACATCTTAAACTTCAGTAAGGCTCTTCCGTAATGTACACAAATCAGATCCTTTCGCGTGATAAGTCGGCACCGTTACCGACCCGTCTGCCACTCTCACCAATTAAAAAATCCGCCAAAACAGCATTAGAGCGGTATTGCAGGGACCACTTAATGCGGCAAAACATCTATGTCGACGAAGTCTGGTCACATGCCGAAGCCAAACGGCGTGTCGCAAAAATGAAAAAATCCAAGGTGTCGCCGCTGATTAGCAACGAACGCCAACTCATTAACACCAAAAGCTTTTGGCTCTTTATGAAAACCGACACGCAGGACGTTGGGTGCGCCTCGGTTCAACTGCACAATATGTCCGGACGTGATCCGATCCATTATTGGACAGATCTCTATTCGGACTGCTATGATGCGCATGTGCAAACTTTTCAAAATTTCAAAAACAACCACGCTAAATTTCCCAAAGATTTAAGAGGTATGATCGCGTATTTGGGAGATTTTTTTATCGAGAAAGAATTCAGGGGAAACAAAGAGCGCGTCATATTGTTTACACATCTGTTATTTTGCAGAGCGTTTTCCAACTGGCCGAACGCGAATTTGCTCTATGCCTTTATCCGGAACCCAGATGTCCTGAGAGGCCGCGTGAGCCTCTATGGATTTACAGAGGCTATTCCCTCCCCTTTGCGTTTCAAAAATGTTGAAGGGCGCTCAGAAATTGAACATTTTGTTTCAATAACTGCGCGGGATTTCAACTATTTGCGTGACCTATATCGAACCAACCCGCATAAACTTCTCGAACAAATGGCCTAAGCATCGGTAAGATCCTGTACATCCTATAGTTCTCGGTTCTACAATGCTCTAATGATGTGATGAAATCGCGATCAGGACGCTTTGTGCATGCATAATGCAAGTGATCGGGATTATTGCAAAACCGGAGTTTTATGCATGAAATTAGGGTTCGTATCTGACAGCCTTGGGGCGATGTCCTTTAAAGACATGATGGATCATGCTGCGCGGATGGGCGTGCAAGGGATTGAGGTAAATACCTGTGGCTGGTCCACAGCCCCCCATTGCAAGATGGATGATCTTTTGGGGAATCCTGCAGCGCAAAAGGCGTTTCAACGCGAATTTGACGCCCGCGACCTTGAGATCATTTCCCTGAACGCAAACGGCAATCCGCTCCACCCCACTGATCCCAAACAGGCTGAAGATCTGAAGAAAACCATTCAACTGGCAGGAGAGATGGGGATAAAAACTGTTTGTACCATGTCCGGACTACCGGCAGGCGCTGCGGGCGATGTGATGCCAAATTGGGTCGTGTCTTCTTGGCCACCGGAAACCCAAGAAATTTTGCGCTATCAGTGGGAAGAAAAACTGATCCCCTTCTGGCAGGAGATCAAATCATTGGCAAAGGCTGCAGGCGTTGAACGCATCGCGCTGGAACTTCATGGCAACCAATGCGTTTACAATGTGCCCTCCCTTTTCAAATTGCGGCAGGCGATTGGGCCGCTGATCGGGGCAAACCTTGATCCCTCCCATCTGTTCTGGATGGGGGCAGATCCGCTGGTTGCCGCTGAAAGGCTTGGCGACGCGGTCTATCATGTGCACGCAAAAGACACGTTTTTGAACGCCCCGGTACAAGCCACGACATCACTTCTGGAAAACGGGTCTTTGATGGACATCCCAGCGCGCAGTTGGTCCTATATCACGCTTGGCTTTGGACATGGCGAAGAATGGTGGCGGCAATTCTGTTACCGGCTGAAAATGGGCGGCTATGATGGGTGGCTGGCAATTGAACACGAAGACGTCCTGCTCAATTCGCTCGAAGGGCTGGAAAAGTCCGTGGCCCTCTTGCAAGGCGTTATGCCCCAAGCCCCCGCTGATTTTAAACCACAGGAAATATGAGGCCTAGACTGGAACGGCTGAAGCCCATTCAGTGCTTAAAAGCGACCAAGAAACTGTCTTTATAATAATCATGGCTCACCGGTCCATATCCCTTTAAGATAAACAGGAAAGGGATTATGGAACTGGGAAACTGCACCACAGCCTCCAGAATATTCGCATTCGGATCGGGCAAAATGCCAAATCGGGCAGGTTGTAACAAAGGGGACCGAGTC
>Ga0129342_1000358_pt1 | contig 18992 bp, 9 predicted proteins | sample CPBDNA_5_FD_94426 | JGI IMG/M metagenome (GOLD analysis project Ga0129342, IMG submission 94426) | Freshwater to marine salinity gradient microbial communities from Chesapeake Bay, USA - CPBay_Sum_15_0.2_DNA | ecosystem: Environmental > Aquatic > Marine > Coastal | place: USA: Chesapeake Bay...
GCTACCCAGTTAGTTCCATCACCAACGATGATGTTACCGTCTGTTACGGCTAGAGCTGCGATATCATCTAGTTGTGCGTCCCAGGCTTGTACGTCTGAGCCAATAGCAACGCCTAGATTTGTACGTGCGTCAGCGGCTGTTGATGCGCCTGTACCACCGTGTGAAACACCAACGTCTGTTGCTTCCCAAGTACCGGTAGTAATTGTGCCAACAGTAACAATTGTGTTTTGACCTGTATAGTGAGCTTTAGAGTTTACACCTTCTACTAAATCGCTAGGAGTTCCAGCAAACTGAACATTAAGGTCGGCGATGTCACCAACATCGGCAGCAGTACTATTAAAAGTCGTGCGAAACGCTTCTAGTGTATCTGTCGTATCTACACTTCTATCGGCCATCGTTACTCATACTCCCTAATAATTGTCTCATCATGGTTTTAATTTCAGATAATTCTTCTTTTATATTATTTATGTCACTACTATTTCGTTCTATTTGTAATTTAGCTTGTTGTCTAGCTCTAGAAGAATTTACTGCTGCTCGATGAGCCTCAGTATCGACATTAATTATTGCTCCTGTTTTAGGATCTCTTACAATGTCTGTTCTACCTTTAACTATTTTCATATTATGTTGCTAGTGCAATAGCTCTAAAGTCTTTAATCAATGGAGGATAAGAACTGTTTGATGACTGCATGACAATTTTAATTGCAAACGCATTGAACTCATCAAGAGGATCTCCAAGCCCATTTACCTTTTTACCTGCAAGATAGGTATATTCTTTAAAGTCATCAATATTTTTAGAAACAGGAACTGACAATTCAGAAAGGCCATCTGCCAAATCTGTATATCCAGTAAAGTAGTTCCATTCAATATCGTCAAAGTTTTCGTCGGAATCAAGTCTCTGAATTTTATAAAGTACTCGAATATCTGCATCAGCCATATTTACAGCATCAAACATTACTTTTAAAGCTGTACCTGAATTTGCAAGTGTAACTTTCTTTGTAATATAGATTGCAGCATTATTATCACCTTTAGCTGAAGTCATGGGATTGTAGTTTGTAAACGTCGTATTGACATCTGCTGAACTATCGATCTCATTAACACGGTTACTGACAGCAACTGCAACCATTCTTTGAGCATCAACAACAGGAGATACATTCTCTTTATCAGAATTTAGTGAAATAGTCATTCTTAACGACTTGTTACCATTTAATTCTTCCGATTCATTGATTGGAGAACAAATTAACTTTGGACTAGTGAAATAGTAATCTTCGTTTAGAGGAAGATCGATTGCATTAGTCGTACTCAATCGTGTAAATGAATTCTGAGTTGAATTAAGTGAAGTGCCAGACGTTGTTTGAATGTTTCCAGTAATGGATGTGCTGGGTAGTTCCATAACCTGAATTGCAGGTTGTATCACATCATAAGAAACGTTCTTTGTCGAGTAAACATTTTCGCCACCACCACGAGTTGTGGTTGTTGCAGACGCAGTTGTTGCAACAATGAAACTATCTAACTCTGGACTTTGAATTGCGTTGTGTACTTTGTTAATTTCAATAAGTGGAATACCAGCAAACATATAGAGATAAACAATACTGTCATCATCATGAGCAGCCGCCGTTGTGTTTGTTCCGTCTCCATTAACTGTTCCGCGAGTACAACCGGTAAGTGTTGTAGTTCCAGAAACTCCAGTGTATGTGATAAGCTCATTATCAATTCTAACCGTACCAGAAGTTGGGAAATTTGAAATATCATCACAAATGATTGTTGTTGATGCGTTTGTAATTGCACCGTTCAGCTTAGTTGGATTAATATCAGAAATTACACCTTTAATTTCAACGTTGTTGTCGGTGTCATGCATTCCGTGATTAATTAAATTAACTTTAACCTTAGCCTGACCACTAACAGCTTCAATTGGATTCGATGATAGTTTTGGAATTAATCCATTACCCTTATCAGTAGAAGAATCTTTTTCAGTAAACGTTTCGTTTACTATGGAAAATAAACCAGTACTTCCTGTGTTGAAAGATGCTCGTCTGAGAGTAAACTTCATATCTTCATACTGAGAAGCCGTCCAAGTCGAAGCATTTTGAGATTTAAATAAAGAACCCAATGTTGGTTGAGTTGAAATTGCACGATTACCTGCAACATCAATTTCTCCCAATCGAGAAATCCAAATTCTATACTCTGGCGTTTCCGATGCAACAACAATACAGTACTCTGTAAGATTGCTAAGATAAACTGGAGAATCAAAAGTAAAGGTTGTTGGTGTAGTACCGTCTACTGTATTAGTATTAATTTCGGCAGGCGTCAAATATTTTTTACTGAATGGAAGAATCTCATCCGATGGATAGCCATTTTTCATTGAACGAATTTCGACCCATACTGGAAGTTCATCATCCTTATGAGAGAAGAAGATATCAACACTTGTCACAAAGATACCACCCTCTCGATCAACCATAATACTTTGAGCCAAAGGATCATACCAGTTACCTGCACTAGTATCAGAACTTGTAATAGTTCTACTTCTAGTTTGCTCAACTGTTGTACGAACAACCTCAGCATTACGAGTTGCCATAATAAGTTCTTGTTTTGTCTGTTTATGTCCAACTGCCATATATTCTTTTTCAGCTGAGGTATAAACAAATCCGCCGCGGCGATCATCTGTAGCACTATCGGTTAATCGGAATACTCTTTGCCCAACTCTGAAACGTTTTTCCGTTGTATTTGGAATTCTAAATCTTCCATAAAGAGTACCAACATCATCAGTCACAAGAGCATTACCAAACGAACCATTAGTAACAGGTGTAGTTGATAACCAGTTTTGAGGTTCATCATAAACGTTACCCACATTACGACTAACGCCAGTAAATGTTGTTGCGGTTTTACCTGTATAAGTTACTTGCTCTTGTTTTAAACGACCAACACCGAACGGATCGCCGATTCCGACATCTCCAATTCCCAATGTTCCAGAACTTGGAAAATCTGCTGTAGAAGCTACGGTTATAGTTGTTGCAGCTTTTGACAAATCTGAAGTGAGAGTTGTAGACTTTGCGCTGGTAAAAATTGGTTTAACATCAGCAGTTACATTAACACCATCAAAGAAAGCGTAGACACGAGTTTTTGGTTTCATGCCTGTTACAGTAAAGTCTACATCTCGTGAACGCATCCATGGAACAACCTCAACGTTTGTTACTCGATCACCAGTACTAACGTTATCAATTCTTTCTACTAGTCTTGTATTTGTTCCTGTCCTTCTCTGTCTGACATCTACTGAAGTTGTTTCTGTTGTTACTCGTCTAATAAGATTTCTTTGTGAACCAGATCCATTAGGATTACGTTGAATACCTGTAGAACTACTACTTCTACGATTACCACTCCAAACAGTGTTCCAAGAATTCCAAACAGTACCTAAAGCGCCAGACTCTTTTGTCTCACGCAGCATTTGTTCATAGTTACCTTCAACGTTTACAGTAACTGCGGGCACTCGATCATCATCCATCCAGATATCACTATCTGGTTCTAGTTTCATATTACCAACCCACTGAGTTACAGAATATGGATTGACACTTTCAACTCTACTAGCATAAGGCTGACTCATTTCCTGAACTTCAGAATAAGACAGAGTAATAATATCACCAGAACGTTTATATCCTAGACCAGTTCTGACAGAATCAGTGGTAGCTTCTTCAATAAGATTTACACCCGTTTGAATACCAATTGGTCGTAAATGTCCTTGTTCAGGATCAACAGAAACTCCATAGTCCTTGTGTTGTGAATTACCTACTCCATGACCGTAAAAATTATCTACAATAAATCCGGATTTAAATCGACTGAGACCATCTGCATCAGAGATATTAAAACTTTCAGTTTCTTTTTCTAACAAAGCAAGAGTCGTAGAATACTCTAAATTTGCAATACGAGTTTCTAGACGACTAATATCTTTCATTGTGTAACCCTTGTTATTCATATAACTAAGAGTTACATCTTCAACAGAAAAAGTATATTCTGGGATTTCTATACGTCCAACTAACATATTAGCATTATCTACTGCTGGGAAAGTTGGGGTTTGTGAAGGAACGCCTTCTACAATAATCCATTCTCCTTCTTTTGAGAGATATAGTAAATCCTTACGGCCAAGATAACAATCAAAATCAACACGAATGTTATCATCAGGAACAACAATGTTACCTGCAACAGCACCTGTACTTTCAAAGTCTTTAACATCAAATGAAAATGGCGTGGCCGATGGCGCAGTATGATTTTGAACTCTTGGCCTAAAATCTAAAACATCTCTTAGAGAATATTCGCCGGTAGCTACAATACTTTCTACATCAGGAGTGACAGTAGAAAAGTCAGGAATTTCTCCATAAGGTATCTGACCAGTGTAAGAATCTACAGAGAAATAATCACCACTACTATGACTAAAATAATCATACACAATTAGAAGTCGGCCAGAAGGTGCTTGTGCTTCTGGCTTACGTTGTATACGACCAACGTCATAAAAAGATGGACGCTGGCCACTATCTAGAACAAAAGAAGATGTGATATTTTTATCTCCTGTTGTAGTAGCACTAATAGAAGCTGTGTTTCCAGAAGTTCCTCCAGTAATTACATCTAGTGCGGTAAATGTACCTGTAACTTTTACATAGGTAACCGTATTGGCTGAATCTGAAATAACTCTACCTATTGCCCCGGTTACACTACCAGTAATAAGTTCACCGATTGTAAATGAACCTGTAGGAGATACTGTTGTAAGTGTTGGAGCAACAGCATCAGTGGCATTACTAGTAGACTCATATACTGCATGAAGTTTATAAACGTCTGCATATGAAAGTGAAATTTCTGCATCGCTTAATCTTTCACCATAAACGTCTTGATAAGTTCCGCCGCCAGTGTATGACTGAATCTGTTTGGTAGTCATTACTTGAGCTGTTTTACTTTTGTGTGTTGCTGTACCTAAAGTTGCCGTACCCATTAATACAACAGAAGCACCAGAGCCTAGAACAACAGCATCGGTAACTGTTAATTGTGTTCCTCCGGAAACAACACCCGTAGACGTAATACTTACTACATCACCAGCAACTCCTGTTCCAGTACCAGCAGATGTGATTGTTAGTACATAGTTTCTGGAAGTTGATGGAGAAGCCCAAGTGTTTCCTGCAGGTAAAGTAAACGTTACAGCACCACTACCATTTGTAGTACCTGTTTTCTGAATTCGATAATCGTAAGTAGTATCGGACGCACCTAGACTGTCTAAAAGTGTTTTAACATTATCTTTTGGCATTCTATAAAGAAGTGCAGTTTCTTCTATTTGCTTAATGCCAGTTCTTATTCTGTTGATGGCTATTTTCTCTACTGCGTTTGCTGGAGTACCGCTCAATACAATTGTTCTATCGTCGGTAATAGTACTTACAGTAAATTCTTCTAAAGCTCCAGATACACCTGTAGCCATAGTCACAATATCACCAACAACAAGATCCTGTGTAAATGAAGTATTATAACCAACAATGGTTGTTGTTACTCCGTCTGCATCTATGTTTCCGCCAAGCTGTATTGAAGTTGAAAGCACTGTGTCTGCTGTATAGTTAATAGTGCCCGTAGTTGCCATGAAGATTTGTTTTACATCTCGGGCAAAATTCTTTTTGTTTTCAGCTAAGAAAGTACCTGCTGCCACTGTTGGTGAGTTAGTTGAAGTATCGTCTCCACTTACACTTGAGGTAATAGATTCTCCAGATGAGAATTCTCCCTTCTGCTGCATAACCCAAACATCAGTACTGTTTGTAATTGCTGCAACAACTACAGCTGTAGCTCCAGATGTTGCTCCAGTAATAACTGCATTGGCTGTAAGTGAGGCAACGTTTGCACCCATCACCAACTTATTAAACATGGTAATATCAAATAGATAGTGATGATATACAGCGGCGGCAGTTCCTACAGTTCCCGAATTATGTTCGAAGGCTCTTGATCTAGCATATCCTACAAGTGTACCACTAGCTGATCCAGGAGTAGCTGTCTCAGTATCGTAAAGTTTTACAATCTTAAATGGATCAAGAGTAGTACTTACCTTACTAATATCAGGTTGACCATAAACATTATCTACTTCAACATAGTTTCCTAAAAACGCAGGAACAGAATCGTTGTTTAAACTTTCAAATGTTCTTGATTTATTAAATGGAACAATTGATGGAGATTGAAGTTCAATTTCATAACCATCAACATATGCTTTACCTGGAGATATTGATAATGCAACTTTAGATTCATCTCCGCCATTAGCTGCCGTGTAGATACCTCGGTTTGTACCAGTATCTAAATGCTCACGAGCTTCAATGTCAAAATGTTTTACAATGTAATCGCCAGACTCGTCATTTGTTCGACGAGCAATCATATCTGCGATTACACTATATTCAGTTCCCTTTACTTGCCGTTCAACAAAACCATTATTAACACGAACCAACTCGATAAAGTTTTCATCGTCACTAGAATCTAACGAACGTTTTGTAAGTGTTAAACTAATTTTTAATCTATGAGCTCCTTTGGCTGCATAGTTTGATGAGCCTTGAGCATTGTCGAGTAAACTGGAATCTGTTTCTGGAGAAACTAAAGTTTCTGTAATTAACCAACCAACTCGGTAAGAAGTAGTATTTGAGTATTTGTCAAGAACAACAGTTTGTTCTGTATTCTGTACCATAAAACCACGAACAAAATAAACACCGGCCAAAACCTTTACTGCTGAACCTGTTCCATTAGCCGAACTTACAGCTGTTGTAGCAGAAATAACATTCGTGGCATAAGACGAAATTGCCTTATTGGCAGAAATACTTTCGCCGTCTGTAAATGTAACCGACGAATTATCTGTGCCAGTTCCTTGATATTTAATGAATAGAGTATCTGGATCTCCTGTTGTTGAATCTGCAACAGAGTAACCAATAACCTTTGCAGTTACACCAGAAGTGGCTCCTGTAATAATTGCACCATCATATTGAGAAAGATAAGAAGATACTGTACCCGAACCAAAAGTAGACTGTAACTTTAAAGAATAATATTTACTGTCGTAAGCAACACTACCGGGAATAACAATTGTTCCCTCTTTGAACATATGATTACCAAACTGTTCAATTTGATTTTGTAAAATACTTTGTAGTGTTGTTAGTTCTCTAGCCTGAACCGCAAACCCTGGTCGAAAAAGAACTCTGTAAAAATCATCTTCTTTATTATAATCGTCCCAATATGGGCCTACGTTAAAGTTAGTCTTGGCTGGCATTTTTTACTTCCTAGAATTCAATAATTAATTTAATATTTTCTGTTTGATCTGAAGCTCTCAAAATAGGTGCACGGTTTTCTACATAGATAACATCACCACTATAGAAATCAATTTCTGGATTATTTACAGCCGAGACTGTTCCAGAAGCTCCACCTGCCCCATTAATAACCTCACTTGTTTGAAAGGCTGTTAGATTATTACTTGAATCAACACCTGTCCATTCTGTCTGAATATATTTTAAAGTTTTTGTTGAAGAATCATAATCAACAACTAATCCTTTGGCACCAGACGTTGCTCCAGTAATAACTTCATCGTTTACAAATGAACCTGGAGTTCCGCTAAACGTAACTGACTTGAGAGCACTACGAGTACTATCACTACAAATTGTGGTAGTACCGTAATCAAAAGGATCACGAACTACACCAACTCGTCTGAAGTCTTGGTCAATTACAAAATCACCAGAACCTGCAGCTCCGCTAAGAGTAGTATTGGTCATTACATAGAATCCGCCGAGTTCTTCTACTGCATTATAACCATGACCACCTTTTGGTCCAATAATTGGTGTGACCACAGCTGAACTTGTTGGTGTACCGATACTTGTAATATTATCTACATCACAGTTTGCAAATGTATAGTTTGATCCGCCAGCAACAGCGGTTACAGATGTTACGGATCCGCCAGATACAACAAGTGTAAATGTTGCACTAGATCCATCGCCTTTTAGAGCTTGAGTTGCATATGTACCGTCTGTATATCCTGCACCACCAGCAGCAATATGATAATGTAAAACTTCTCCATCGTTGGCAGCTGAAGATACAGTACCGTCCGTATGAACTCCCATAAAATCTGGTGTTAAGAAGTTTGCAACCTCGGTTGAAGTCATTGTATACATATACTTCCAAACGTATCCATCAGCAGTTGTAAGTTCACTTGTAGAAGTTCCTGTAGGTTCAACTGTCGATGCTGCCCCACTATTATTCCACATACACTTATAAACGTTATTTGCAGAAGAACGGACATACATTTTAGTAGTCGTCGCAAACATATCAGTGCCACCAGCTACAGTTTGTACTGTTGCAGAGTTTACTGTTGCTCCATAATCTCCTCGATAATAGTCATAGACTGTACCTGTTGCCCAATCGTGTCTTGGAACAACATAAGAAACATCACTTGAAGTAATTTTCTTTGCGGCAAGCATATCTCGATAAAGCATCAACTCGTTGACTGTATTATCCACAGGTGTTGGTGGTGCTGTATCCGTACCACCTCCAGTACCTGAACCAAAGGCCTGGGGACGTCCTACAAATAGATAGTATACTGTAGGTGATGCTTCTCCAAATGACTCGTAGAATTGAAGAGCGTTATTGATTCTAAATTTGTTTGTTACAATTGCTGACATAGCATTAATTCCTAAAATTATTTATCTCTATTATTTATAACGACTCATTAGGTCTTATATAGAGTAATCTCCGAAGGAGGACTAATATTATTTTTATTTTTTGGATAGTTTACAAAATCATCAAGTGTAAGAACATTACCTTGATAATCTGTTGCCCAATCCATAAGTCGATAACCAGAAACTTTATTTTGTTTTATACCCCATTTGACAAAATTAACTACATCTCCTGAACTGTGTGAGTCTGGAGATGTAGAATGTGAACCTCTAGAACATCCCGTTAAATCATTTCCTGATTTTCCTGTATAATCTATAAGTTCATTACCAATCTTTATTGTACCTGCTGTTGGGTAGTTAGTTGCGTCTGTTAGAGTAATAGTTGTTACGCTATTGTTTATACCACCATTTAGTGATGTAAACGGTATAAGAACTGCATAAACATCATGACCTCTAAAGGTTAATGAAGAAGCATTTGAGTCTACCATACTCTGAGCAAATTTGAAATCTTTAAGATCATCATAAGTTGGCGCCGAACTAGTTAATTCAGAACCACCGGTATAAAAATCAACAGTACGATATTTGTACAGTGTTCTGTCTCTTTGCCCTCTTAGACCAAATACCTCAATTACTGTAGAACTAACACTTGAGGTTCCGCCAGTAATAGTTTCTGAGGCTTGAAATATACCAGTTAATGGAACATATCTCAAAAGACGAATACCCTCATCGTTAGTTATATCTTCGACCACTTTAGCGGTAGCACCAGAGGTTCCTCCAGTAATTACTTCTGTTAATGTAAATAAACTCCCTGTAGCAGCCTGTAAAGTATTTTCATAAAGTCGATCACTATCACCTGGTTCATTAGCCTCTGTAGTTGGAGTTGGATTTAAAGGACCTTGACTTGTAGTTCCCAATCTCATTCCCAACAATGCTGGGAAGATTACTCTATAGAATGTACCAAGTCCATCAACAGAAGTAATGTTTGCCAATTGAGATAATCGACTTACAATATCAAGTCTTCCAAATACCTTCCATCCAGCTGGATGAACAGTGGAAAGAAGATCATCCCTCCATTCAACAATCGAGGTTTCTGTTATGACTTCATAAGAATAGTCTTGCCAATATAAACTATCTTGAATTCTTTTAGCGCCTTCGGAAACAAATCCGTCTTCACCAACAAACTTCCCTGTTCTTTTTATAGCGGCGTCTACAGTTCCCGTAATAACTTCTTCCACATAAGAATCAATAACAGCAGTCTCTAAAGATATTGAACCTGTTATCGTTTCTCCGTGAAGAAATGGAGCAGCACTAAGTTGATCCATTTTAACTATTCCAGTAGAACTTTCCTGCGATATAAATCTTCCAGTTGCACCTGAAGTTGAACCTGTTAAAGTTTCATATTGAGTAAACAGTCCAGTTTTTTGTATACATAAAAACTTTGTAGGTACTACAAATCTTAAAGAATCTTGATCTGTATAATGTATACCGCAATCAAGAACATCTATAGCTCGAACAAGACCAACATCAGTTCCTTTTGCTCTTACTACAGCCCCAGTTCCAAAAGGAGAAGAATTTTCTACAGTAAGAGATGGTAGTGATGTATAACCGTATCCCGTTGTCGTTACTCGAACATCAGTAACGTCTCCAACACCAGTATTCGTTTCTTGAACCATAACAGATCCATCATAGACATCTCCAGTTATTGTTTCTGTCTCATAAACAAATCTATCGGTTGACAACATTCCTGTATCTTCTTCGTTAGCAATAAAGGTATCTACGGTATTCGTTGTAAGTCTAACAGTATACTCAGAACTATTACCATAGAGAAGTTCTCCGGAAGAAAAAGATCCAGTCACAGGACTATATAAAATCTTTTTTGCATCCTCAATAAACTCAATGACAATACCTGTAGCACCAGAAGTTAAACCATTAAAAGTTTCACCAACTTCAAAGACTCCAGTGGGCCTGTCAAAAGTAATGACTGATTCCTCAAGTAACATTTCTCCTGGAGCACCAGTAGTACCATCTTCTAAAGTGATTCTAAATTCTCCAGTTACAGAACCATCTTCTGGAATAAATCCACCATTAACAATAGAGACTTCCGCTTGTAGAGCTGCACCGTTAGTATTTGTATTATCAACAGTTATGGTATCACCAATAACGTAACCAGATCCTCCGGAGTCTACAATAATATTTTTAATTGTGCCTGCACTATATGCAGTTACATATGACACTCCTCCAAGACCAACATCAGCAGTGATTGTAACTCTATCAGGTATTCCAACATTCGTGTTTATTGAATAATCTCCAGTGGGAAAAACTGGCTTGTTAATGGAGGCAGCTATTTTTGCAGAAACGTCTAGTTCTATGTTTGTATTGTTTGGACCAGTTATATCTTGACCGATAATAAATTCACCATCAATACTTCCAGGATTTAAAACAAGCTCAGTAATTAATTCTCCACCAAGAGAAAATTGTCGAACGTTATCAACAACTGCTGTAGTTCTTTTAATCGTCTTATAGCCTTTATTATAAAAGGCTCCGCCCTCTAAAATAGTTCTATCGAATACTGCTTGTTGTGTAATTGTCTGACCTACTAATAAATTTAAATCGTCTATACCATTCACGCTATCTTCTAAAAGTATTTGTGATCCGTCTTCATGAAGAATAAAAATATCTCCATTTGTATCTGAGGCTTCTTCATCTTGTAAAGTACTGTTTGTTGGTACAACTCTTAGAGTAGTATCTTCCGTCCACTTACCATCAGACACTCTGAGCAAATCTTTTGTTGGATAGTATAGTTCAGCTTCTTCGTCTAACAATATTCTAAAAAATAACTTGTGTCCCTTTTTAGTTCCCTTACTTCTATAAAGGTCTTTGATATTTTTTAGAATAGATTTTTTATTAAGTCCAGTTGCAAGTTTGTCTGGTAATGACCTCATAAAAGAATTTTTAAATTCTATAAAGAAGGCTTCAATAGTATCATCAACATCTGCATATTCTAAAAGCTGCATTATATTCTGAACAGGATTTGCAGTATAACTAACAATGTATGCAGTAGTACCAGATGTCTGTCCGACAATCTGTTCTCCCAATTTAAACTTGTTCTGAGAGGAGATAAACAATCGTGAACCATTATTAATATCTTCTACTCGTATGACGGCAGTTGCTTTAGACGTTTGACCAGTAATAGTTTCGCCGTTTAGAAATGCTCCGTTACTTCTGGCCTTTGTTCCTCCTACCGTATCATAATCTTCTAGAAGAATATTGTTTGACTCTCCAGTTCGATAACGATTAGTATCTTCTAATATAATGTAGGTAGAATTTCCTAGTTCATACTTAATAGAATCACTAGAACCAAAATCTTTTAATTTGAGTTCAGCAGACTCTAGAAACTCATAGTAAGCTTTTAGAAAGGCAAGAAAGTCCGGATGGTCAGCTCTAACAAATTCAGGTTGCTGATCCGTTATATGAGTTGAAACTTTACTATAGATTGTAGCCATTAGCTATATGAACTTGTGGTACTGTAAGAACTTCCTGCGTCAGATGATCCACTTGCAATACTATCAGCAGTTCCTACAACGGACATATTATATAAATCAATTTCTAATACTTGATTTCTTACAGGAACAATATCATTAGAATTTGGTTTTATTGTAATACGAATTCTAGTCTGAGTTGAACCATCATAGTTTTCAACAGAAGCAATATTTTCCGCGTTAAGAATAATTTTTCCTGTTGTATAATCTACTGTTCCAACTGGACCAGATGTCTTATAGACCTTAGCCGTACCAGAAATATAATATGCCTTAATAATACCATAACCGTCATCTTCATAATAGTATGTGTTAGTGTCGCCTGTGTATTTAAATCCAGAAGAAGAAAGCACGCCTGCAGGTTCAGTAGATCCCGCTGATTTTTCCTGATGACCGTCATGAGGATGATACAGTCCGTTATTAAATGAGATAGTATATTTCATCTCAGTATTAAGAGATGGTAGAAATGTTTTACTTGCCTTGATGCTTGTAATGTTTGATAGTATAGAAGAATCAACATCATCAATTAAACGAACAAATGGAGAGTATCTAAAAATAGCTTCATGTTTTTCCAAATTATCATCAGAATATGTAGTAACCGCAGACGTAATTAGTGCAGCCAAATCTTCTTTACTTTTTGTTGTTACTGTATTGTTAAACTTAAAAGAAATTTTTGGAATTATTTTAATTGTCTCAGGATCTATAATTACAGGAGTTACTGAAGCAACATTATATTCTTCTAATAAAGAAACAATACTTTCTTTCGTAGATTGAGTTAGTGTGTTACCCGCCTTTGGGCGAATACTAATATACACTTTACCATAAACTGCAGGATCTTCATACTCTCCACCCCAAACTGAAATAGACTCGACGTTTGGATAAAGTTTTGGAACCATTACAGCATAATCTTTAGCAGTAACAGTTCTGTTTTGTGCCGCATAACTAAATGGAGCATTTGCTCTAATTGAATCTAAATTTTCAGCTTCAGCTCCACCAGAAGCAACATTCATCGTGGTAGTTGTAATATCAGTAAACCCAGAAATACTACCGCTAGCATTGAATGAACTTGCACCGTTTGCTTCATTACCATTTGTTACAACATATTTTAGAATTACAATATTTCCATCATCTAGAGCCTTACCGACAACATCATCTCCGAAGTAAACTTCCCATTGCTCATTTACATTTTCTTGTATAAAATATGCCTTTGTTGTTTCTGTAATATCAACAAGCGAATCTGATTTTGTATAGGTATTTGTGGTACTATCAGATACGCTGTTCTGTACCTGAACCTGTAGAGTAGAGATATCTACATCATCATTAGGAATAATAAATCTCTGATCTGCATCTGCAAGATCAACAGTAAATCTGGTAGTCGTCCAAGTACCTTCATATACGGGAATACCCGTATCAGGACCAAAAACATAAAGTCCAGTATCTGGTTGAATTGTTCGATCTGCGATATTTACAAACTGATATGTCACACCATTTATAGTTGAGGTAAAAGCATAACCTTCCGGCATAGTAATACTTGTCGTATTGGCATCATTGACTTGAACCTTAACGTATGCAATTGGAGCTGTCTTTGAAGTTGGCGTATATCCTAAAGCCTTTGCATGAGAAGTAACTGAGTTTCTTTTTTGAGCTGTATCTAAAAACATTTCATTGGCTAACATATTTGCCAAGAAAGCATTATAGTGAGTGTTGTATGCTAACGTATCAAGTAGAATATTCATACCTGATCCTTCAAAGTCATAATCGGTAAATTGAGATTGACCTTTAAGATAGGTTTTTAAATTATTTTTGATACTGTCAAAGTCAAGTTCAGTAATTTGTAACTTTCCTTTTGTATTTAATCCTGCAGCCATTATCGTATTCTCTTGAGTAGAACTTCTACTTCTTCTAATCTGTTTGGTGTATTTTTAATAATAAAGCTAATGGTACACGCCAAAGTGTTATTGTCTAAATTTTGTTCTTCAACTCCGAAATTTATTGAAGTCAAAGTGACTCTAGGTTCATATCTGTCAATAGTATCTTTTATTTTTGTTCTCAAATTAGACAAAATAATTGGAGTAAAATTTTCAAACATGGCACCACGAATACCTGTACCAATTTCTGGATGAAATGGTTTCTCTCCAGGATTTAACAAAACTAAATTACGAACGGATCTTTTAATTGCTTGAGCATCCGATACCGTAGATATATCTTTTGTTACTGGATTGGGAGAAAAGAATAAATTTATATCCTTGAAAGTAAAACTACTTTCTCCATTATTGTTTACAGATTGTGCATCTGTATATCCTGAGTTATATTCTGTAGCCATGTTCTAATATTTATCTACTTTCCTTGACCTCTATACTTTTTAAAGTTACGTCTTTTGTTTTTATTCTTTGGCCGAGACCTAACAGAACAACCAATTGACGTTCTTTTCTTTACAGGTTCAATTTTATTTTGTTGAGCTGCCTTTTTAGCCATTAGCTTTCTTCCTTACTTTCTTTTTACCATTACCATTGTTTCCATTATGATGATGGTGATGATGAATGTCTCTAATCTTTTCTTCTTTCTTCCAGAAGATTTGTACTAAACCATAAATTACAAATAAAGTTAAAACGAGTTTGACCGGAATAATCCAAATCAAAATTCCAATAAGAACCATAAGAAGTCCCATATTCATTTCTCGATCTTTCACTTTTTCAATCAATTTGCTTAACATATTTTTCTCCTATTTGTTATAAATAAAATGCATAAACTGTTTGTGTTGCTGTTGGTGCTCCCCATCCTACCGAGAAGTCAAATGTTGCTATTCCAGGAATAAAAGGATCATCCGTGAGTTCATAGTCTGCTCCAAACCCATCTAAACAGTTAAACGAACTATCACTACTATCTGTTATAACAACACCAACATGAGTACTTTCAGATTGAGTAACAGTTAAGAACGTATCGTCTACTCCATTTCCTGCAAAGGTTTCAACACTAAACAGACTTAACCACGAATTGTATTGTAACTCGCAAGGATCGGGTTCGGCCGGTATACAAGGTTCAATTTCTGCAACTACTTCACTAGAACAAAGAGCAGAAACTTCTGTAAATCTTTTGGCATTTTCTAATCCCAAAGGATTTACTGTTTTATTCTTTTCTTCATACCCGTTCCATGGAGATTCTAAATCGTATGTCGAACCTCCAGTTCTAATCATTTCACTTTGATCTTGAATATAAACTTTTTTATCGGAAGTTGATGGATATGTTTTTGTTACATATGCACTCAATCCTTTTTGCATATTTTCTATTGTATCGTGAAGATTGCGAATATTCTCACCACCAGTACCTGCCTCTAAATTATTAATGTTCAAGGCTAATTGAGTAACGCTGGTTCCAATTGCTGGTCTGGGATTAGGTAAATCAATTGAAAGTAATTCCATTGTTTCTGGAACCCAAGCAGTTTTACTATCCGCAGATGTTTCAGACGTTACAGAAGTAGGTACCTCTTTTGAGATAGGCGTAGGTCCTTGACCAAGATTTGGATACGGTATTATATTAACTATCGTGTCACTATGAATTGTTATAGTTCCAGTACCTGCTTTGTTGCCATCGTCATAACAACCACTGACACCTTTAAGTTCCATTTCACCACCTAGAGATTGAATATCTACTCGTCCAAAAGATATTAAATTTAAAAAGGACTCACTATAAAGAGATATTTCTCTTTCTGATTGTAGCTCTGTTTTCATACCAGAAGACAGATAGATATTACCATATTGAGTTCCGCTCTCAACCTTAATATCATAAGGAGCATTTAGTTGAATATCTCCTTGACATGAAGTAATATCAACAGTTTGAGTTATTTTATGAATCTCTTTTCCTGAAGCTGCATAAACATGAATGTCTCCATTCTGAACTCCTAGTCGATAATCTCCATATACATAATCATAAATGTTTTCTTGATGAGCTTCTCGATATTGATTCTTCCAAGCAAAGAGTTCTAAATCTTCTCCGGCAGCAATATGTATATCGCCAGCATCACCATCTGATAGTGTCTTTAATCCTATTGGTGCCTGATTTGATTGTACGAATACACCATATTGTTTTGGTTTTGTATCATCTCCGATTGCTTCAATCTCAACATGAGCAGCCTTCATACGAATCTTGGATCTCTCTTTTGCGTTTCTTGATCCTGCACGATATTCATCCGTCTGATCGGCAGTAACTCCTGTGCCATGAAGATTAATATGGCCGTCAGCCTGGAAGTTAATATCACCATCTGCCTTAAAGTTAATATTACGTTTGGAATGAATATCAATATCACCACCAGACCATAACTGTAGTTTCCAAGCAGCAGAAATATCCGCACGATCATTATAACGAATCATTACCTCGTCATCAAAAGTGTGCACAACTTTTCCTTTGACGTACATATAGTCATCGTGTAAACGAATATCGTAATTATCTCCTTTTACATAATGAGTACGAGTTCCATTGTGGTCAATCTCATAGTAAGTGCCCGAACGATGCATTTGATGAATACGCTCAGCGCCGGGAGTATCGTCGTACTCCATGATATGACCGGACTCTGATTCGTAGACATTATTAAAAGGATAGCGTGCGTTGTAGTCGCCTGCAGGCTGGTTCCAGTGCATATGATTCTTACCAGTCTCTGGATCAGGAGAACCAATATTGATTTGACGTTCTCTCATATCTGCTTTCCAACAGAGAGACCAATGAGGATTATGTGGAATAACTACACCGCCGCCCAAATAGGTAGACCAATTATCGTTTTTTACTGATTCAGCTTCTACTTTATAATTTCCTAATTGTCCCTTAACGGAAGTCCATGAAATAGATCCAGGTCCGGACCACACATAACCATCAGCAGTGCCAAGTTCCATTGTGAAACTTTTACCATCATCACTACAACTTAACAATCGAAATATTCTTCCATTTAACTCTTGCATACCACGGCATCCCGCAATCTGCACAATGTCACCTGCCTGTAGTAATGGTTTGGAAGGTTCTCCTCGTGACAGATTGGAATCAGAAAAGTATGTTGTAGAATCTGCCCATAGACTAGACACGGTTGTGACAGTCTTTCCATCAGTGGAAGATATTGGTATTCCTCCCATTGCTAGAGGATTTGTATCTGGTGTTGGAACGACTACTAGATCATCTTCTTTAACGTCATCCCATTGAATGTCTTGTCGACCATCATCTGGATCACTAATGTTATAGATGCCTGATCCATAATGACCTCCCATGAAAAGTTCCATGACAGTTTGACGTTCTGTTGGTGTTAGATGACCCTTACGAACCCATCTAACTCTAGGATTAGGAACTCGATAGTCTTCACCCTTGAGTGACCAATATCCTGTTTCCTCTCCCGAACCTTGGCCCCATCCTGCACGAGTATCGTTAGGTGATATGCCTGCTAGAGAAGCTTCATCTTGTGGAATATAAGTTGGAGTGTCTCGTGTAATAGGAAAGGCAGGACCATACGTTCCACCTTTACTTCCATACTCTCTGTTCTCTGACCAATAATCTGGTTCAAGATAACCTGTAGAGAAAATAACACCTTCACGTCCTTTAGATGCGTCTATGTATTCTCCTAAGAATTCTCTCTTAGGTTCTTGACCTTCTGGTTCAGAATCATTTCCAACTTTGAAATAAGTATTTGCATCAGGCCATCTGAAAGTTCCAAAGTGTGTCCAGTCTGGAAAAAATCTTCGATCAGCCGTAAGTCTACGAGTAGTCTTATAAAGATGATGAAGCACATCAGAATGTGTGGCTCTTACAAAAGAAATACTTTTCTTAGTGGCATATTCCCAATTGGCCTTTTCTTGACCATCTAAATCTAAAAGTGATGGATGATCTCCACCTTTCTCATCAGAGTAATTTGGTACTCGGGTTATTTTCTTTTCAGTATCTTCTAAAGATAAATCTGGAGCTTCTTTACTTGGAGTAAATGAGTGACCTGCAACTGGATTACCATAACTTGCAGCCGATGGAGGATATGGAATATTTCTTAAATCAATTGTTGGATCATAAAACCCTTTCTCATAATCCAAATAAACTTTTTCAGAATTAGGTGTTTTGCCGTCATACTTTTCTTGTATCTTTTTTAAGTCACCGCGAGCTTTGTTCCATGCACGAGCGTGAGGTACAGCCCCAAAGAAAGAATTTTCTACAGTGTCGCCAGATACTTTTCCTCCTTTATAAGCAGTGCGAGTATTGAGACCGGGCAGAGTGCCCATCACAATCCATTCTTGTAATGACTCTGGATCTGTAGAAAATCCTACAACCCATGTACCTTCAATAATATTTGAGTTATCTCCAACACCAGCAATATTTGTTCCTGTACCGGATTGCATAACAGAAGACCATGGAAGGTCTTTAGTTAGAATTTTGTCTTTGTCTTCGGTATGAAGTCCTAACCATCGAACTCGAATTCTTCCCAACTTTTCTGGGTCGAATCTGTCCTCACATACACCTATGGCCCATTTGAATCCATCTTGTCCTAAAAATGACATAATATTTTCCTAATCATATACAATATTTATGAGGAAAATAGGCATAAAAAAACCCAGCCGAAGCTGGGTTTCTTTAACTAATGATAAAGAATACTTGCCCGAACTAGAAAGGTAGTTCCTCACCATCGTCATCATCATCGTCCTGAGATGATTCGTTTATACTCGTGACATCCACACCAGCGTCAATCTTGGTATAGAGGTCAAGGAAAGATTCCTTAGTCTCGGTATCAAAACGATTGACGGTCAATTGAATGGCAGTCATTTTGTCCTTAAAGATACTGTAGGCA
>Ga0129342_1000359_pt1 | contig 18986 bp, 19 predicted proteins | sample CPBDNA_5_FD_94426 | JGI IMG/M metagenome (GOLD analysis project Ga0129342, IMG submission 94426) | Freshwater to marine salinity gradient microbial communities from Chesapeake Bay, USA - CPBay_Sum_15_0.2_DNA | ecosystem: Environmental > Aquatic > Marine > Coastal | place: USA: Chesapeake Bay...
ACAAACAGTCCAATTATAAATATCGCACTAGATTGATTTATCAATGATGAAAATGAAATTAATAAAGATGCAGCAAAAATAACTTTGTTGTTTAATTCATATTTTGTTATGACAAAGTAGTGAATTGAAAGAAAAACCAAACAATATATCTCAGTGAGTTCTGTAACATACCACTCATAACTTGTAACTAATATAAAAAATAAAGCACTCATAAATGCTACTAATTTATTTTTTGAAATATAGGAACTTATCTTATATGTAAAATAAGTAATTAAAAAAAGTAAACAGTCATTTAAAATTTTAAAAAATACTAAATTTTTAAATGATAAAGTAATTAATAGCTTATATAAATAAATAAATACTGGACCTTTTGATTCCCACTGATTTTCAAAAGGAAGGCTATTAAAACTAACGCCTTGCGATGCAACTAAGTACGAAGGTACGTCAATAGAAATTATTTCAAAATTTAGTAATCTATTTTGAAAAAGAATAACCAATAAAAACAGAACTAAACCTACACTCTGATCTTTCGCATTTGAAAAATAATTAAGTTTTAATCCAGACTCATGTTTATAAATTATTACAATCGCATAGACAACAAGAAAAATGAAAGATTTTACTTTGATTGTTAAATCTGGAAAGAGTAATAAAGATACTAAAAAAATAAGAATTAAACTTAGGATTATTTTTTCTTTTTTTTGCAAATTTAAAATTTTAAATACCAATCAACATTCTGTAAATATTCTAATGGGTTTGTAAAAGAAAAAATTTTTTAACTATCAACAAATTTTACAATTTTTTTTCCAATTTTTAATTGTTTTTTTTCACTCAAGTGATCTCCTAAGGGTATATATAGACCATCTCTTCCAAGTCTTTCAGATACATTTAAGTTAAATTGAGATTTAAATTTTTCATTCAATGCATTCTGTAAATGAAGGGGCCAAAAGAAATTTCTTGTTTGAATACCTTCTTTGTTTAAATAATCTGAAAGTTCGTCTCTTGATTTTGTGTTAAGCACAATTCCATAAACCCAATAATGATTTTTAGTTCCCATATTTTCTATAAGAGGCATTTGAATTTCATTACATTCAGAGAAAATGTTGTTATATATTGAAGCTTGTTTAATTTTTTTTTCAATTGTTTTTTCAATGCTAGAAATTTGAGATAAGCCTAAAGCAGCTTGCAGTCCACTCATTCTATAATTCCAATAAAAATTTTCATGTTGGAATCTTCTAGAATTATCAAAGTCTAAATTACGCATTTTTAAAGCTTCTTCATAGTACTTTTCATCATTAATTAAAAGTGCTCCTCCTTCTCCAGTTGTGAGATGTTTATTAGCATAAAAACTTAATGTTGAGATATTTCCAAAAGTCCCGCATAGTTGTCCATCTACAATTTGGCCATGTGCTTCAGCGGCATCTTCTATTAAGAAAATATCATTAATTTCGCAAAATTTTTTAATTTCAACCGCTTCAGCTGTCAAACCATAAGTATGAACCATTAATACTGCTTTGGTGTTTTTTGTAAAAACATCCTTTACATTTTGTAATGTCATGTTCCATGATTGTGAATCAACATCACAAAATACCGGTTTTGCCTTTGATCTAACCACTGCTGATAAACATGAAATTATTGTAAAACTTGGAAGTATAACCTCATCGCCACCTTCAAGATCCAATAATTGGAAAGCTAAATCTAAAGCAACACTTCCATTTGTTACAGCGACTGCTTTTTTGACATTAAACTTTTCCTCTAAATTTTCTTCAAATTTTTTAATAATCGGACTAGTTCCAGAGATATATTTTTTATTTAGTGCACCCAGTACACTTACTTTATCCTTAAAATTTATAGTTGGTTCAAAAACTTGAATATATTTAGAATCGTGTCTTGTCTTTTTCTTCACTATATGGTCCTTGTTTAACCTCAATAAACTTAGTTTGCTCTTCAATTCTAATTTCATGACCTCCATTAAATAAAGCCACCATATCTCCACTCTCTAAAATTACATCTTCAATTTTGTTAAAATCTAAATCATATAAAGTAAGTGTCATTTTCCCAGATTGAATAATAATTACTTCATTGGTTGAAAATATTTTTCTTTCTTGCTTCTCGTGGTAATGGCGTTCAATTAATTCATCTTTTTTCAAGTTAAATGAAGCAATTTGTAATTCGGATGAGTGATCCGTGTGAAAGTCCTTGTCTTTAGTAGAAGTTCCATTTTTTATAACTATTGCCAATATGTTATTGTCATTATCGTAAATATACATTATTTTTTGCCTTTATAAAATGCTGCTTTTATATATGGTATTCCTCTAAGTATAAATTTAATGATACCAGAACCTGTTTTAGAATAGCCATGTAATCGTGTTTCGCAAATGTATCCAACTTCCTCAATATGTGCTTCTTTTTCCAAAAGACTACTAATCAAGTAAATAAAATATTCACCATATTCCTTATCTTCAAAAACTTGAGGATTAATAAGATTTTTATTTAATACTATAAAACCACTTGTAAGATCTGTTAATTCTGTGTGAAATAAAAAAGACAATAGCTTATTTATGAGTATTGACAATAACATACCGAATACGGAGTCATTTGATTCCTTTACATTCTTTATTGAAGATAAGATAGATTGATTTTTAACATCTTTGACTCCTTTATATCCGCCGCCATCAATAAACCTAGACCCAATAATAACTTTTTCATTTAAAGTATCTTTGTAATCAAAATAAGTTCTTAAGAGCTTTCCCATCGCTAGTGGGGTCATTGATCCATCTGCGTCTAGCCACATTACATCATCGGATTTTGCAAAGTTGATGCCATCTAATATGGAAAGCGGTAAAGATTTTGGTTTACTTCTTGGAAGAAACTTGATTGAATCATTAGTTAAACTAATTTTTTTTATTAAATCTTTAGTATTGTCAGTTGAGCCGTCATCAACAACTATTATTTCATAAGAAATTTGTAATTCTAAATCTAATAAATTAACAATTTCAGGTATTAACAAACGTAGATTTTGTTCTTCATTCAAGGTTGGAAGTATGATGCTGATTTTATTATTTTTATACATAACTTAACTTATTATGCTAACTTTTTTTTATTAATTCAATAAGAAATAGTGACCCGAAATTATTATTAAATTTCTTTGCAATTAGATTTTCAATGTTTGTAGATATCCTGTGACTGAATATAGAAAAAACGAATGAAATATTTAAAAAACTATAAATACTAAATTCAAAATTATTAAAATTTTGAAGAAGAGAATTTAACCTTTTTTTATTAAATTTATTTACATGTTGATTCCTATAATCTACTGATCCTAAGTTATTTTGAATTTTTTCTAAAACCTGCATGATACCCTTAAAGTTTGGAGTGGTTAGTATAATTTTTCCACCAACTTTTAAAGTTTTATCAATTTTATTAATCAGATTCTTAATTTCTTGATTACTTAGAAACTCGATTAAACCTAAAACAGTAACAATATCAAATTTGTTTGAAAATTGATCAAAGTCAAACTCTTCAATAGTATAAAATTTTCCTTTTTGAGAATATTTGTTTTTCGCAAAATTAACTTGATTAAGAGATAGGTCAACACCTATAGATTCTTTACTAGAGGATAGTCCCGTAAGTGTGCCGGGGCCACAAGCATAATCTAAATGGACAGTATGTTTGTCAATATAATCTAAAACTTTATTGAGAGTGGTAATATGCCAGTAAGATCTTGTTCCTCTTCCTTTTTCAAAACCAGATTCAACTATTTTGTCATAGTAGCCAACAGACAGCTCTTCATTCCAAAATTCACTCATAGATTTAAAATTACTCCAATAATAATTATCTAAGCATATTAACAAAATAATTTAGTAATCTGATTACTAATAATGGAAAGAAGTAAAAATTATATTAGTGTAGCAATACCTACATTTAACTCTTCAAATTACTTAAAGAGCTGTCTGAAGTCACTAATAAATATTTCATTGATTGATGAAATCATTATTAATGACGACTGTTCAAATGAAAATGAATTTAATAAACTTAATCAAATAATCAGAGGAATTGATAATAATTCAAAAATTAAAATCTATAAAAATGAAAAAAATATTGGTGCTTTTAAGAACAAATATGAATGTATTAAGAAATGTAAAAATGAAATTGTTTACCAACTAGATTCAGATAACATTGCAACTTCAACTCTTCCAAAAATATTAAGTGTTGTTATAAATGAAGAAAATAGTAATTACTTATATTTGCCATCAAAGATTTTTCAATTTAGAAAATATCATTATTTTGCTCGGTTTTTCAGTATTTTTAATAAAAGATTTAGAGTTACTTTCACAGATACAGACTTTGTCTTTAACAAAAATATTATTAAACAAGCTATCGAAGATAATTTAAAAGTAACTGTAGATAAAAATATAAATTGGGTACTAAATTCAGGAAACTTTATTGTTAATAGAAATATGTATCTTAAAACATTTAAAAATAAAATAGCAGAAGATATTAGATATCCTATGGATGCTGTAGCTATATCATATTTTTGGATAAAAAATGGTGGCGAAATAAAAACGTTAAAACATTTTAAACATTACCACCGAAAAAGAACAGATAGTGTTTCTTTTGTTGAAAATGAAGGCTCTTTTGAATCTTTAACAAGTTTTAGAAAAAAATTTTTAGATCTGGATTAATTAAAACTTTAAATTAAATTTTTACTGGGTTTTCCCAAGTTGGAGAAATTAAGCCTTCTTTTAATAATGTGTACTCTTTTTTTGCTTCATTTATATCATGTTCTACCATTAATTTAACCAAATCATTGAATTTGACTTTAGGTTCCCAGCCAAGAACCTTTTTTGCCTTACTGGAATCACCTAACAAGTATTCAACTTCGTTTGGTCTAAAATATTTTTCGGAAGTTGTAACATATTTTTCTTCTTCGACACCAATATATGAAAATGCTTCCTTGACAAACTCACTTACTGAATGTGTTTCGCCTGTAGCTATAACCCAATCGTCTGGTTTTTCATGTTGTAATATTTGCCACATGGCTTCAACATAGTCGCCAGCATACCCCCAATCTCTAAAAGCATTTAAATTTCCCAATGTGAGCTTGCTTTGAATTCCAACGCTTATTCTTCCCACAGCTTTGGATATTTTTCTGGTTACAAAAGTTTCACCGCGTCTTGGGGATTCATGATTGAACAAGATACCGTTTGAAGCAAACATACTATATGAATCTCTATAAATTTTCGAAATTTCATATGCAAAAACTTTCGCTGCAGCATAGGGGCTCTTAGGATCAAATTTTGAATCCTCATTTAGTGCTACTTTTTCTGCACCACCGTACATTTCAGATGATGAAGCTTGATAAAACTTTATATCTTTATCAATATTTCTTATAGACTCCAAAAGTGACAGAGGACCAACTGTACTAGTTTCTGTTGTAAAAAGTGGGTTTTGAAAAGAAACAGCAACATGTGATTGCGCTGCCAAATTGTAAATTTCATTAGGCATTATATTTGAAATTAAATTTGTTAAAGAAGATGAATCTAATAGATCTGAATTATATAAAAATAATTTGTCTCCTTGATGTTCTGAAATTATATGATCAATTTTTTCTGTGTTTATAGACGAAGATCTTCTTATGGTACCGTGAACTTCATATCCTTTCCTAATTAAAAATTCTGCTAGGTATGAGCCATCTTGACCATTTATTCCAGTAACAAAAGCTTTCATTTCATATCTACTATACCAATATTTAATAATTAAATTATTTAAGGTTAATATTTGTAAAAACTAACTAAAATACGCATAATATTGAATAAAAAAAAATTAAAAATTTATTTTGCAGACTTTTGGTTAAATTTTCAATTTCAAGATAATTATTTCTACCATCTTTTAAATTCTCATTATGATGTTGAGGTTACGCCAAATAACCCCGATATATTGTTTCACTCAGTTGATTATTACAAAAAAGAAGAGTATAAAAAATTTGAAAATACAAAAAAAATTTTTTTTACTGGTGAAAATATAGTTCCAAATCTAGAAAATACTAATTACTCTATTTCATTTTCAGAAAATCTTGGACCAAAAAACTACAGACTTCCACTTTGGGTTCTTTTTATAAACTGGTTTAACTCAAAAAGTTGTCAATTACGTGATCCATCTTATCTTATTCCTGTTCAAAGACTCACTTCTACTAGTAGATCGCTGGTAAGTCATAGGCCATTTTTTTGCTCATTTATTGCTTCAAAACCCCTAGGTAAAAGAGTTGACTTTGTTCCAAAACTTAATGATGTCAAAAAAGTACATAGCTTAGGTCGTTTATATTCAAATTCATATTTAAAAGCTACTGGAAGAGGAGATCAAAAAAAGAAGCTTAACTATATGAAACTTTTTCGATTTAATTTAGCTTTTGAAAATTCCATATCAGATGGATATGTAACAGAAAAAATTTTACACTCTTTTTATGCAAGATCAATACCAATTTATTGGGGCTCAGAAGCAGTTAAATCTGATTTTAATCCTAATGCTTTTATTAATTATTCGGATTATGAATCTGATAATGAGTTAATTCATGATGTTATATCAATAAATAACAATAAAGAAAGATACAATAGTTTTCTTGAAGAACCAATATTTAAAAATAATGAAATCCCAAAATTTTGTTTGCCCGATAGTGTTCTTGGATTCCTAAAAGAAATAATTGAACAGTGAATAAAGAAATAAAGATTTATGTAATTCATTACTCTAAATTAAAAGAGAGAAAGCAAAGTATCAAATCTATTCTTGACCCTCTCAACATAGAATACGAATTTATTGAAGATTATGACAAAGAAGATTTAGATAATATTGACACAAATAATTTTTATGTAGATGACAAATCAATATTTAATGAAAAAATAAAACTTTGGAAAGAAAAAGCAAATAAATACAGAACTATGACTAGACCCGAGTTGTCATGTTCTATTAAACACCTTGAAGCAATTAGAAAAATTCAAATTGGGAATCATGAATTCAGCTTAATAATTGAAGATGATGTGATTCCAAAAAATAAAGATTTTTTGAAACAAATTGAAAAGCTTTTACTTAAAAATAAAAGTTGGGATGTTTTATTTATTGGTGAAGGTATGGGAGAAAAATACAGAAAATCAAAATTAGGATACAGGAGGTTTATCCCCTTTAAAAATATTTTAAAAATGGACCATCCTGCTACAAATTGTTTAGAAGCCTATATCATTAAAAAAAGTAGAGTTAATCTAATACTTGAAGGATTAATACCAATAAATTTAGTTATTGATTGGGAACTAGCGTATCAATTTTACAAACAAAATATGAATATATATTGGTCAAAAAAAAGTATTTTTTATCAAGGATCTAAACACAATATTTATAAGTCTGAGTTAAGAAAATGAAAACTGCTTTTATAACATACGGTACTAGTGAATATGCTTTGCACAAAAAACATTTATTAAACCTTGCTCATAAAAGTAACTTCTTTGATGAATGCTATTCATTTGGACCAAAAGACATATCTCCTGAATTTTATAAAAAACATAAAGAAATTTTTCAATTTAAAAAAGGCGGTGGTTACTGGATATGGAAGTTTCAAATTATTAAACAATGTTTAGATCAACTCAAAGATGGGGATGTTTTAATATACTCTGATTCAGGTTCATCATTAAATAAAACTGGTGAAGTAAGATTGAAAAATTATATTGATATGATAAATTCTTCTAACTATTCAATGATAAGATTTAAAATTGATTATTTAGAAAAATACTGGACCACTAAACAAATCTTTGATTTTTTTAATATAAGCTTAGATTCTGAAATAGCAAATTCAAATCAATATTTAGCTGGGCATTTAATTATGAAAAAAACTAAATCACTTATTGAACAATTAGAGAAATTCAATGAACTACTAGAATTCAATAATTTACTAATTACTGACAAATATGATAAAAATCAAATATCAGGTTTTGTTCAAAATAGACATGACCAAAGTATTTTTAGTTTGATAAGTAAAATATATGGTTGTATAGAGCTAGAAAATGAAGTCTGGTTTAGAGATAACCCAAATAACCAATATGAATATCCTTTCTTAGCGGTACAACAAGGAAAATATAGTTTATACGAAAAAATAAAATTTTATAGTAACTACAAGAAACACATAAACTCAACTATTTACTTTGGTGAAAAAATTTACTCATATCAAAAACCATCTCTCATCAAAAGAGTAAATTTTAAAATTAATAGTTATAAAGATTAATTCTGTAATTTAGAAACAGCTATATTTTTACTTAATATTAATTCAGAAAAATTTTCTAATCTTCTATAATTTTCAATATAGCCATCTTCGACTCTGTATATATGATGTTTTACATTTTTATTAATAATCATCATTGGATTAAGATGCTCCTCTGAAAATAAATTTGTATAGTGTAAATTCTTTAACTTTTTAGATAATAATGCAGCAGCAATAGGAAAAGTCCCCACACCTGATGTTGCCAAATTGACAGCATTATATAAAAGGTTAAAGTCATTTTTTAATGTAGAGGATTGCAAATTTACCTTTTTATTCCTCAATAAACTATCTATTACTGGATTATTTTTTTCTTCAGAAGTTACTATTGTTACGTTTTCATACTCCTGAATTAATTTTTCATAATAATTAATGGGGTTTTGATAATAAGAATTTATAGGAATGTTAAATATATCACCACTTCTTATATGAATTATCAAACTATCTTCTAATGACCCTACATCTGTTAGGAAATCTAGGTTTGGTAAAATCTGATTTTTAAATACACTTTCAATATTGTTGACTACAAATTCATAATTTAAAATATTTTTTGGAACATCTGATTGTTTATCAAAATAAAAAAATCTATGTTTTTGCTTAATAAAAGAAAGATAATTTAAAAAAGGCTTATTAATAATAGAAAAATCTTGAATCAAATTGTGGTTTCTTACATAAAAATTACTTCCAGTTTTTTGTGAGTATAGTAAGCCTATTGCAACTTGCTGAAGATTATTACCAAATCTAGAAAAATAATAACTTATAGAAAAGTTTTTAATAAAAATAAATTTATTCAAGATCTCATAAATTTTTACTCTGTACTTATTTAATATCTTCATAATTTTGGTCAATTAATTATTACATTCTTATTGTTAATTCTAACTAAAATATTCTTATGAGTTCATTTTCAATTTTTACAACAATGACTAATCCTGAAGATAGAAACGATCCTTGGAGAGAATCAATAAATTGTTATGAGTCTTTAGCAGATAAGGTAATAGTTGTAGGTGATGATTGGCCATATGAATTTGATTGGGGTATATTTAATAAAATTTATCAAGACGGGTTTGATAGATGTGATACAGACTGGGTAATGAGAATGGACTTGGATTATTTTATACATGAAAATGATATTTCAAAAATTAGATCTTCACTAGATAAATATTCTGAATATCCAGCTATTGTACTACCCCAATATCAATTTTTTACACATAATCGATACCAAGTTAAAACAAAGCTTTGTTTACTATTAAATAAAAAAAAATATCCAAAAATTAAATTAGATGGTGGAACAGACAAGATGCTAGCTACTTTAAATGGAGAATTGCTAACTTATAAAAATGTTCCACAAATCAAAGTACCTATTTGGCAATATGATTCTATGTTTAGAACAAAAAAAATTATTAGTGAAGACAGGGCAAGATTTGCAAGGGCATGGAAAAGAACTTTTGGTGACTATGGTGACAGAGGTGGTGAAAATCCACAAATTGCTTTTGACGCATGGTTTGAAATGATAAAACAGAGATATTCTAAACACCTTTTTAGAACTTCAATAGAAAAACATCCAAAATTTATAAAAAAGAAACTTGAATTATTAAATGATAATCAGTTTGGATTTGATGCGTTTGGGCTAAAAGATAATACTTCTTTTGACTACCTACAATTTCCAAGAGAGCTTAAGAAGAAATATTTTTAAATATATACTTTAAATTTTCCGACATTATTTCAAAAGTTAAAGTTTCTAAAATATACTTTTGTGGCTGATACTTTTGATTTTCAACTGATTGTAAAAATAAATCTATATTTTTTTCCAAGTCTTCAATATCTGATGCTTTAATTCCACATAAATGACTCCAATATGGAACAGTTGTGCCAGGAAAAACTTCGTTATTATAAAAATTATCAGAAGCATCTAATACAAACATTGGTATGTTGTAAGACATTAATTCATTTATACCAATTCCTTGACTTTCAGATCGTCCAAATATAATTGCAAATTTGGCAGATTTTGAGAATTTAATTATATCTTCACTTTTATAATTTCCATATTCGAAAACTTTGTATGAAATGTGCTTTAAATTTAGTAAATTTTCAATTCTTTCTAGTTCAGATTTTTTTCTACCCTTAAAATAAATGAGACACTTCTCTTTTTTTAATGTACTAAATTCCTGTTGTATATTTAATAATTCATTTTTACTAACAACACCGACAGGAAGTACAACAATGTTATCTTTATCAATACTTTCATCAGAAACTTTTATTATTGTGCTTTTTGCTACTTCAGATGCAGCTACAATTTTTAAGTTTTTGTACTTACTTGATAATTTTACAAGGTTTAAAAATCCTTCATTAGTATAAAGTGGACCAACCAAAACTTTCGAGTCACTATTCAGAACGTTTATAAGAAATTCTTTATGTTTATCAAGGTAAGTACAAAAATAATAGTTATTAAATATAGGTTGGTTGAAAACTACATCGGAATTATCTCTATATGCTTTTATTAAATTGTTAACGAGCTTTTGAGGACCAGATTGTATGTAGTTATCTTTAATTGGTTTGTTCTTACTATAAAGATATTTGTAATAACTATTTAGAATAGAAGACTGGTGAAAGCTCCTAGCTAAAAATTTTCTGTCAGCTAACCAATAGCTGTGGTCAAAATATATATTTAAATTTAGCAAAACATTCAACTAACTTTTTACTTAAATCCTTTATACAATATCATAAGATTAATGTTGTATTTACTTTATTATCTTGAAAGTTTAAATCATGTATAAAGAAAGTGATTTGTATATAACTAGTAATGATTTTGCGTCTTTTGCAAATGTTATTTACTCCGACAGACAAGGCCTTGATAACAATTTATTTGATAAAGAAACAGAAGTTTTAGAATTTTCAAACAATCCTCAATTCAAACATATGACATACAAAAAGCTTAAATTTACAATTAAAAGTAATGATGTAATTTTTTGCAATACAAATCAATTAGATAATTTATTTTTTCATTTAAGAAGAATTTCAAAAATTAATGATTTAACTTTAATAACACACCAAACTGATCAATTAATTACTCAAAGAATTTATAAAAGAAAACCAAAATGTATTAAAAAATGGTTTTCTGTAAATGTGGGGTTTGAAGAAAATGATTTGATTCCAATACCTATAGGAATTGCAAGTGAATTTTCAAAAAAAAATTTAATTATTAATGACTTTTCAAAATTTGAATTAAACAATTTTAAAAAAGACGAAATATCTCTATATTTAAATTTTCAGAAAAATACAAACTACCTTGAGAGAAACAAGATTTATAAAATATTTGAAGATAAGTCTTGGGCTAAATTTGATTCTCCTAATCTACAAAAACGTGAATACTTAGAGAAAATAAGTAGTTCCGCTTTTGTCCTTTGTCCATGGGGAAATGGTGTAGACACACATCGAGTTTGGGAATCCCTTTATGCTGGTTCTATTCCTGTGACAAAAAAGCACCCTACCTTCAAATTATTTGACTCTTTACCTATTCTCTTTGTTGATGATTATGCTGATATTACTTACGATCTTTTGTCAGGTTATTTAAATAATTTACAATTAGATAACTATAATTTTGATTTATTAACCAAGAGCTACTGGAAAAAACTAATTGAAAATAGAAATTTAAATTCAAATATTGTAATAACAATTGAGGAAAAATTTTATATCTCGCTTTATTTTAAAACTAAAAAGAAGATATTAAATATTGTAAAAACTTATGTAAAAAAAATTAATTCATACTTATTCAGATTATTAAATAAGCTAGGGCTTTAATACTTTCCAATGACTTGTTGGCAAAGAAATTAATTTTGAAATCATACTTATAGCCCAAGCTAAAAGCAAAGTCCCATGAATATCAGGCATATTTGAGCCTTGTGAAATTTGAACTCCATAATAATGTGTTTGTGCAGTTTTTTTAAAATATGAGAACCCGCCACTACTAGGAAAATAATGCATTTTTATCATTTCAAGTATTTCTATTAAAAACTCTTTTACTTCCGAAGATTTATAGTCTGTAATCTTGGAACACATATACAAAACATAAACTGTATCTACTAAGTCACATCCGTCTTCACTTGGTTTAATATTAAGAAATGTATTTATTAATTCTTTTGGATATGGTATATCTACTCCTATCCAATCTAGTCCAGTAATAACTTTCATTGCTCCATTAACAAGTTCAACTTCACTGGGTTTATTTCCTAAATAAAATAAACCAGTATCTTTATGTGAAATTAAAATTGAAAAGTCCTTAAGTGTTCTTATAAGTTCTTGTTTTAGTGAATCTGACTTAATTTGAGTTTCAACAAACACACAAATGGCAGCAAACTGAGCGCCTGCATTCCATGGTTTAGACCAATCAAGCTGTCTCAAGTATGTATTAACTTCTTCACTGGATCTCAGAAAATCTAAATAAGGTAATTTATTACTTGCGCCAACTTGATTAAGCGTTGCGATCGCTTGTTTTGTTTCAGCTCTGATAGAATCTTCTAATTTTTGATTATTTAATATGTAATTTTTTTTAAATATAAAATTTAGAATTGCCTTGCTTAGATTTTTAAATTGCTTTTTTAATGAAAAAGCTGATGAGTATTCTAAAAATTTATTATCGATAAATGAATTAGGGGGAAACTTACTTGAATTAATCTGAAAAGAATTTATGTAACTACACCAATTTTTTTTATCCAAATCATCTAAATTTTCCCACAAATTTGTAATATAAAATAGCTTTAAAGCGTAGCAACTAAAACCTAGGCTAAGTTCTTCGCCAGCTTTTGTGAAATTAGTTTTTACAGGTAAATATTGGAATTGTTCTTTGTTTAAGGATTTTAAAAAACTAGGTAATTTTTCATTTAGATCTTTAAGCCATTCACTGTCCATGAAAAAACACCTTTCTTTATTTTATTATTATCTTTATAACTAAATAAACCAAGATTTGTTTACTAAATTTTGTATTTTTTAATACTTTAAATTTTCTAAGAAATACAATTTAAACTGTGTTGCTAAAAATTGTATATGAAAAAATTTAAAGTATTAATATTTGGGTCTAACGGTCTTGTTGGTAGCTCCCTGCATCATTATCTACAAAATTCAAAAAAAGTTAGTTTAGTTATTCCATCAACAAGACAAGATACTGACTTAAAAAATAAAATTGATATTAAAAACATAATTGAAAAGCATCAACCCGATTATGTAGTTAATTGTGCTGCAAAAGTTGGAGGTATCTATGCAAACAATACATTCCGCAGTGAGTTTTTGATAGACAACCTAAAAATAAATCTCAACCTATTTGATATTATTAAAAATTTTAAAAATATTAGTGTTATAAATTTAGGAAGTAGTTGTATTTATCCCCTAAATGCTCCAAACCCTATTAAAGAAAGCTCCTTTTTAGAAGGAAAGTTAGAACCAACAAATTCTCCTTATGCAATAGCTAAAATTACTGGTATAGAGCTTGGAAGAGAGATACAAAACCAATATGGAAATAATGTGATAAATTTAATGCCAACAAATCTATATGGTCCAAATGACAATTTCACTGATATGAATAGCCATGTTATACCTGGTTTAATTTTTAGAATGCATAAAGCAAAACAAGGCAAGCAAAACAAATTTAAAATTTGGGGAAGTGGAAGCCCTCTTAGAGAATTTATGCATGTTGATGACCTTTCTAGTTGTATAGAGTTTTTAATTGGTCAAAAACCAGAAGAAGATTTGATAAATGTTGGAACTGGAGAAGAAATCTCAATTTTAGATTTAGCTTTACTGATTAAAGAAATAGTTGGTTATGACGGAGTTATTGAGACTGATTCGAGTATGCCTGATGGAAATCCAAGAAAACTTCTTGATTCTTCAAAAATTAATAACCTTGGTTGGAAAAGCTCGATTGATTTAAAGTCAGGATTGAAAAATACATACGAGTGGTATCTAAATCATTTATGATTTAGAAAGTGTTGAATAGTAAAAACTTATTAGAAAATAATAAAGTAGTGGAAATTGAACGCTTTCCATTGTTGTGTCAAAAGATGAAACTAGAAAAAGTGGAAGGATAAAAACAAAAACCTTTTTTTTCAATGGCGAAAGTAATTTTACTTGGAAAAACAAATAAGAAACCAATCCAATTAATCCCATTCTTCCAATAATTGTAAAAATATGATTGTGGACATTTTCATTAAGACCATCTCTGCCGAGTCTTCCTGGAGCATTTGGGTCTTTCATTACTTCAAAAATTTCATTAAATCCAAAGCCAAAAATTAATTTATTTTTACCTAATTGATCAACTACTAAATCATTCCAAATATCCAGCCTCCAATCTAGTGTGTTGTCAGTGGAACAAATCCTGTTTTCACAAAAATAAAATCCGAGAAAAAATTTATTAGTATTTTTTCTCTCAACTACCTCTGTTACGGATTGTTGAACTATGCTAATTGGTTCTGGATTGGTTGAGCCTTCAAACTCGGGCAATGCAGCAACTCTGACAGCGGATAAAATAAATAAAAATATAGAAAATAATATAAGAATTGCATATTTTTTTAAATTATTTTTAATCTCATTTTTATATAAAAGATTTAGAGATACTAAAAATAAAAACCCAGAAAAAAAAGATGCTCTACTTAAAGTAAGAAAAAGAGGCAACAATAAACTACCGGTTATATTGAAGTAAATAATGAATACGTTTGTATTTATTTTATCTTTAAGAAGAAAAATACAAAAAACTAATGCCATTAATACATCTGCACCTTTTATAAATTGAAATTTATCACTATAAGTTCCGAAAAATCCCATTATAAAGTTTGGGTAATTACCAGAGTTAAATATGTAAATTATGTAAGGCGTAAAAGCTAGCAAATAAATGTGGATTTTTGTAAATTTAAAATAGCGAAAAAATGTATATCCAAGAAAAATATATCCGACCATCCAAAGGAATGATGAAGATTTAAAAGTGTACTGCGAAAATAATGAACCTTTATTTAACAATAGAGAACATAAAAAAGTTATAAGAACTATGTAAAAAGGGGCTGCGGGAAAATCAGAAAAAAAGTTTTTTTTAATTATTTTCGAAATGCAAAAAATTATTATTAAAAGGAGTCCAAAACCAACCGCTAATTCTCCAAGCCTAAATCCAAATATTTTCAAGCCATAAAAAGATCTAGTAAAAACCATTGACAAGAAAAGAGATATAAAAATTGAATTGTTTAGGATTTTTATCAAAGCATCTTTAAAATTATATTTAACCATTAGGCTCTACGTGAAAGTCTAATAAATAATAAGAAGTAAACAAGTAAAGTATTATCATAAAATAAATGGCCTCAGAAAAAATAGAAGTAACCTATGTTTTTGGATTTGGAAGATCTGATTTAATTTCATCAAATGAAAAATTTGCCAATGATTTTTTTTATGGGTATTTTAATTTCTTAAAAAAGTATAAAAATATTAAATTTTTAGAGTTTAATGATAATAAGAAAAGTGTGCTTTCTATAATTTCAAAAATTTTAAGAAAACTCACAAAACTTTCTTTTTTCATTGAAAACATATGTAGTGTTCATAATTTCAAAATACTTTGGAAAACAAAACACATTATTGCAACTAACGATAGAATCGGTGTTTCACTGATGCCATTTTTAATAGTGTATAAGTTTTTTAATGTAAATAAAACTTCTGTAATTGTTATGGGTTTACTTGCTAAAGAGACTACAAATATTATTAACCATATTTTACAACGTTTATTATTAAATATTTTTTTCTATTTGTGTAGTGACTTTATTTTCTTGAGCAAAAGTGAATTAAAGCAAGCACAAGTTTCATACAAAAGATTTAAACACAAATTTCATTTTATTCCATTTTGTATTGATACAGAATTTTGGAAAATAGATAAAGATAAGAATTTTGATAAAAATAAAATAATATTTGTAGGCAATGATGGAAGAAGAGATTACGATCTAGTTTTGAAAATAGCTAAAGAATTACCCGAATATGAATTCTTAGTTATTACTTCTAATATAGATAGTTCTGAATTACTGAGTCAAAATGTGGAACTAGTTAAAGGTAGTTGGAACAAAAGAATTTTGTCTGACGATGATTTAAAAAGATACTATCAAAAAAGCTTACTTTCCATAATCCCAATAAATAATACATACCAACCATCCGGTCAAAGTGTTGCTCTTCAATCAATGGCCATGGGAGTTCCTGTTATGATTACTGATACAATTGGGTTCTGGGATCGAGAAATTTTTAGAGATAAAGATAATATTTTTTTTGCTACAGACAACAACTTAAACACTTGGGTTGAAAATATTAAAAATATTATTAACAATCCGCAAATCAAGGATTTAGTTTCAGAAAATGGAAACAAAACGGTAAATCAGTCTTATAACTCTGAGTTTTTTTATGAATCGCTTGAAAAAATTTTATTTAAACCTTTGAATTGATAATGCGTTTAATGTAATATAATTTACTTTCTAGAATTCCAACTTTTTCAATTGATCTTTTGGCAAGTAAATTTCTTTTGTTAGTTTTCATTTCTAAAAATAACTGTAAGAATTCTTTACACATTTCATCTGAATTAAATGGATAGTTAGCCATTTTTTTATAAAACAGATTATAATTTTTCATCATTTGATTGAGTTTTTCCTGGAAATTTGACTTTGTATATTCAATTCCATAATCTTTACAGTATTCTTTTACACCTCCACTATTAATATACATAACAGGCAATCCACACTGAGCTGCTTCTATATGGTGGTTGCCAGATGGTTCATTTAATGACCCCGTAATGTAAATATGGTTTTTTTTAAGTTCATTTGAGAGTTCGATACCAGATAGAGGCTCTATATGATTGGAATTGATAAATTTAAATTTTGGAGGTAAATTGCCAATGTAAGTAAATTCAATTTTTTTTCTCCAATACTCTTTTTCCAATAAGTTATCAATCAAGCTATAGATAGAGAATCCTTTATTCCAATCTGCCCCCCAGTGATGTGTAACTATCTTCAGCCTCTCGTTTCCATCCCATTGAGTTATACCATCTGAATTAAATATATCCATATTTGCACCAGCTAAAACTACATGATTATTCTTTTCATTAATTCCTTGGTTGACATAAAGATCTTTTAACCATTGACTTACAAAAACTGTATAGTCAGCTACCTTATTTGCATCAATTAAATATTTATTGACAAAATTTGTATTCTTTCGTTCATCGCACTCATTAATGCGATGCATCACAAGGGTTTCTCTATTAACAAATTTGAGGTAATTTTTTACATCAATATGTGTAAAAGCTGATGATTCAGAAGTTTTCCTTGGCTCAGTTATCAAAATTATATCAATATCTTGATCTTTTAAGTTATTAACAACTTTGTGGCCTTTAGAAATTAAATAATTTTTCAAATTAATAGCAAAAAGATTACCTCCACCCCAAGGTCCGTCTTTTATGTTTGTACCAATACTAATTTTCATATAAATCTTTAAACAATTTATTAAACTTAACAAATCCTTCTGGTATTGTATATTGCTGTACCTTTTGATATGCAAATTCAACATTTGGAATTGCATTCTTAAAAGTACTCATGTCGAAAATTGATTCTTCTGAAAGCACTTCTGAGGCTATTCCCACATCTGTTGAAATTAAAGGAGTTTTATTTAAAGCACATTCCATTATTGCTTGGGGTCCTCCTTCATATCTAGAAGAAACAATATACAAATCTAATAAATTGTAAAGCTCATTTAGTTCCTTGAAACTAACCATTTCAAAGTATTTGTATTTTATACCTTCTTTTTCAAGACTGTTTATAAGGTACTGTCTTCTTCTTCCAGTTAACAATACAACTAGATTTTCTTTACTTTTGTTAAAGTGTTTAGCTATTGTTAAAAATTGATCCGGACCTTTAGATAGTTTTGGGGAAACTAAATCACTACCTTCTGTGTCTCTTTGAAAAGAACCAATATAGTAAGAATTTTTATCTAAATTAAATTTCTTGTATAGGGTTTCCTTATCCTCAATACAAAACCATAAATTTTTATTTATCCAAAATGGAATTACTTTTATCTCTTTTTTAGTAATTTTTTTTACTTGAATATAGGTTGATTTAGAAATTACATGATATAAGTCTACATATTTATCTCTTTCTTTAAATTCAGATAATTCTTCTATTCCAAATTTGTCTTCATCTATATGATGAATTGTGCAAACAACTTTATTTTTGCTTAAATATCTTTTAGGGATTTTACTCCAAGTCCATGGAGCTATTATCCATATTATAGATTTTCTTCCAAAAAGAATTTTTTTCTGTTTGAAGTTAAATTCATTCCACTCTTTTACAAATCTGTCAACTACCCAATTTTCCTTAATAGTGTTAATATAAATATTCATTTTATAAGATTTGGATTAATTCTTTTTCTTGCACAAGTTGCATAATATCTCTGTTCTTTGGCTTTTTTTTCTGAAATATTATTTTTTGTATTTAATTCATACAAAACTTCATTTATGATCTTATATTGGAAACCCTTATCAATTAAATCAATCATTAATTTTAAATCTTGTGCATAGTAAAAATTTTCATCGTAACCACTTTGACTTTGTATAATTTCTTTTTTAATCAACAAGGTGCCGTGAATGAAGGGGTTCTTAAATTTTAATAATTGTTCTACAGGTAAATAATATGAT
>Ga0129342_1000363_pt1 | contig 18943 bp, 17 predicted proteins | sample CPBDNA_5_FD_94426 | JGI IMG/M metagenome (GOLD analysis project Ga0129342, IMG submission 94426) | Freshwater to marine salinity gradient microbial communities from Chesapeake Bay, USA - CPBay_Sum_15_0.2_DNA | ecosystem: Environmental > Aquatic > Marine > Coastal | place: USA: Chesapeake Bay...
GGCGTCGAAACCCTCAGCTGCCACCTGGCAGTTGCAGAGCAGTTCGATCTCGCCCTTGCGGAAGCGATTGATGATCAGGTTCCGCTCATCCTCAGGCTGGATGCGGGTGTCGCCGCAGATGAATGCGGCCTTGATGCCGTAGTCCCGCTCCGCCATCTTGGCCAGTTCCATGGCCGACTTGACGCCAGGCAGGAACGCCAGCGACGGGCCCTTGCGGTGCTTCTGGACGGTGACGCACATCTGGTGCAGCGGCTTAGAGCAGCCCAGGATCAAGTCCAGGTCGCCTGCACTGAAGTCCTTGCCCACCACCCGGACCTTCTTCAGGTCCAGGAACTTGCACTTGACGATCCGGCCCCGGGGCGGGCAGCACCAGCCTTCTGTGATGCCCTTTTCAGGGCCCATGGAGAAGGCGTGGTGATCGTAGAAATCCATCAGCCGCTTGCCGTCCATGCGGAACGGCGTGGCTGTGAAGCCGATGACAAACCCGCCGTGCTCCTGGAACTCCCGGAGCATGCGGATCACGCCCTCGGACATCTGCCGGTGGGCCTCGTCAACGATGATGATTCGGTGGCCCAGGTACTTCCTGTAGCGGCCCCGCATCAGCGTGGGCGTGCAGGCCACGGTCACGCGGCCAAACTCGCCGCCGATCCAGTTGGCCATCTCCACCTCCGCGTCCTCGCCAACGACGCGGTCGATCTTGTCGGCGGCTTGCCAGACCAGCTCCCGCTGGTGGGCCATCACCAGGACCTTGGAGTTAAAGCACTCCCTGGCCAGAAGCGAGAAGATCACCGTCTTCCCCGCACCCGTGAACAGGTCAACCAGGATGCCCTTGTGGCCTTGGGCCATGGCATCCATGAGCCTGTCAACGCAATCTTGCTGGTAATCCCTTGCCTGCATCTCTTCCTCACTCGGCGGTGCCGGCCGGGGGCATCCCGCCCCCAGCCGGCCAATCCCTTCGCCGCGGCTCTCCGTAGCCCTAGAACGCGGACTCAAACTCCTCGGCCCGCTCCTTGACCCCGCCGAGCAGGGTCAGACTGCGAACCTCCAGGCACCAGAACTCACGGTCCTGGCCGTCCTTCTTGTACTTGCGGCACTTCAGCTCGCCGCTCACGCCGACAGACTTGCCGCGGGTGAGGTACTCGGTCACCCCACCGGGACGCCACAGGTCGCAGTTGATGAAGGTCGCCTCGCCCTTGCGGTCATTCACCGCAATGGCAAAGGACGCCACCTCGTTCTCACCGACCGTCTTCGTCTCGGCGTCACGGGTCAGGTTGCCCGTGAAGGCACAGCTATTCAGACTCGCCATCAGTCACCTCCTTCTTGGATTCCGCATACGCGGTCACACGCTTCAACACGTCCGGCCGAGCGACCTTTTCGCTGACCCGGAGTTTCACTAGAGACAGGACCTTGGCGACCTCCTTGTCGCTCTTAGCCCGGTCGATCTCATGCTTGGCCGCCTGTTCGATCTCCAGGCTGCGGTCCTTGCCCTTTGGGGGCTCGCTCTTGGACGGCATGGTTTGCTGGCCGTCGTCGTCCTCCTCGGCCCAGCCACCCACCAGGCCAAGCAGCAGGTACTTCTTGGCGTAGGTGTAGGCGCTACCCAGAGACTGCATGTCAGCCTTGGGAGTGCCGTCCTTCTCTCGGCCCATGTAAATGGGGCACATGCTGGTCAGAAACTGACCCGTCTTGTGCCGCAGAATCCCCACCGCAAACCACTCGCCGGACCGCTGAGTCAGGCCGATCTGCGGCAGGGCCAACCCGTGCTTGGTGAGCGGGCCCCGCAGTGCCTCGCAGATCCCGGCGTAAGTCAGGTAGTGATATTTGCCGAACTTGTTCTCGCCGGTCTTGCTGATCGCCGGATACTCCGCCTGTGCTGCGGCTAGGGCCGCGGTCAGGTCCGCCGTCTCCGTGCTGCTGGTTACGCCAAACAGGCTGTGGTCAATGATCTGGTCAAGCCTTGCAATGCTCATGTCCTCTCTCCTCTCGTCCATACTGGAAACTCCAACTCCAAAACCTCCTCGTCCTCAGGGCCACGGTAGAGGCCCAGTTCCCTTCTCAGTGCGATCTGGTCCAGCGTCACCGCCAGACGTTCCCTGGCCAGGTCCACCATGTCCTGCGGCATGGTGTAGACCCGCACGCCGAACGGCCGCTGGGTCTGGGCAAAGACAAACCTCAGCCGGTGGGGCGGCCAGCCGTTTGCCACGGCGCCGTCCTCATACCAGGCGTCCTGGGCCAGGTAGCCGAAGTTCATGCAGCTGCGGTAGAGGTCCTTCCAGTCGCTGCTTGTGGTCTTAAAGTCCCACAAGTAGCCCGGGGTCACTCCGTCCGCGAGGGCCTTTCGCGGGTAGCCAGCCTCGTCAACCCACCGAAAGGTCGCCTGGCAATCCTCTGTCTGCTCCAGGATCTGACGAGCGGCCGGGTGCGAGAGGACGTTGTCGATGATCTTCCTGAGCCGATACCAGTCAGCTGCGGATACTTCCAGCTTGTCCCCAAGCTGATCCTTCCACTCGGTGTACGCCTTTCCACGTCTGGCTCCGTTCGACAGCACATCCTCAGGAGGCACTGCGTAATAGTCTTCCAGGCGTAGCCCGCAGACCACCATCGGAATGGCCCGGTCCACCAGGGTGCCGAAGTCGGTCGCTGAGTTTCCCGTGAACAGACGTTCCCCATTGTCCAGCATCTCCTGGCCCAGGCCGCCGTACTGCATGACGCTATGCACGTACGACCGCGTGAAGTGTCCATCGTCCAGCCGGTAGGCAGCATCGATGGCCGCCTGGTTTCCCAGCGTCCGCACCCCGTCAACGTCTAGGATGCATCCAGCGGTGTAGCTAGAGGTGGCGGTGGCCACAGGTAACCTCCTTCAGGCAAGTGAGAGCTGCCTGGGGGAGGCCCATGACCAGAAAGGTCAGGGCCACGCAGACCAAAGTGGCCGCGGTGACAAGGTGCCTGGAACCGCTAGCCAACTGAGCTAGCTGCCCTGACCCCTTGACACCCCTCCAGATAGCGGGAATGTCAGGTATCGCCATGTTACTCACTGATTTTGCAAAACGCTACGCCATGCGGTCCGGGGCTTCTGCCGGCTATTTAGAGCAACTTTTGGTCTTCACCAAGCGGCTGCCCTGGCACGTGGAGGAGATCACCGCCGAACAGGTGGATGAGTACCTCTCGCAAGCCTTGACCAACCTTGCGCCCAGTACAGTCGTTAATCACCGCAGAATGCTCAGAACCCTCCTTCTTGAAGCTCAGCGGCTTGGACTGAACACGTGTATACAGCAACGATTCCGCCGCGTCAAGTGCCCACCGCCGATTCCCAGGGCGTGGTCCCTGGCCGAGATTCGGCAGCTGGTGGAGACGGCAAGAAATACGCCGGGTCATTTCCGTGACCTTCAGAAGTCTTCGTTCCTTGAAGCCTGGTTCCTCACGGCGTACGCCACGGGGCTCCGGGCTGGCGACCTGTACAGCATCCGCTGGGACCAGGTTCGCGGCCGAAGACTTTATGTATCGCAATCCAAAACGTCAACCCCGCACGTCGCGGTTTTTACCGACGAGGCATTGGCCGCGTGTAAGGCCTTGCCCAAACGCCAGAAGATCTTTGGAGACTTCGCTGCGCTGAACACTATCCAGCAGTGGGTAGCAGCGTGTGCTAGCAAGGCAGGCCTGTCAGGATCAACGAAGACCCTCCGCAAGTCTTGTGCGACTTATGCCAAGGTCAAGGGCATGTCGCCCAAGGCCAAACTGGGGCACAGGACCGATGGCCTCGCAGAAAAGCACTACGTGGATCAGCTCTTGTACGAAGAGGAGTGCGGCATCAACGGGCAGCCGCTGCCGAGCGTGCTTTAAGGCGCATCTACCCATGACGGTGCGTGCGGGTAGCGACCCTGCGGACGGAGGCGGGCGTCCTGGACTCGCGAAAGGAGCAGGTCAAGGAAAAACCCGTCCTGCGTGTCTAATGGAGATGCCGTCCCATCCTGGTGCTGGCCATGACGGCGCAGTAAAGAAGGCATATGCTGGGCCCGCACAAACGGCGTGGCGTCCGGGACATCAACAGTATCCCGGTGTATGCCAGGAACAGAGTACGCAGTTCCGCCAGTGCGATACAACTCTTGCCTGAAGGCAGGGTCTGATGGCCCATACAGCAGTTCATCGCCACGCAGCGGCGGGAAAAACTCAGGCAGATTTGGCATTAGCCCTTCTCCTAAAAAGCACCCAGCATTTCCATCGGATCCAGCAGCTGCTCCCGCTTCTTCCGCTCCCGGGCCTCACGGGACGCCTGGGACTGGAGGACGCGGTACAGCAGGTACTGACGCTTCTCGGCCTCAGGGAGCTTCTCCAGGTCCTCAGGCTTGATGAAGATGTTTTCGTAGGTCTGCATGCCCTTGGCCTGGTCCAAGAGATCATTCAGCGTGGTGCGGGCGGCGAGCCGGACAGTACGCTCCTGGTCCACGTCCTGGAGCTTCAGGCCCGTGAGGGTGTTGAAGAGGAACTTGGCGGCCCGCTCGGAGGGGTCGATACGGTCGTCCATGATCTGCCGCACCACGCCGGCAATGCGGCTGCCGCCAGGGGCGTTGTAGGCGAGCTGCTCCAGCCCACGCCCGGCCGGGCCCAGGCTTTGCTCAAGCATGGAGTACAAGTCACTCAGCTGCCGGCCGCTATAGAACTGCCGGTTGGTGAACCACTCCAGCGGGGCCTTCAGGAGCGGGTTGGTTTGCCCCAGGATATTCTGCCCGGTCCGCATGAACGAGTCGCCGGCCTGGCCCACAAGGGTATTGCTTACACCTGGGGTGAAGAGGTTGATCAGCCCCTCATAGGGGAGATCGATGTTCGTCAGGAACCTCGTTACGCCGGGAGTGTCTAGACCAAGCAGCGGCCCAAGGAGCGGAATGTCCTTATCGATGGGAATGGCTGCCGACTGCCGCAGGTACTCAGGGGTGAAGCGGTCTTCGCTCGGCTCGGCGGCGCGGTTGGTCGCCCGGATGGTCTGGCCCATCAGCCCGGCCGGGCGGTTTACGAGGTCCTCATAGACCAGCGGCGTGATGCCCTTGGTAAATGAGTAGAAGGGGATCAGCCGCTTGACCACGTCCCGCTCAAAGGAGGTAAACGCCTCCGGCCGGTAGTTCACCTGCGTCAGGTCGGCCAGGTCCCTTGCGGCCTCAGGCATGTTGCCTTTCCGCACCGCAGCCAGGTACGCCCCAATACGGTTCGTTGCGTCTGTTGCGGTTGCGGCCCGGTCGCCTGCGTCCAGGAGCCAGTTGGGATTTCCTTGGCGAGTACGTTGCGACCAGAAGAGGTTGTTGGGGTTGATGCCCCACTTGCCGTCCGGGCCCTTGCGGAAGATGGCGAGCGGGTTGGGGTTCCTCCGCATCGACTCCCGCAAGCCCTGGGTGTAGTTCCCGGTAGAGCCAGGAAAGAAGTCTGGCGCTGTAAGGTTGCTCGCCTGCCGGCCCATGTCGTCCAGGACGTTGTTCTGGGTTAACTGCTCCCCGCCGGCACCCTGCAAGAACTTCAGGATTCGCTCGTCTTCTGTGAGGTTCTCATACCCAGGGGCGGTGGCCAGCCGGCGGGCGAGCGGCTTGTAGTTGCCTCGCCCGGCCTGGTAGGCGGCGTAGCTGTCCAGAGGATTGAAGAGCCCCCGCATGGCAGAAGAGAACGAACCGCTGTACAGGTCACGGGAGTAGCGGCTGGGGAAAAGCAATGCCAGGCTCTTAAAGGCCTGGGTGTACTGATCGATGCCCTTGAGGAGGGGATGGGCCTCCGGCGCTACGCGGGCCTTCTGGGTCCGCTTCTGCATCTCTTCGATGAAGTCGGTCGGAATGCGGATGTCGTCCAGGGCATCCACATCCCGCCCCAGGGCGGCAGCCAGCTGCTTCTCGGCGGCCGACCGTTCAATGATTTCGCCGGCATCGTCTACCTGCTGCGTGACATCCAGGCCAAGCTCTTTCATGGCGTCACGTGCCGAGAGGCTTGAAAACTCTGGAACCCGCGGCAGAGTGCCGCCGCCGATCATGTCCGCAAGCTCGCCATAAAGGGCCTGCGCGTTGCGGTCCACCCGGCTGCGGCCGGTGACATAGCGAGTGAAGTCTGCCAGCGGGTCGCCATAGAACGGCAGTCCCTCGGCTGCATAGTTCAGCGGAAGCGAGGACATCCGGTCGGCCAGCTGGCCGTATAACTCGTTGCCCTTTGCAATGGCGGCCCTACCCTCTGGGCTGCGAAGGTCGTCTACTCCTTCAAAGAGGTACGCAAACGGTCCACGCCCGCCCGTCTGCCGCCAGTAGTCAGGCGTGTTTCTACGCAGCCAATCGTTGACGTTGTCAGCGACATCCAGCGGATCCAGATTGTTGGACCGCATCTGACGCAGCATGTCTTGAAGGCCAGTGTCCTGGGCCATCTTGTTCAGAACCCACCGCGGGAACGCCCGCGTGTAGTCGCGCCTGGAGCCCTCGCCGGCACTGATGCCGAACAGCTCCAGGCCGCGGTCGATGGCCTTCTCTTCAGGGGCTAGAAAGCCCTCTGGCATCCGCGGCGCATCAGGGAAGACCTTCTGCCGTGACATGTAGCCGATGTTGAACGGCAGGTCTTCATAGTTGAGTGGCACGCCAAGCTCACGGGCCCTGGTGATGGCCTGGTCCTGGAAGGCCCTAGCTCGCTCCACCAGCGTCTCGCCAGCCCCGCCGGGCGTGAAGAGGCTCTGAATCTCAGCTGGCAGCTCGTCCCAGACGGTGGTGCCACGCTGGTTCTCCATCGCCAGTCCGAAGGCCTCAGAGAACTGGGATCGCCAGGCATTGTTCTGCCACTTATCGAACCCCACCTGCTGGGCGATTTCTGGCATGACCTCGCCAATCCACCGGGCACCGTCCTGCCGGCCGAGACGGTCGGCCTCGGAGATGGCCCGTGACCGCCACTGCTTCGTCTCATCGACGGCCCCCATGACCCGCGGGTCAACCAGAGCCTGCGCGCCACGCAAGGCGGGCCCAACCACTGGAAGAGCGCGGGCACTTTGTCCCAGTTGGTCGGCAGCGCCAGTGATAAAGTCGCCGTACCGCTGGCCAAAAAGGTCGTATCCTGTGTCGCCCAGGAACGGCAGCCCAAGCCGGTGGGAGCCAGACATTCTCTGCTTGAGTAGCGTGTCGGCCTGGTCGCCAGCCACGTCCATAAACTGCCCGCGAAGGCGTGCGGCCTCGGCAGGGTCGAACTTCTGGAGCATGTTCAGGAAGGCGTCCGGCGTCTCCCGCTGGAGCATCATCCGGCCATAGCCGACCTGGCCCGTCTCCTTTGCGACTCGCTTGGCAAGAAGCCCAAGGTCGCCGCTCATCATCCCAGCCTTGGTAGCAGCCTTGCCGGCGGCAGTCTTGGCCACGCCGCCCAGGAGAGGTGCAAGGCCAAGAGATGCGTAAGTGAGGGGGTCTAGGAGGATCTCGCTGGCCAGGCCGCCGCCGAAGTTGAACCAGTTATCCTCATCGTCAGCAAGGCCGTAGGCCCGGTTCAGTTCCCGCCCCGTGATGCGTTCGTCGGAAGTCTCCCACAGGGCGGAGAGGCCCTTCCAGGGGCCCTCAGCGAGGGCTCCGCGGACCATGGAGCCCGGGGTGTCCAGGAGCCACCCCAGGGCAGAGAGGCCACTGGCCCCCCGGTTGGCCAGGGAGCGGAGCATGGAGACTTGCTCCTCCTCTGGCATGAGGTCTTCGACCCGGGGCTGACGGCGTCGGACCGGAAGCATGCCGAGGAGTTCGTCGTCCTCGCCAAACATGTCGAACAGCGGCGACCTAGACATTGCAACTCACATAAGCGGGCGGCCAGCGCCGCCAGCCGGTGGCAATGGGTCTGGCATGGGTGCTGCCGGCGGGGCAGGGGGGCGAGCGGGCGGCGGTCGCCGGCCTGCGGCGATAGAGTCAACGATGGACTGGGCCTCCGCGAGGGGTAGTTGATACTTGCCCATCAAGTACTGGATCGTCTTCTGTTGCTCGTCAATGTTGAAAGAGCTGGCCCCCGTGGTGTTGCCGCGCCACGCAAACTGCTGCTCTACAAACTTGTCAGCGTCTGCGTAGATGGCGTCCCGCCGCTCCTGTTCCTTCAGCCGACCAGCCATGGCTGCGTGATTTGGGTCCATGTTTGCCAGGACGCCCATCAACGACCTACCAACGCCCTGAGCAATGGCTTCAGCCTGGTATTGCTGCACCCCAAGCGGCGTGGGGCCACCGACTCGCCCGTTAGTCAAGCGGTCAAGCAGAGCAATCTCTCGCCAGCCTGGCCCAAGCTGGTTGATGGCAGTGGTGGTTGCCCGTGTGCCCAACGGGCCTCCGGTGGGCTGCCCGCCGGCCAGCATGGCCTGGTCGATCCGGTTGGCCCGGCGAGCAGCGAGGTCTGCATCCCGGCGGTCGCCAGCCTTGTCGCGGAGGGCCTGGCTCTCCAGGAGGCGTTCCTGCGAAGTGAGCGGGCGATCCTCGTCTCCAAGGATCTCCGCACGGGCTGCGTCCATCTGCTTGCGGGCCTCAGCTCGGCTGATCCCGGCCTTGCGGGCGAGCCGGGCAATGTCAACTTCCCGCTGGCCAGCAGCCACGCGGTCCTCGGAGGCCGCACGGGCCTGGCGGTTGCTCTGTTGCCGCAACGAGATTGCAGAGTCCGGGCCCGTGCCGTACTTGGCCATGTCTCGGCGGGCGCGGTCGCGGATGTCGTTGCGGGCGTCTTCCCGGGCCTCCTCGTACCCCGCTGGGTTGTAGCGGGCTTGGCGTTCGGATCCCGGGCTCTCGTTGACCCATTGCTGCCACTCACGCTCGCCGCGGAGATCAGCGGCAGTGGGATCACGGCCGACAGGGATAATGGTGCCGTCCGGCATCTCGTACATCTGGCCACGCCGCTCCATGATGCTGCGGCGGACATCAACGTCACGCTGGCCCTGGGCGGCAAGCGGGTTCTGCTCACCACGGTCCTGGAGAAACTGGTACTCGCCCTCCGCCTCCCAGTTGCGGTTGCCGTCGCGGAGCCCGCGGACGATGCGGTCGGCGGCGTCCTGCTCCATGGTCAACGCCGCCTCAGCTTCAGGAAGGGGGCGGTTCGCTTCACGCACGTCGCGGCCAGACGCCACGCCGTACGGCCCGGGCGGCAAGGACTCTGGGGCCACACCCATGGCGGCCTGACGCTGAGCAGACCGGCGGCCCGCGGTGGCGGCCCCGCTGTCCATGGCGGCATCCAGCCGCTCGCGGTCAGCTTCCATGAGCATTTGATTTGCTACAGGGATCGCGTTGCGGACATCGCCGCCGTACAGCATGCCCTCCTCGTCCTCTTCCAAAAGACGATATGCAATGGCCAGCATCTTGTCCTGAGCCGGCGGCAACATCTGGTCTGGGGCGCCGTCCAGTCGCATCTCCTGGCCAGGCGTCAAGGCAAAAGCCATTACATGCGTCCTCCGGTGACCATCCGATACTCGTCCGGGGACATGCTAGAGCCCCGCAAGATAATGTCCCTGGCGCGTCCCTCCGGGATACCGCCACGCATGAGCGCTTTAATGGACCGCAGTTGGGGGCCAGGCAACGTCTCCAGGTCGTCCGGAGGGGCGACCTCAGTCTCTGGCCCGGGAGACAGAGACACAGCTTCGTCTGGTCCGGGGAGCGAGGCGAAAAGTTCTTCTTCCGGACTGCGGCGGCCCATTCGACGCAACTTGTTCAAGTAGGTTTGCATGGCCTGGCCGGTTGGGACGTTATGCAGGCTCTCCAAGTCGGCCATTTCCTCCGCCTGGTTTGCGTCTAATGGAGGTTCCACTTCCGGCATGAGCATGGGGATCGCAGCCACGGAGTCATCGACCATCTCCATCACTGTCGCTGCGTCCGCCGTGTCGCCAACGTCCAAATAGGTGTCATCTGCAAACAGGTCAGGGATGGCCAGGCCCACGGCGGAATCAGGCGGCATGAAATCAACAGGGGGGTCGATTTCGATTTCAGCCACCGCATTGTCAACCGCCATGTCAGTGCCAAGCTCCCGGGCTAGTCGCTGGGCTTCCTGCTCTTGCTGCATGCGACCGGAGAACGCCCCCGCTCCCAAGGCCCCAAGCCCGGCGACCGTAGCGCCGGTCCGCATGTCCCTCGCACGCCGGGCGTCCGCCGCTCGCTGAGCCGCCGCGGCCTCGGCCGCCTCGCGCTGCGCCTGCACCCAGATGCTCGCCAAGGAACCCTGTTGCTGTTCCGGCGTCAGGCGATCTACCCGGCTCTCCAGGAGGGTGCGGGTCCGTTCGTTGCGGTTCAGCATGTCCGCCAATGGCTCGGCCGGCGGAGTGGTACGCTCCATTCGGCGGAGAAACCGCTGGAGTTGGGCCCCGTCCGTGGCGGGTGCCCGCAACGCCGCCCGGTTTTGCAGGCGGGCGAGGTAGTCCATCACTGAAGGGGAGACGTTAGCACGGACGCGGGGGGCACGGGCCGGCCTCATTAGCGGCCCCCTTTCCGCGTGGGCTCGTCGTCCATGGACACTTCAGACGGCTTGCCCCGCGTCTCCTCCTTGAGGTCGGCAAGGTCGTTGGACTCCTTCTCGGCGGACGCCGCCCGCTTGTCAAGGCTCTTGAGCATCTCTCGCTCTTCCTCCTCGCTGGCGGCGAGCAGCTTCTTGACAAACTTCTTCATCCCGGCGCGGGTGAAGCCATCCAGCATCTCATCCAGGTCTAAGTTCATTTTCATGTCAAAAGCCCAAGAACGAATCCAAGTCGCCGCCTAGTAAGCCGCCAAGAGCCCCGCCTTGCAGCGACCGCTGCCGTTGCAAGTTGGCCATCAGGTTGGAGTAATAGTCCTGCTGCGCAAGGCCGCCGACGCCCAGGCCCAGACTCTCAGCCGACACGTCATTGCCAAGGTTGATCTGGTCATTTTGCACTTGGTCTTCAAGCTGACGCTGGTATGCCTGGGCAACGCCAGAAGCGAGCGACTGAGCGGAAGCTATGCCGGCAATGTGCTTCTGCCCTGCGGAGCGGGACTGGCCCGCGGCATCCAGGGCCTTCATGGCGATCCGTGGGTCCGACGCCTGGTGAGCCGCAGCTACGTCGGTGTTAAACGCAGCCCGGGACTGCCGCGGCGTATAGCCGTATGCCCGCGGGCTGTTGGTGTAGACGTTCACGTATACAGCCCCCGCAGGGCAGAGTTAACGAAACGCAAGGCAGTGTCCTGACGCTGATTGGCAACGTCCCGGTCGCGTTGTGCGGCCGTCGCCATCAGGCCAGCCCCCTGCATAGCAGAGGCATTTTGGGCGGACCGGCGGGCGTTGACGGCCTCAGCCCTGGCGATCTGGGCCTGCCGCGACAGGTCAAGCTCAGCCATACTGGCGGCAGAACGATAAACATCGGCGTCAATCCCCGGCGGTGGCTTCAGGAGTGGACCTAAAGCCAGCTGCGGGTATGCGGAAACGGAGGTGCTGTAGTTCATCATCGGATGCCGTAAAACCTGTTGGCGTGAGTCATCAGGTCGCCAAACATGCCGCCGATCTGCCCCATGACGCCGTCAGCCGTTCCAACTCCGCCGCCGCCGGCCACGCCGTAGCCGCCGCCCTGAGTGGCCCCCTGGACGAGTTCGTTCTGGGACTGGAAAGCGTTGTTTAGGTTCATCATGTAAGGCACGTAGGCGTCTTGCAGTTGCTGCACGTACGGCGTGGTATCAATCCCGGTGCCGGACGGCGGGAACATGCCGTAGAAGCGGTCCATGGAGGACCGACCCTCTTGCAGGAGCGGGTCTAGGAGTCCGGTAATGCCGGTGAGGGCAGAGTCATAAATCTCCCGGGGATCACGTTGACCGCGGTCGAATGCGTTCTGCAACATGCCCATGCCGGAGGCGTTGCTGCTAAGTAAGGCATCCAGCACGCCGCGGTCAGTCAGGTCCCCCTGGACTCCGCCAAGACTTCCAAACGTGGCCATGGCGTCCGCATCGATCCCGCGTGCCCCCTGGTCAATGGCATCAAATCCCATCCCCAGGGAGTTATCGATACCCCGGCGGGAGACAGATCCCTCCCGGGAGATCGCATCCAGTCCGCTCCCAAGGGCGTACTGGTTGGCGGCGGTTCCCAGCATGGTGTTGTCGGCCACGCCGCCACGGGAAGCGGCGGCCGAACCCATGATGCCATCAGCCCCTGCCGCGGCCTGCCGCTCAATGCGGTCAGCCTGGGATGTCAGCCCCGCTAGTCCAGCACCTCCTCCGGGCTGCATGCTGGCGTACCACGGCTGGCCACCAGGCGACTGCCCTCCGTAGTTCGGCAGGCTCGCAGGCGATCCTGGAGCCGGGCCAACAGAACCGCTCGCGAGCAGGCCGTCCGGACCATAGATGGAAACGCCGCCAGCGGACGGGCCAGCGCCGCCGAAGGCGCTCAGCCCAGCGAGCCCAAGTTCTCTGGCGAGTCCGAGCTTCGCCATGTCCCGGGTGTAGTTCAAGTCATTGCCGGCCGCAGTCGCAAAGCTGGGTGCCATGGCCGCTTGGGACTGGGACGCCGCAGAGTTGGCTTGGGCAAGAGCCCCAGACTCGGCCGACGAGATGCCGCCGAGCGCCTGGTTAGCCGACGTACGCATGGCCGCCTCGTTCTGGCCGGCAGCCGAGGCGAGATTCCCGGCCGCTGACCCAAGGCTGGCTCCGAGATTGCCATAGGCCGCGGCACCGCCGATGCCGAGCTGGGATGCATTGCCGGCGTTGGCGGCCCGGGCATTCGCAAACCCTGTGCCGGCGTTTGCGTAAGACGCTGCCAAGGCAGCCAGGGCCTGCTGCTGGCTGGCCCCGTACCCAGCCACCGCCTGCTGGTTTTGCGCCATAGCGTCTGCCATGGCACGCATGGCCGCCGTGGAGTTCATCGCCTGGGCCTGCATGGCAGAGTTCACGGCGTTGCCGTATCCCGCCAGGGCTGCGGTCCCCATGGAACCGAGCATGTTCTGGTGGGCATTCTGACCCTGGGCGTAGGCCGAATACCTCCCTAACTCCATGTTGCCAGCCTGGGTCAGGGCGTTATTGCTTAGCCCGGCCAGGGAGTCCATGTAGCGGCCGGCGTTCTGGCCGTAGGAGTTGAACATCTGGGAATAGGCATTGGCCGCAGAAGAGGCGGCGTTGGCCGCGGCATTTGACCCTGCGTTGGCCGCCGAGGCCTGGGCCGCCGCCTGGCTGCCGTAGGCGTTGGCCAGGGCGTTGGCGATGTTCCCGGACTGGCCGTAGATGGACCCTAGAACGTCGGCCTGGCCTTGAAGGCGGTAGGGCTGCGTGTACTGGCTGGTGGCCATAAAAGTCTCCTACGTACTATTGTCCGCCAAGCTGCGGCACTAACACGGCTCGCACGGCAGTGGCCACTCCCGCCAGCGGGCAATCCGAAGGCTTGGCCTCTGTGACCACAGTCACCTCCTCAAACCCCCCCAGGGTCACAGAGCAGGCATCGGCATCAAACGTGACGGTCGTAGGAATCTGGATTTTCTTCGTCTTCACCGTATTGACCGCCCGGACGTGCGGGCCGGGCGGGTTTGGGCCGTTGGGGAACATGAACGGGCCAACGAAACCCCGGCGGACAGGCCCGGCGCCATTGACGACAATCACGCCTCCCGGCGGCCCGGCCGGGCCAGCGAGCCCAGGATCGCCGTTGCGGCCAGGCGGCCCACCGGGGCCGGCTGCGCCGGGATCGCCCTGGCTGCCTTCGCCGCCAACATTGAACGTGTTTTCCACGGTGGTGTTGTTGACCGTCTGGTTGTTGACGTTCTGGTTGTTGACCACCGTTTGGTTGTTGGAGACAGAGTTGTCGAAGTAGCTGTCCCCCGCCACATTGAATGTTGGGCCGCCATAGTTGTTGATCAGGTCGCCCTGCCGCGTAGTGAAATCGAAGAAGTTCTGGTCCCCTAGCTGGGTAGTCCAGTTGGAGTTGTAAACAGACGACACGGGCCCAAACTCAAAGTACTGCGGCGAGTAGTAGTTGTCCCCGGAGGCAAAGTTTGGGTAACTCTGGTAGAGGTTGGTCGCGTTGCTGTAGTAGTTGTATGCATTGCCTTGGTTGGAGCCGTAATAGTTGTTTGAACGCAGGTCGAAGATGGCCCAGGGCGGCAACCTGGATGTAACGTCTAGCCCGGTGTCGCCGTACGGGCCACCGCCAAGGCGAGAAACATCCACTACTCCACCACGCTGGCTGAGCGCGGATTGCTGTAAGCTGACGCCCGCTCGGTGCGTGAGAGGCTGGGCGCAGTTGGCGAAGGACTGCACCATCTGCCGCACCGAAACAGGGTCCTGGCGGCCGGCGTTAGCGAAGAGGGCGGGGGCTTGAGAGGTAAACACTAGGCCGTTACCCCTTCCACGCTGATGCCATAGATCAGGACCGGATCGGTGGAGGCTTGGGTGCCAGCAACGGCCACGGCCAAGTGCTTGTCGCCGCCCACAGACCTGTCGCTGCCTCGGCCGGACAGATACGCTCTAGCCAGCCCAGGGTCTGCCCCTAGAGGCGAGCGGTCCGGAGCCATGTCCAGCACGGCACCAGTAGACCCAGTGGCGGTGGTGAACGGGCCTCCGCGGTCCGTAGCGACAGCGTTGGCCCGCGGCGTCGAACTGCCGTTGTAGTGCGTCCGCACTTGCAGCTCATTGTCCGATGGCTGATACAGGATAGAGATGCTGCGGGACGGCCCAGCGTCCAGCGGATATGGTCCAGTGCGATAGGCGTACGGCGTGCCGCCAGGATCCACGGACGAGAGCGAGGGCGAATAAAACGTGCCAGCCCCGGTGTGCAGCGTTCTGATGCCTCCCCCAGAGCGTACATCTACTGCGGCCGAGCGGGCGGAGTCATACTGCTCTTCCCACCACGCCTTTGTGGCGATGCCATAACACAGGGCTCGCGTGGGGTAGTCGCCGTCACCCGGCTGGCAATAGTAAAACCGGACTACACGCTCAGACGGATTTACGTGAACGAAAAACTTCTCAGACTTACTGAAGTCGATAAGGGAGTCTCGCCAGTAGTTATCGACGGGGACAGAGATGGCATCCAGCGACCGGCCATCGAATGCATACATCCCAGTCGCATCCGCCGCAAACGCCACGCCGTCGTAGGCGGAGACGCACCGCGGGTTCAGCAGTCCGCGGTACGCAACGAGCTGGACCGAGGCGTCAATAAGGGGCTGAGAGATGTACTGAATCGAATACACATGCCGGGACTGGAAGACCATCAACTGAGAGCCAAACGGCAGAAGGCCGACGATGTAGTCGCTGTCGCCGTGATTCTCTTGCAGGATGATCTCGTATAACTCTGGGGCGCTCTCTGGCTCGTCCACCTCTGAGTGCCAGATGCTGTTGGGCTTGTCGCCAGTGGTGTCGGCGGTGTACCACGCACGGTCCTGAAATACGCAGGCGACACTGCACGTGGTCCGAGGCGGCACAAACCGCCTGGCATTCAGCTGGCCGTTCGCCATGACGACAGGCATGATCCCAAAAAACTGCCGCTCTGGGTCAAGGAGGTCGTCGTCCGAAAGGGTGTCCGTATAGGTGGTTGGCAGGACTCCATCGGTCTTGCTCAGGATGGCCACCCGGTATAAGACAAGTTCCTGATCGGCAGTGGTGCGCCAGAGTTCGATTTGATGAACGCGGCTCTCTGCTTCTGCATTAGACCACACCCAAGACAGAACACTGCTTTGCGTCTCCACATCAACGGTGACAAAGTCCGAGATGCTGCTAGGGATAGGGCCGTTCCTACTTTCGGCCGTGTCGTCCAGGTAGCGGATGCAGCACTTGTACCTGCCAAGCATGGGCTGGGTAACAGTCGCAATGGCCTTGGCCACTGTAGGCTCCACCACCGCCGCGGGCGGCTCGTCGTACTGCCCCCCGGATAGCACCGTTGCCGATACGATGGAGCCATTTGACACAGCGGCGAGCGCAGCAGCCCCGCCATCAATGGGGCGAAACCCAATCGCAGGGGGTGCCATGTACCCAGTGCCACCAGAAACGACGGACAGGCTAGCAACCCTGTAGGAAACCTGCGGCTGAATCGCCGCGCCAGACCCCACGGTGACGCCGCCCGTGGTGGCACTAGAGAGGATCGCTCCAGGGATAGTGGTGGCGCCCGTGCCGGCGTTTGCCAATGAAATGCTGCTAACTGTTTCAGAGTCGCTGTCAATCGATACGATGGCGGTCGCGCCCGTCAGGCCGTCCAGGTATGCGGTGGCCGCAGCGCCGGAACCGTCGCCGGAAAACGTGACGGCGAACGGGGCGGTGTAGCCGGCCCACATGCCGGTAACGGTGACGGCGGAAATCAGGCCACCTGAAATCGCAGCCGTGGCTTGGGCGGAGCCGCCATAGACAGACGGGAAGTTGACTTGCGTCACGGACGAATAGCCGGTGCCGCCAGTCGAAATCACTACCCGTGCCACGCCGCCCCCAATAATGGCAGACGGCGGCAGCGTGTATCCGGACCCAGAGGCAGATAATGCCAAACCTGTCAGCGTAGCAGACACACCGACCTGAATGTCCGCAGACGCCCCAACGCCGCCGCTAAAGCTGATCTGCGGGGCGCTAGTGTAGTTGCCTCCGCGGCTGTCAAGCGTCATGCCGATAACGCGGGAGTTGGCGATCCGGGCCCTACCGCTGGCATGCAGGGTGCTGCCGTCTGTCAGGCCGCCGCCAGTAAAAATCACATCCGGCGGCTCGTAATACCCAGCGCCTCCGTTAATGATCGCCACGGCCCGCACGCCGCCGCTGCTTCCGCCCGTTGTGACCGTGATGGACGGAGCACTGCTCGGCCGTGTGATACCGAGAGGCTCTAGGTAATCCGTGTCGCCGTCCCAGCGGAAGCCTCGCCCGTACCCGTCCACGCCATACAGGTCGTTTCCTCGCCCCTTGAACATGCACATGACACCAGTGCCGGCGTAGCTCAGGACCGTTGCCGTGGCGGCGGCACCGCTGCCTCCGCCTCCGGACAGGCTGACAGTGGGGGAAGATGTGTACCCAGACCCAGCAGTGGTAACTACAACCGCGTCAACGATGGTTCCCGCCATCTGAGCTACGGCCGCGGCACCAGTCCCGCCGCCGCCAGTGAACGAAACTGCCGGCGGGGAAGAATACCCAGACCCCCCAGTGCCGACGCTGACTTTAACGACGCCGCTGGCGATTCTCACGGGGCACCCTTGGCGATAAAAATGCCACCCGCAGCATCCTGATACACCACCGTTTCGACCGTGGAGTGCTGAAATCGCACCGCCGCCCGGATGGGGCTAGTGCCGCCTGTATGGGATGACCACGTAAACGTGGCATCGCCAGGACGGACCGAGAGCCGGCCAGGGGAGAGGCACTGGAGGTTGACCTGGGTCACGGCCGCGCCGACCGGCAGGGCGTACGGCGAGGCGTTGGTGACCAAACCCGGGAACTGGTCGATGATAATCATCCCGCATCCGCCTCCAGCGGGCTTCGCCAGCCACCGTCATGCCAAACTTCCCGGGACCTGCCAGAGAGCGGGGCGAGCTGATCCTGCTCCATGGCCAGCCGGAGATCTCGCTGGTACATCTGGAACGCCCGGTCTTCCCCCACTCCCCGGATGCGGGAGAGCCAGTAGTCGCATGCGGAGTCCATCACGCCATGCATGTGCGGCGCGACATCGATGGGGTCGGTGATGAGGTACTTGGTGCTGCTTGCGATAGTCCCAGAGTCTTCTGTCGTTAGGCCTGTAGCAGAACCCACAGCAGTAACTTTGCCCTCAGAAACCCACGGAGTCAGAGATTCGATTGGCCCTGGGGCGGTGGTGGTGTCACCCACTCGCAAAATACTCCCCACCATGGCCGAAGCGAAGGCCGAGCCATTGCCCGTGACGCTGGAGCCGGACCGGGAGATCGTCCCCTGCCGCAGAGCAGGCTCATGGCCGGAGTACCGAATAGGCCTGGCCGTTCGGCGGTATGTGAAGTCCAGCGTCTCCTCTTTAGTAGGGTAGCCGACGACCTTGATGGCCCAGCCCGTGCCCTCCGGATCTTTGATGATCGTCCAGTGATAGGGCTCGCCTGACGAGTTGCTGACTCGCTCCAGCTTCATCGCTTGGTCTGGAGTCACGTACAACCCAGACCACCAGTTGTACTCGTCGCTGGGCTCGTCCATGTTCCGGAAATCCGATGGCAGCGGATAGATGGAACGGAATAGAGCGTAGGACGCCCCGGCCGGAACCGACAGGTCTGCGTCCGCCTGCGACAGCGCCAGCGTGGAGGTGGACGTATAACCAGCCACTTGGTAGTTGCGGTCGGCAACCCGCAGCGTAAAGTGCGACGGGTTCGCCGTCATTCCAGAGACTGCCTGCCAGTCCACGCCCGTGCCTGCGGCGGTGCCGCCTTCCACCTCAACGGTGCCTGTGCTGTACGGGGCTTGCAAAATGACACGCCCGTAGACGTGGTAGTAGGACCAGTCCCGGATGGTTGTCAGCTCGTCGTAGGCCCGGTGGATCGCCGTCCGGATGTCCCGCTGCTCGGCGTCTTGCGGGCCGCCGAAGGACGAGACGATGAGGCTTTCGACTAGGTCGAAGTAGGTCAAGTAGGCCATACCGACTATTGCCCCGGGACTACCCCCGGAGAAACAGCAAAAAGCCGGCCAGTAGGGCAGCCAGGAGGGCCGTAGAAAGGCCCATGGCAATGAGAAATACCCGGAGTTTCACGCTTCCATCAACTCCGGTTCGATCATCGCCCTGATGTCCTTTGCCAGCCGGGCCTCCTCGTCGGTCGGCTCGCCATGCTTGAGCAGGGAGCGGCAGTGCTGGTCGATCTGCCACAGGGCAGACAGGGCGGCGCGTCCCAACCGAGCGGCGTCGAACTCGGCCTGGTCGTCTGGCAGGTCAAACTCCAGGGTTGCCTTCATTTGGGTTGGGTATCAAAAGCGATACGTTTCTCCACACAAACTGTCACTTTTCAACAGTTTCTGTAGCCTCTTTATCTAGCGCACCATCGTCAGACCCATGAGCGAGGCGAACTCGCCCATTTCGTCTACGATCCCGCGCTCGTCTGCCAACCGCTTTCGCA
>Ga0129342_1000364_pt1 | contig 18934 bp, 14 predicted proteins | sample CPBDNA_5_FD_94426 | JGI IMG/M metagenome (GOLD analysis project Ga0129342, IMG submission 94426) | Freshwater to marine salinity gradient microbial communities from Chesapeake Bay, USA - CPBay_Sum_15_0.2_DNA | ecosystem: Environmental > Aquatic > Marine > Coastal | place: USA: Chesapeake Bay...
AACCAGACTGAAAAAAATCCAGCCTTTAAAAAGTATTTTACACATGGTGTTTCCCATCATCTTGGATTGGATACGCACGATTATGGAGATTTAAATGATCCCATTGAAGAAAATATGGTATTTACAGTGGAGCCAGGAATATATTTAAAAGACGAAAAATTTGGCATAAGACTTGAAGATAATGTAGTGGTGCAAAAAAACTCTGATCCAATCAATCTTATGAAAAATATTCCAATAGAAATTGAGGAAATTGAAGATTTAATGAACGCTTAAATTTTTAAAATTGAATTCGAAGAAAAAATACATTAAAAGATACTGGCCATTTGTGATTACTATGATTACTTTTTCAGTAATTGTAATTTGTTCATTTTACTTTGTAAATAAGCCTATAAAAAATTTACCTGTCTACAGTCCATCTATGATTTCAAAAGAACTAGTGGCTGAGGAAATTCAGTTTGTAAAAAAATATCACAAGATCCAAGATTTTAGTTTATTTAATCAAAACGGAGATATTATAACTCAGGAAGATTATCAAAATAAAATTTACGTTGCCGATTTTTTCTTTACAACCTGTCCAACAATTTGTCCAATTATGACCGAAAATATGGGTTATCTTCAAAATAAATTGATTGATAAACCTGAAATACTTTTAGTTTCCTTTTCCGTTACACCTGAAATTGATAATGTACAACAATTAAAAAAATATGCTTTAGAAAAAAATATTATTGATTCTAAGTGGAATTTATTGACAGGAGATAAAAAAGAAATTTATGATTTGGCAAGAAAATCTTACTTAGTAGTTAAAAACGATGGTGATGGAGATAAATACGATATGATTCACACTGAAAATTTTGTTCTAGTTGACAAGGAAAAAAGAATTAGAGGATATTATGATGGGACAAACGAACTTGAAATGGATAGGCTACTTGATGATATAAAAACACTTGAAAACTCTTACTTAAATTAAAGTGTTTAAATAATATACTCTAGCAAAACTTAAATCATCTGAAATAAGAATAAAAATAAATTTTAAAAATATCTTTAACAATATTTCTTATCCTAAAGCTACGTCTAAAATCATCATAATTATAAATCCCCCTATAAATCCTAGCGTTGCAATATCGGTATTTTTATCTAGTTGAGTTTCAGGAATTACTTCCTCCACTACAACAAATATCATTGCCCCAGCTGCAAATGCTAAAGCATAAGGTAAAATAGGAGTAAAAAAAGTTACAGCTAATGCTCCAATAACTGCAGCAATTGGTTCCACAGCTGCTGATGCTTGACCGTACATAAAACTTTTTCTTTTACTCATACCTTGTCTTCTAAGTGGCATTGATACAGCAATTCCCTCAGGAAAATTTTGAATACCTATTCCAATTGCCAAAACAATAGCTCCAGTTAATGAAGCCTCTGGTAAATCTAAAGCCACACCACCAAAAAGCACACCTATTGCCAATCCTTCTGGAATATTATGAAGCGTAATTGCTAATGTTAGTAATGTAGATCTGTGCCATGGCGTTTTAATTCCTTCAGCATCTTTGGAATTAATATGTAAATGTGGCAAGAGTTTGTCTAAACCAAAAATAAATAAAGCTCCTAGAGCAAATCCTACAGCAGCAGGAATTACTTTAACGAATCCTTCCCCTTCACTCATTTCAATTCCGGGTGCAAGTAAGCTCCAAAAACTAGCAGCTACCATAACCCCTCCAGTAAAACCTAACATTCCATCTAAAAAAACTCTATTCATAGTTTTAAATAAAAAAACAAAAGAAGCCCCAAGAGCTGTCATTCCCCAAGTGAATAAAGTTGCATATAATGCTCCTAAAACTGGATCTATATTTTGAAAAAAGTTTATTATTTGCTGAAACATATAATTAAAATTTAGTTACATATAAATTATTTGCAGATTTTATAGAAATAGTAAGATTGGTATCATCCAAACCAATGTGTAATGATTGATCAAATTCTTCTTTGTGCAGGACATTTATATTACAACCCAAAGAAATTTTTCTCTTATCCAAATAATTAAGAAAAGCTGAGGAAGAATCTTTAACACCAACGAATTTTCCTTTTTCACCAATTCTAAGATCGCTTAATTTTAATTTTGGAGTGGACTTTATAAAGCCAGCTGGATTTGGTATTGGATCTCCATGTGGATCATGCGTTGGAAAATTTAAAAACTTGTCTAATTCCTTGGTCAATTTTTCTGATTGAATATGTTCTAATTGTTCAGCTATTTCGTGAACTTCATCCCATTTAAAATTTAATTTTTTAACTAAAAAAACTTCCCATAATCTGTGCTTCCTTATAATTTTAAGTGCTTTTTTTCTACCAAGCTCTGTTAATTGGGCACCATGATATTTTTTATAAACTATAAAAAACTTTTGGTTTAATTTTTTTAACATTTCAGTTACTGATGATGGTTTGGTCTTCAAATTATTTGCAATAGAATTCGTGGAAACTACATCGTTAGAATTCAATGATAAATGAAAGATAGATTTTAAATGATTTTCTTCAGAAAGAGATAACATAAAACAAAGATATAATATTTAGACTTAAATAAAAATTAATTTAGGCAAGACTAAATTATTGAATAAAAAATTTATAATTTTCTATCCATAAGATATTTAGAAAAATTAATTAACTCTAATTTATTTTTTTTTGAAATATTTAATTTATTTACTGATTCTAAGGCTTTTTCTGTGTAATCCTTAACTAAGTCAAGAGTCTTGGAATCTGAATTGGTATCCTTAAATATTTTAGAAACTTTTGAAATTTTATCATAAGAATTCTGGGTGTTATAAAGTTTAATTAACGCTTTTTTTTGTTGCTTATTTGAGTTTGATATGGATAAATGATACATCGCTGTTTTTTTATTTTCTACTATATCTCCCCCGATTGACTTACCAACCAGAGTTTGATCTCCAAATGTATCTAAGTAATCATCTTGAAGCTGAAAGGCAATACCTAAATTAACACCATAGTTATAAATATGATTTAAATCCATTTCAGATGCTTTAGAAATTATAGCACCCATTTTTAGAGCAGCTCCAACTAAAACTGCTGTTTTAAGCTCAATCATGTTTAGGTATTCATCAAAAGTCAAGTCAACTTTATTTTCAAAATCAATATCTAATTGTTGACCTTCACAAACTTTTAATGCTACTGTATTTAAAACATTGTTTAATTTATTGTAAATTTTAGGTTCGTATGATTCTAACAGACGATAGGAATAAATTAATAAAGCATCGCCAGAAAGTATAGATTGATTAATATTCCATTTTAAATGAACTGTTTGATTACCTCGCCTTAATGCAGCAGAATCCATTATATCATCATGCATTAATGTAAAATTGTGAAAGCACTCTACAGAAAGAGCTGCGGGTAAAGCTTTTTTATAATCAGTTCCGAAACATTTTGCAGAAATTAAAACTAAATATGGCCTAATCCTTTTGCCTCCTAATTTTAAAATATACTTAATTGGATTATAAAGAGATTTGGGGGAATTAGAAAAAGATAGGTTTTCTAACTCTTCGTTAATTATATCGGCATAAAATTTGATATTATTCAATTTAATTATTTAATTCAAAAATACACCTTTTACATATTATTAATAATTTCTTAATAAGAAACTTTGGAAACCATTTGGGTTTTTAAAGTTTCCTTTTTATATTTGCAATCAAAAAAAAAATTGAAAGATTTAATCTTAGAAAAATCTCGAGAATTATTCTTAACCATCGGCTTTAAAAGTGTCACTATGGATCATATCGCTAATGCAATGGGAATTTCAAAAAAAACTATATATAATTTTTTTGAAAATAAAACATCATTGGTTAAATCAGTTGCTAATTATATGTTTACAAGTATCACCAGAGGAGTTACTGAAATAAAAAAAAATTCTGAAGATCCAATAAGCGAATTATACGATATCAATTTGTTTTTAATAAAATATCTTAAAAAAGAAAGCACATCTCCGCTTTATCAACTTGAAAAATATTATCCTTTGATACATAAGAGTATCAATAAAATGCAGTTTGATTTTATAATTAAATCAACAAGAGAAAGCCTTGAAAATGGTATAAAACTTGGATTGTTTAGGCATGATATTAAAATAGATTTTATCTCAAGACTTTATTTTAAAGGAATGATTGGTATTAGAGATTTAGATACATTTCCTTCAAAAACATACGATCCTGTTAACCTTAAAATTGATTTTATTGAATATCATTTGAGAGCCATAGTTACCCCGAAAGGACTAAAAAAATTAAATCAGTTTATTAATAAATAATGAAAAAAATAGTTTTATCTATCACTCTATCTCTTTTGTATTATAACTTAATAGGTCAGAATGCTTTTACATTAGAAAATGCAATAGATTACTCATTAAAAAACAATAGATTTTCTAAAAACGCAGCATACGACATTAAAAAAGCTAATGCAAAAAAATGGGAAACCATTGCAACTGGTCTTCCACAAATAAATGCATTTATTGATTACTCTAATAATTTAAAACAACCCGTTTCTTTAGTACCTGCAGAGTTTTTTGGAGGAAATCCTGGAGAATTTGCAGAACTTTCTTTTGGAACTAAACAAACAATTGATGGATCTGTAACACTTACTCAACTTTTATTTGATGGATCCTATATGATAGGTCTTGCTTCAATAAAGCTATATATGGATATAGCGAACAAGGCCAAAATAAAAACTGATCAAGAGGTTAAGAAAACTACTATTTCTGCGTACGGGAACGCATTAGTAAGCCAAGAAAGAGTAGAAATTCTTAAAAGAAACATAAAAAATGTTGAGCAAAATTTAAACGAGATTAAAAAAATCTATGAAAACGGGCTTACTGAACTTGAAAACATTGAACAACTAACAATTTCATACAGCTCATTAAAAAATTCTCTAGACTATGCTGTTAAAGTAAATAAAACATCGTTGAATCTTTTGAAATTAATTATTGGTTATGATATTAATAAAGAGATTGTCCTACTAGACAATCTTTCAGGTCTTATTTTAAAGAACTCTAATTTTGAACATTCAAATGAAAATTTTGATCTAGAAAAAAATATTGATTACCAGCTTGCATTAAACAATAAAAAATCTCAACAAACATTACTAAGGCTTGAGCAATCAAAAGCACTTCCAACATTGAAAGCTTTTATTAAAGGTGGATACGACGGAAATAACGATTCTTTTAAGTTTTTTAAGCCCAACCAAAAATGGTACGGATATTCTTTTGTTGGGGTTACTATGTCTGTTCCAATTTTTAGTTCTTTAAGAAAATCTGCAAAAACACAACAAGCTAGAATAGATTTTGAAAAATCAAAAAATGATTTAATTGATTCAAAAAATAAAATTTTTATTGAATTAGAAAATGCAAAGAGTGAATACGAATATGCTATTAACTCATATTATAACTCAGTTGAAAATTTAAAACTTGCAGAAAAAATTGAAAGAAAAAATCAAGTAAAATTTTTAGAGGGATTAATATCTGGTTTAGACCTTAGACAGGCACAAATTCAACTTTATTCTATACAAAATGAACTGCTTCAGTCTATGCTTGAAGTAATTAATAAAAAAACAAATCTTGAAATTATTTTAACTCAGAATTAAATATATATATGAACAAAATATTTTACACATTTACAATAATACTTTTATTATCATGCGAAAACCATGAAACTTTTGATAGTATTATAAAATCAAATGATATTGAAAAAATTAAATTAAAAAGAAAAACTATTGTTGCTTCTCAACAAGATCTTAACAGTAAAATTGAACTGCTTGACTCTGTAATTGAAGAATTAAACGAAAATCCTCAACTACCAATAGTGCAGGTAGTGAACGTAACCCCGTCTAAATTTGATCATTATATTCAAGTTCAAGGAAGTGTTAAGTCAGAGGAATTGATCAACATCTTCCCTGAATTTTCTGGAATTATTAAAAATATTTATGTAAAAAGTGGAGATAAAGTAAAAAAAGATCAACCTCTAATTAAAATTGATGATGGTGGTTTGAAAGAACAATTATCTCAGCTAGAAATAAAATTTGAATTAACAAAAACAACTTTTGAAAGACAAAAAAGACTTTGGGAGCAAAAAATTGGAAGCGAAATCCAGTTTTTAGAAACTAAATCAATGTTTGAAACGCAAAAACAAGCAATCAAACAGCTTAAAAAACAAATAGAAAAAACATTAATTCAAGCTCCTTTTAGTGGAACAATTGACAACGTAATTGCCAAACTTGGTGAGGTAGTCTATCCAGGAAAATCAAACTTAATGATGTTATTGAATATGGATAATCTTTATGTTGAATCAAATGTTCCTGAAAAATATATTTCCTCTATTAGTTCTGGAAATAAGGTGCTAATTGAGTTCCCGCTAATTGAACAATCTCTTACAACAACGATTCGCCAGTCAGGAAATTACATACATCCAACAAATAGAACGTTTAAAATTGAAATGGGTATTGAATCTAATGATATAAACTTGAACCCTAACTTAAACGCCAAAGTAAAAATTAATGATTATTCAAATGCCAATGCATTAATGATAAATCAAAATTTAATTAGCATAGACAGTGAAAATAAAGAGTACGTATATAAAATTTACTCAAAAAATAATAAAAACTACGTTTCTAAAACAAATATTAGTACCGGTAAAAATGATGGAATTTATGTTGAAATTCTTTCGGGTATTAGTCCAGGTGATCAGATAGTTTCTGAAGGAATTAGAAAATTAGCAGATAATGTAAGAGTTAAAATAATCAATTAAAAGTTACTGAATTGAATAATAAAGAAAAAGACTTTGCTCCTTCATCATGGGCAATAAACAATGGTACTACAATGTATGTTATTATGGCATTGGTTCTTTTTTTAGGTATTAATTACTATTTTAATATGCCTAGAGAGGAATATCCTGAAATAAAAGAAAACATAGTATTTATAAGTTCTATTTATCCAGGGAACACTGCTGAAGATGTTGAAAAACTTATTACAGAACCTCTTGAAGACAAGCTTAAATCTTTAAACAATATTCTTGAAATAAAGTCTTCTTCCAAAGAAAATTTTTCATTAATAATTATTGAATTCGATGACGAAATTGGATACACTGAAGCTAAACTTAAAGTAAAAGATGAAGTAGAATCTGCAGTAGCTAGTGAGGATTGGCCAATGTTTAATAATGTAAAAGTTGACCCTAATGTTTTCAATATGACTTTTACTGAAGAAATGCCAATAGTGAATATTAATATTTCAGGAGATTATTCTACTGAAAAACTTAAAGAATATTCTGAAATTTTACAAGATGAAATTGAAAGCTTAAGTGAAATTAAGAAAGTAGATATTTCTGGTGCTCTTGAGAAAGAAATAGAAGTTGCAGTAGATATTTATAAAATGATGGCTTCTAAAATTTCTTTTTACGATATAATAAACTCAATTCAAGCAGGAAATATTTCTATTTCTGCTGGAAACTTAAAGGCAAATGATCAAAGAAAGACTATTCGAATAATTGGTGAAATAAATTCCCCTTCTGAATTAGAAAATTTTGTCGTTAAATCATCATATAATAATTCAGTATTATTAAAAGATATAGCAGAAATAAAATTTAAAGAAAAAGAAGCTACAACTTATGCTCGTGAAAATGAAAAACCCGTAGTAATGTTAGTAGTCAAAAAAAGATCTGGAGAAAATACCTTAAGGGCAGTTGAAAAAATACGTTCTATTGTTGAACAACAAAAAGAAAATGTTTTTCCAAAAAACTTAATTGTTTCCATTGCGAATGACCAATCTGAATTAACTGAAAACCAAGTTACTGATTTAGTTAATAGTATAATTTTTGGAGTTGTTATTGTTGTTTTAGTATTGTTGTTTTTCTTAGGATTTAAAAATGCCCTTTTTGTTGGAATAGCAATTCCAATGTCAATGTTTATGTCGATTGCAATTTTAGGTGCAATGGGCAATACGTTAAATACCATGATACTATTTGGTTTGATTCTAGGATTGGGATTGTTAGTTGATAACGCTGTTGTTGTTGTTGAGAACGTTTACAGATTGATGGAAAAAGAAAACATGAACAGAATTGAAGCTACTAAAAAAGGTATTTCTGAAATTGCTTTCCCAATAATCATTTCAACCGCTACCACAGTAGCAGCATTTATTCCACTTGGATTGTGGCCGGGAAGAATTGGAAAATTTATGATTTTTTTTCCCCTAACCCTTTCAGTAGTGCTGTGTTCATCATTACTTGTAGCAGTTTTTTTTAATTCGGTATTGGTTTCGAGATATATGCAAATTGAAGACAAAAACATGCCAATAAGTAGAATTATTAGGCTTACATCAATACTTGCAATTTTTGGAGTTATATTCTTAATTTTAGGTTTTACATTTGATGATATAGAATCTGCAAAAGTTTTTAGATTTTTAGGATCTATTATAACATTTATTTCAATTAATTTTTGGATATATAGATTGTTTCTTCGAAAATTAGCTAATAACTTTCAATCTAGAATTCTTCCAATTCTTGACTCGAACTATGAAAAACTGTTAAAAAAAATCTTAGTTGGTAAAAGACCATACATAGTAATACTGTCAACCTTCATTAGCTTAATAGTCGCTTTTATTAGCTTTGGAAAATCTGTTTCCTCGCAAAGAACAAGCATAGAATTTTTTCCCGATGAAGATCCTAGACAGATCATAGTTTATGTAGAATATCCCGAAGGCACAGATATTTCTAAAACTAACAAAATAGCCAAACTAATTGAAAAAGATATAAATTCCATAATATATTCCGATAAATATTTTGATGATAAGGGTTATAATTTTATGGTACAAAATAATATTTCACAAATTGGAGAAGGAACAGAAAATCCTGATAAAGAAATAGGAGGATTAGAGGAGCTTCCTAATAGAGCTAAAATTACAACTTCCTTTAGAGATTTTAAATATCGCAAAGGATTAAGCTCAAGAGATGTTAGAATGGAGATACAGCAAATATTAAAAAACAAATATCCTGGAGTCTCCATAGCAGTTGAAAAAAATCAATCAGGACCACCTGTTGGTTACCCTATAAATATTGAGATAACTGGGAAAGATTATAGCACTTTAATTGAAAAAGCTGAAAAAATCACTGAGTATATTAATTCAAGAAATATACCTGGAATTGAAGAGCTAAAAATAGATGTAAATAAATCTAGAGTTACAAACCTTGTCAACATTGATAGAGAAAAAACTGGTGAACTGGGATTAAGTGTTGGCCAAATAGGTCAGCAATTAAGAGCAGCACTTTTTGGCACCAAAGCAGGAATTTATAAGGAAAACGGAGAAGATTATGAGATCAACGTTAGGTTTAATGAAGAAAACAGATATTCCGAAGACATACTGTTTGATCAAAATTTAACTTTTAAAGATCCAAACAATGGAATGATTAAAGAAATCCCTATATCAAGTGTGATTAGCAACTCTAGAGCGACAACTTTTAATGTTATTAAGCACAAAAATTTCAAAAGAATTGTTACAATTTATTCTGGATTGTCCTCTGGATATGTTGATGCTGGTGCAATTGTAAATCAAATTGTAAATGAAATGAAGAATTTCAAAGAAGATATAAGTATGATTGATATAGATTACACAGGTCAAATTGAAGAGCAAAATAAAAATCAAACTTTTTTACTTAAGGCTTTTGCAACTGGTTTATTATTGATTTTTCTATTATTAATCCTTCAATTTAATTCTGTGAGCAAACCCACTATTATAATGATAGCAATCATATTAAGTCTTATTGGAGTTTTCGGATACTTAGCTTTAACTGGAAATTCCTTTGTTATTTTAATGACAATGATGGGGATTATCGCTTTATCTGGAATCGTTGTCAACAATGGAGTTGTTTTGCTTGATTACTCGATGATTTTATTAAACAGAAAAAAAGAAGACAAATCTAATAAAGACAAAAAGTTAATTTTATTAAAATATGAATCAATTATCGAGTCTTGTAAATCAAGATTAAGACCAGTTTTGTTAACAGCAATTACAACTATAGGCGGGTTAGTTCCTCTTGCAACTGGATTTAATATTAATTTCTACACTCTTTTCAGCGATTTTAATCCAAATATTTATTGGGGAGGTGATAATTTTGTTTTCTGGGGACCTTTGGCTGTTACAGTTATTTCAGGTCTTGTAGTCGCTACATTTTTGACCTTATTTGTGGTTCCATCTTTGTTTATGATGATTGAAAAATTTAAATTGTGGATTGGTTTAAGATATAGATAATATCTTGTTAAATTTACACCATAATAAATTATAATGTATAGAACTCACAATTGTGGCGAGCTTAGATCCAAAGACAATAATATTGAAGTAACTCTTTCTGGGTGGGTTCAAAAATCTAGAAATAAAGGATTCATGATATGGATCGATTTAAGAGATCGATATGGAGTTACTCAATTAATTTTTGACGAAAATAGAAGTTCTAAAGATCTTTTTGAAAAAGCCAAATCTCTTGGAAGAGAATTTGTGATTCAAGTCAATGGAATAGTTATTGAAAGAGCTTCAATTAATCCTAATATTGATACAGGAGAAATAGAAATTTTAGTATCCGAGTTAACTGTATTAAACGAATCTATCACCCCCCCTTTTACTATAGAAGAAAACACTGACGGAGGAGAAGAACTTAGGATGAAATATAGGTATTTAGACATCAGAAGGAATTCTATAAAGAAAAAACTAATCTTCAGACATAAAGTAAGTTCTGTAATAAGAAATTATTTGAACAACTTAAACTTTGTTGATGTTGAAACTCCTTATTTAATTAAATCTACACCTGAAGGAGCAAGAGATTTTGTGGTTCCTTCACGAATGAACCAAGGTGAATTTTATGCCCTACCACAATCTCCTCAAACCTTTAAGCAGTTATTAATGGTTGGGGGCATTGACCGCTATTATCAAATTGTAAAATGTTTTAGAGACGAGGACCTTAGAGCTGACAGACAACCAGAGTTCACTCAAATTGACTGTGAAATGTCTTTTGTAAACCAAGAAGATGTTTTAACAACTTTTGAAGGGTTAATAAAACATTTGCTTAAAGAAGTTAAAGGTATTTCTATTGGGAAATTCCCAAGAATGACTTATGACCAGGCGATGTCTAAGTATGGCTGTGATAAGCCCGACATTAGGTTTGCAATGGAGCTGGTTGATTTAAATGACGTTTCAAAACATAAAGATTTTAATGTTTTTAATTCTTCTGAACTTGTTCTTGGAATTAGAATTGAAAAAGGAAATACACTAACTAGAAAAGAGATTGAAAATTATTCAAATTGGGTTAAAAGACCTCAAATTGGTGCAAAAGGATTGATCTACCTTAGATGTAATGATGATGGAACCTACAAATCCTCAGTTGATAAGTTTTTTGATCAAGATGACTTAAAAAAATGGGCTGATAAAACCAATGCTAAAAGTGGAGATCTTGTATTTGTTTTATCTGGAAAAATTGCAGAGGTTAGAGCTCAAATGAGTGCCTTAAGATTAGAAATTGCAGAAAATTTAGGGCTTAGAAATCCTGAAGAATTTGCTCCTTTGTGGGTTACAGATTTTCCACTACTTGAATGGGATGATGAGTCTAAACAGTTTCATGCAATGCACCACCCATTTACATCACCAAAAATTGATCAATTAGATCTTTTAGAAAAACATCCAGGAAAAGTTAAAGCTGACGCATATGATTTGGTACTAAATGGAAATGAAATTGGTGGAGGTTCAATTAGAATACACGATAAAAAAATTCAATCTATAATGTTTAATCATTTAGGTTTTACTGAAAAAGAAGCCAGCCAGCAATTTGGCTTTTTAATGAATGCCTTTGAATATGGTGCTCCTCCTCACGGTGGTATTGCACTTGGACTGGATAGATTAGTAGCGTTATTAGATGGCCAGGAAAGTATTAAAGAATACATCGCCTTTCCAAAAAACAATAGTGGAAAGGATATTATGATCGATGCACCTTCCAAAGTTGATAATTCTCAATTAAACGAATTGGGAATTGAACTTAGCAAAAAAATTGAATGAAAAATCTAATTTCACTATTATTTTTTATTTTAATCTCTGGTATAATCGCTGGTACTTACGTAGCTAATGATGATGAAGTTTTAGGCAATAAAATCATTGGTTTTAGTGTAGTTTTTTTAGTTTTTGTTTTCATGCCTATTTTTCTCTATAACAGATGGAAAGGGAAAAAATTAAGTGACTATACACTTAGTGAAGAAAACTTAAAAAAAATGAAAGCAAAATCCTCAAAATCAATTAAATAAATTAAATTTTTTCAAGAAAATATCCCCACTTAATTATTAATGTATACATTTGCATTCAAATAATTAAAATAATTAATGACAGGTACAGTAAAATTTTTTAATGGATCCAAAGGTTATGGGTTCATTACCAACGACGAAACGAGCGAAGATATCTTCGTTCATGTAACTTCTTTAGATGGTGTAAAGCTTAATGAGGGAGACAAAGTAGAATATTCAGAAGAGGAGGGTAGAAAAGGAAAAGTTGCAGCTAATGTTACTCTAATAGAAGAATAATAAAATATTTTATTTTTAAACGATTAGACCCTCAATTTATTGAGGGTTTTTTATTTTATATCTCTTTTCTTTTTAAAGAAGTCCTCAACCAAAATTTTAGATTCCTTTGCCATAATTCCATCGATAACTTTTGTTTTTGGATGAAGCTTAGTCTTCATTATTCTAAATCCCCTATGAGCATCACTAGCTCCAATAACTAATTTTGAAATCTGTGACCAATAGAGCGCTCCAGCGCACATCTGACACGGCTCAAGAGTAACGTACATAGTACAATTTTTTAAATATTTTCCACCTATATAATTTGCTGCGGATGTTATACATTGCATTTCAGCATGAGCTGTAACATCATTTAATGTTTCTGTTAAATTATGTGATCTTGCTATTATTTGATTATTACTAACAATTACTGCTCCAACAGGAACTTCGTCTTTTTGAAAAGCAATTTTTGCTTCGTCTAAAGCTCTTCTCATAAAGTAATTATCATCGTAAAGGTTGATCATTTAACTAATTTTATTGTACCATTCTAACGCATTACCATCAGTTAAGCTTGCTACAAAACAACTAACATCAAGAAGTTGATCGTATAACTCTCCATCCTTATGAATGTAAGTTTCAGGAAGTGAAGCAAGAACTAAATCGTCTAAAGCACTAGTTTTATCTAATTGATTATTAACGGTTGCGTTTACAAAAACACTAAGTAATTTATGAATGACTTGATATCCTTTTAGTTCTTTTTCAATCACTTCTTTAGATTGATATACTTTTTTGACACTGATATCAATAATGTCCTTCATTTGAGCCTTAAATACACTTTCAGAAAGAAGAGTTTTTGAAAAGTCTCCATTTAATATTTTTTCTTCGTTTGCTAAAAATATTTTTACGGTGTCGTTAATCAAAGTATTAACCGACAGAGCTCTTAAATATGCTACTCTGTCTGTTTTGTGTTTTAATGAATTATACTTTTTAGTATCAATACTGTCTTTTACCAATCTTATTAAAAATTCTAATGCATATTCTTCAGAAATCCATCCTAAGTTGATCCCGTCTTCAAAGTCAATTAAAGTATAACAAATATCATCAGCTGCTTCGACTAAAAATGCTAAAGGGTGTCGCATAAAAGAACCGTCATTATTAACCATTCCAAGCTCATTTGCTACCTCCTCAAAAAATGAATTTTGAGAGGCAAAGAATCCATATTTTTTATCTTTAATATGAGTTGATTTTTTTGAAATTAATGATCTTCTAGGATATTTAGTAAAGGCACCTAAAGTTGAATAACTTAATCTCAAACCACCTTTAATACCAGCTTTATTCTCAGAAAGAATTTTAAAACCATTGGCATTTCCCTCAAAGTTACACAGATCTTTATATTGTTGATCACTTAAATTATTTTCAAACTTTTTTCCATATCCATTCTTAAAAAAATCGCCAATAGCCATTTCTCCACTATGTCCAAAAGGAGGATTTCCTATATCATGAGCTAAACTTGCAGCAGCAACTATAGCCCCAAAGTCATTACTTTGAAATCCATAGGTTTGTTTTAAATACGGATATTTTTCAATCAATTTTTTTCCAACAACTCTTCCTAGACTTCTACCGACAACTGAAACTTCTAGACTATGAGTTAATCTAGTATGGACAAAACTTGTTTTTGAAAATGGTATAACTTGGGTTTTATCCTGAAGTGATCTAAATGATGATGAAAAAATTATTCTATCATAATCAACCTCAAATCCGATTCTTGTTTCGTCTTGTTCAACTCTTAGCCTCTTAAGATTATCTCCTTGTCTTTTTAGTGATAATAATTTTTCCCAATTCATCAATGCAATTTACTGAACTATTTAAAAATAAAATATTAATAGTTCATAACATTAGCATAATAATATAATAACATACTAATAACCTGAATTTAACTGTTGAATAAACTAGATACCTGTTATTTGTGTAATCAAAAATAAAAAATATAAAAATGAAAAAATTATTTAAACTACAATCTTTGTTATTAGTTAGTCTTTTTATTGTCTCTTGTTCAAGTGATGACCCCGTTGTGGAAATAAATTCTATTCCGGTTGCTGTGGACATGTCTGCGATTTCCGATGCAGGTGCTGCAGTTGAAATGCAATTAGTTGCAACAGATGCTGACTATGATCCTCTTACCTTTTCAGTTGTTACTCAACCAACTATGGGTACAGTAACAATTTCAGGTAACAAGGCAACATATACTCCGAACGAAAATGCTGATGGAGTTGACACTTTTACTTACAAGGCAAATGATGGAGTTGCAGATAGTAACACTGCTACTGCCACTGTAACCGTAAATGGAAGTTTCACATTAAGTGGTACTTACACAACTAATAAAACTCTAACTGCTGATAAGATTTGGGAATTAAAAGGAAGAGTGTTTATTGCTGATGGAGCTACATTAACCATTCCTGCGGGAACAATTATTAAAGCAGCAGGTGGTACTGGAACTGATTCTTCTTTTATTTGCATCGCTAGAGGTGGTAAAATTGATGCTCAGGGTACAGCTGACAAACCAATTATTATGACATCTGTTGCAGATGATATTACTGTTGGTCAAAAATATGGGTCAAACCTAAATGATTCTAATGTTGGATTATGGGGAGGATTACTTGTTCTAGGGAAAGCGCCAGGTTCGTTTAAAAATGATGTTGTTGAGTTCCAAATTGAAGGAATTCCATCTGAAGAAACTAATGGATTGTATGGCGGAAATGATCCAGCAGATAATTCAGGAATAATCAATTACGTATCAATACGACATGGTGGAACGTCAATTGGAGAAGACAATGAAATAAATGGTCTTACACTAGGTGGAGTTGGTACTGGAACTACAATCACAAATGTAGAAGTTGTAGGAAATCAGGATGATGGTATAGAATTTTTTGGAGGAACTGTTAATGCTTCTAACCTATTAGTTTGGGGACATGGTGATGACGGTTTAGACATTGATCAATCTTACGCTGGGACAATTAACAATGCTGTTGTTATTGCAAATTCAACTTCTGATCATGGACTTGAAATTGACGGACCAGAAGGATCTATGGAAGATAGCTTTAAGCTTGAAAATATTACCTTAATAGGAGATGGAACAGCTGCAAATGGTGAATATGCAGATTTTAGACAAAAAGCCTTAGGTTCGATTAATAACTTATATGCTTATGGATTTCAGTTAGGAAAAGATTTTGAACTTGATGCTGAGGCTGACAGCGCTTCTTTTGAGGCTGGGACACTAACTTTTTCAAATATTGAAATAATTTTACCTGATGGTGAAAGTTTAACAGGAGGAGAAGTGTTTGATGATAAGTCAGAAACTCCAAATGCAATGTATGAAGATGCAAAAAATTTAGCTGGTGAAACATTTGCTAAAGGTGTAACTAGTGGCACTAGTAGTGTTGGTGCTGACCAATCTGTTTTTAACTGGACTTTTGCAAAGCACAAAAACGCAATGTAAAAAATTCTAATTGTTTTTGTTTTGTTAAAAAAGGCTTGATTAATTCAAGCCTTTTTTATTTAACATTCAGTTAACATAAGATCTTATATGTAAATAGATATTTGAAAAAAAATACTTACCAAATGAAAAAAACGATTTTTTTATTCTTTATAACTGGATTTTTATCTGTTAATTTACAGTCACAAACAGGTATTGTTAGGGGAAATTTAATTGATAATGATTTCCAAGATCCTGTTCCATTTGCAAATATCGTAGTTAAGGAGACAGGCACTGGAACAACCTCAGATTTTGACGGTAATTATGAACTTGTATTGAATGAAGGGGTTTATACTATTGTGTTTTCATTTATAGGATATGAAACTATTGAAATAGAAGATGTAATTGTAAAATCAGAAGAACCATCAATAATTAATGTCACTCTTAACACTCTAGCTCAAGGGCTAGATGAAGTTGTGGTTAGTGTTAGCGCAAGTACAAATACTGAAAAATCGGTTCTTGAATTTCAAAAAAAATCTATTAGTCTTGTTGATGGATTATCTTCTGAAAGAATTAAATCTTCAGGAGCTTCAAATATTGCATCAGCTGTAAAATCAGTTCCTGGTGTTTCTGTTCAAGGTGGAAAATACGTTTATGTTCGAGGTCTTGGAGACAGATATACAAAGTCTATTCTAAACGGAGTTGATATCCCGGGATTAGATCCAGATAGAAATACTATACAAATGGATATTTTTCCAACAAACATTTTAGATAATGTTATCGTAATTAAATCTGCCTCAGCTGAAATGCCAGCTGATTTTACAGGTGGAATTGTTGATATAGTTACAAAGGAGTTTCCAAATACCAAAAAGTATTCAATATCATTCAGTACAGCTTACAACTCAAAAATGCACTACAATAGCAATTACCTAACATCTAGATCTAGTAAAACAGATTTTTTAGGTTTTGATGATGGATTAAGATCCATTCCAGTAGATCCTTATCAAGGATACACAGTTTTGGAAGGAATTAATAGTCCTAAAATTACTCAAGTTACTAGAAAATTTAACCCAAATATGGCAGCTCTAAAGAAAACAAGTCTTGGAGATTATAGCTTTAGTTTTTCAGGTGGTAATCAGATTTTATTGAATAATAATAACAGACTTGGTTTTTTTGGGTCTCTGAGCTACAAAAATACAACTGATTTTTACGAAAACTCTGAAAATAATACTTACTATAGAGAACCTGACAAAAAAATCTTTAATCTTTATGAAAATAGAATTCAAAATGGCCCTTTGGGTGAAAACTCTATTATATTAAGTGCGATGACTGGAATTTCTTATAAAACAGAATTATCCAAGTATAAGTTTAATATTCTTCATATTCAAAATGGAGAATCAAGTGCAGGTATATTTGACCAAACAATTAACTTAAATGACTCTAAAAATCTACTCAAACATAACATTGATTATACTCAACGAGCAATTTCTAACATTTTAATTTCAGGAACACATACCTTTAAAACAGAAAGTGATTGGAAATTAAATTGGAAAATTTCTCCAACTAAATCGTCAATACAAGATAAAGATGTAAGGACGACCTCATTTGAAATTACAGATGAAGGAAAATATGTAGTTCCTTTAAATGGTAAACCTAGTAGAATATGGAGAAATTTAGATGAAATAAATATTGTAAGTAAAATTGATCTACAAAAAAAGCTAAAATTATTTGATAGAGATGCTAAATTAAAATTTGGGGCATTTAACTCTTATAAAGAAAGAGAATATGATATTTACAGTTTTAGGATAAATGTTCCAACAAATCTTGGTGTTATTGATAACGGTAACCCAGATAATTTACTTAAAGCCGAATATACTTGGACTCCAACCAACACAGTTGGAAATCATATTGCACTATTTACAAATGGAGGTGTTGAGACAGGCAAAAATTATGATTCAAATCAAGTTAATATTTCAGGCTACTCATCTTTAGAATTCAAAATTAATGATAAAATTAAATCTGTTATTGGACTTAGAGTTGAAAATTTTATACAAAAATATACTGGAGAAAACAGCGGAGGATCGATTAAATATATAAATGAAAAGGTAATTGATAAATTAGACTTTTTCCCTTCCACAAATTTCATTTATTCTTTAAAAGAAAATTCAAATTTAAGATTATCTTATTCGAAAACTACTGCTAGGCCGTCTTTCAAAGAAGTGTCAATAGCGGAAATTTACGATCCATTATCAAACATGACTTTCAATGGTAATATAAATCTTAAGCCTAGCTATATTGATAATATTGATTTAAGATTTGAAATATTTGGAGATCAAAGTCAATTATTTGCTGTTAGCAGTTTTTATAAATCTTTTAAAGACCCTATTGAATTAACCTATTATGAATCATCTACAGAAAACTTTCAGCCAAAAAATTTAGGTAATGCAAAAGTGTATGGTTTAGAATTTGAAATAAGAAAACAACTTAGTAATTCTTTAGGTATAAACTTTAACGCGTCTATTATTGAATCTAGACAAAAGTATGGAGAAAGTGAACTTAGTCTTAGAACCAAAGGATTAAGAGAGGGTGAAACTTTAGGAAATTACAGAAGATTACAAGGTCAATCTCCATATTTAATAAATTCAAGTTTAGATTATAAAAACGAGAATGGTTTAAATACTGGACTATTTTTCAATATGCAAGGCAAAACTTTAGAGGTTGTTGGAACAGGTTTTGCTCCAGACGTCTACACTCAACCTTTTGAAAGCCTAAATTTAAATCTATCTAAATCATTAGGTGAAAATCAAAACAAAACAATCACTGTAAAAATTGAAAATATACTAGACTCAAAAAAACAAAGTGTTTATGAATCTTTTAGAGCTGACGATAAAGTGTTTTCCTTTAGAGATC
>Ga0129342_1000365_pt1 | contig 18879 bp, 12 predicted proteins | sample CPBDNA_5_FD_94426 | JGI IMG/M metagenome (GOLD analysis project Ga0129342, IMG submission 94426) | Freshwater to marine salinity gradient microbial communities from Chesapeake Bay, USA - CPBay_Sum_15_0.2_DNA | ecosystem: Environmental > Aquatic > Marine > Coastal | place: USA: Chesapeake Bay...
ATAAAAGATGATCGAGGAGAAAAGCCGTATATCTTAGTGGATGGTGGTATGTCAGATAATCCAAGACCAGCATTGTATGGCAGTGAGCATAAACTTTTTAATATCTCTGGTGGAAAAGCAGGAGCAGAAGTTGTGCATGCAGTCTCTGGAAGACATTGTGAGAGTGGAGATTTATTAGTCAAAGAGGCAATGTTACCGAGCGATACTACATCAGGTGATATTTTAATGTCAACTTCTACTGGCGCTTATACCTTTGCTATGGCAAGTAACTATAACCGAGTACCTAAATCCGGAGTAGTTGCCGTTACTAGAAGTGGTGTAGTCGAGTTAGTCAATAGGCAGAGTTTCCAAGATACATTCATAAACGATCAGTAATACATGATTAGTCTAGATGTTTCAAATTCTGATATTGTAAAAGCAAAAAATCAAATATCAGAATTTGAAAAAATTGATGCGGGTTCATGGAGATACACAAATGTAGAGGCTTGGAGGGGTGTTGTCTGTGAGTTCAAAACGTCAGAATGGCTAGACCAAGAATTTAACTTGGAAATCAAAGCTAAAGGACTAGATACTTCAGGTATATTGGTTAAAAAACTCAAAACAGTGGAGTTCAAAATAATGAATAAGCTATTTGTTTATGGAACATTGAAAAAGCAGCATTCAAGAAATAATATCTTGGGTGCTGCTTCATTTATAAAAGAAATTAAAAGCTTACCAAACTACACAATGATAGACCTAGGTGCTTTTCCAGGCATTTTAGACTCAGGCAACAATATTATATTTGGTGAGTTGTATGAGGTTGATGATTCAATTCTTGAAATGTGTGATTTAATTGAAGGCCATCCAAATTTTTATACAAGAAAATTTATTAAATTAGAATTTGATATCAGTGCGGAAGCCTATTTTCTACCTCAAAGCAAATATAAAGACTATCCAAAAATTAAATCAGGATTATGGAAATGATTTTTATGAGCATAAGTTTCCCTGTAATATGGTTTTAAATGAGTGCAACTATTTTTCCAAGTCCAGATTTATTTACTCCTGAATATAAATCCGAAAGTCAGTTTTTCAATGCTGTTAAAGGCCTGAGCTCTTCATGGACCGGTTTGTTTAATTCAAAAAAAGGTATTGGGAAAGAGGAATCAGACTGTATTTTGATACACAAAACTTATGGTGTGTTTTCTGTAGAAGTAAAAGGTGGGAAAAGATTTAGAATAATTGACGGACTGTGGGAAAGATTGGAGCAGGGAGGTTTTAAACCAATTACAAACCCACTTCAGCAAGCTGAAAACAACAGAGGAACTGTAATTCGTTTGTTGAGAAAAATTGGGAAATTTCCCGATTCGTTTACAGTAATAGTTTTGCCAGAGTTGAAAGATATTGATTCTCAAAAGAGTTCCTATGGTTTCTCAAAAGAAATTATCATAACTAAAGAAGAGTTTAAAAATCTTGATGAAAAATTACTTGAAATAAGGAACTTTGTATTAACTGAAAATAAGCAACAACCAAAAAAAGTTGAATTAGGAAAAGAAGAAATTACCTACCTTAAAGACCAGTTATTACCCTCACTGTATTTACCTGATATTAAAACATATTTGAATGAAAGAGGTGAGAGAATTCTTGAGCTAGATAACCATCAAATAGAAAGATGGAGAGATTGTTTAGATCAAAGAAACCCGTCAATAATTGAAGGACAAAATGGAACTGGTAAAACAATTCTTGCAAGAGCACTTGCAAAACAAAGAGACTCAAAAGGATTAAAAACAGTTTTAATTTGCAAACAACTTTTACTAAATCAAGAAAATAAAAAAGAATTAAAAAATACATCAGCAGAGTCATATTCTTATTTTGAATTATTATTTTGGTTGATTGAAAATTTAGAAGAAGAAGAATTAAACAAAGATGATGTCTTTAAATTTGTATCTTCAAAAATTAATGATGAGAAATTTAACGTACATAAAGATTTTGAATCAGATGTTTATGAATATATTGCTGAAAAATCTGGCTATCTATTAGATTTATATTCAGGTACTTACGATGCTTTGATAATTGATGAAGGTCAGCAATTTAGTATTGATCAAATTAATAATTTAAGAAAATTATTAAACAATGATGACAAGAACACAATAACTGTTTTTGCTGACAAGTATCAAGCAAAAGATTTAGATTGGGCAGCACCTGATTGGTTAACCACCTATCCTCCACTTTTGAGAAATTATAGAAATACTTATTCAATTGTAAGCCATCAAGAAGCTATCTTAGATAAGAATCTTGAAGAGTCATCTAATTTTGGACCTAATCCATTGTTTATTCATATAGATAATGAAAAAAAATTTTATAATGAGATGCTAGGTCAGTGGAATCAAATTATTAAATTGGGAATACCTGAAGAATCGATTGTTGTCTTATCAACTTCAAGAACTTTAATTGACTCTATGAAGTCAATGTGTGATAAAAACAATACAATACCTATTGAACAATTTTTTACTGTGGAAGAATTTACAGGTTTAGAAAAATTTGCTGTTATATTGTTATGGTCAGAAAAGATGGTCGAAAAGTTTACCGAAGCAGATAGATATAGAAGGGCATATCAAGGTACTGGTCGTGCAGAAGAGATTTTAAGAATAGTGTCATCAGCTCAAAAAAACGAGTTCTATCAAAATGAAGAATATTTAAAGACAAACAAATGAAATTTTTAAGTATCGATTTTGAAACAGCAAACGACAGTTTAATGAGCGCATGTGCAATTGGTACTGTATATTTTGAGGAAACAAAGCCAGAATCAACAAATTACTCAGTTATTAAACCACCCGTTTTTCACAGAAAGCTAAAAGAAGAAAATTTTAATATTCATAATATTGATTACAAAACATATTCAAAAGGTAAAAATTTTAAAAAAGTATGGAGCGAACTGACTACTCAAATTCCAGAAATTAATTATGAAGATACTGTTTTTGTTTGTTTTAATGCAATATTTGATGTGAGTGTGTTGATGAATCTCTTAAAAAAATATAAAATTTCCAAAAATTTTATATTTGTTGATCCTATGCAGGTGGCAAAACAAATATGGGCAGACAGAGAAAGCTATTCTTTAAAAAATTTATGTAATGATTTAGAAATAGAATTAGATCATCACAATCCTCTATCAGATGCTAAGGCTGCAGGCATTTTGCTTACAAAACAGCTTCAAGTAACAAAAAAAGAATCTTTAAGATCTCTTTTAAACGATTACGGCCTTAACTTTATTAAGACAGATTTTAAAAAAAATGGGTTCTACGATCATTTTGGAGATTTTAAAAACACTGCTTTGAACTTTCAAGATATCAAAAAAAAGTAGCGGTTACAAAACCGCTACTTTATCATTTGTGTTGATACTTTAGGATAAACTCCATAAGGTATCTACCCAATAGGGTACCTACTATATTTAAATAAGTAAATTTTTATTTTAAATTTGCAAAAATCTGTTTTGTTAATAGTATAGATTTTGTGTTGATATTTAAAAAAGATAAACGAAGTAAGGTTTTTTGTTGTTAAAAATAACTATTAACAAACTCCTTCTTAAAAGACCTGTTAATCTATGTAATTTTAAATTTTTCATAGAGGTTGAATTATGATTTTAGTTCGATCTAACCCACAGTTTTCTAACAACATAATTAACATCAATTTTAAAAATTACGAAAAAATTCATTTTGTAGATTTAGAAAATATCGTTGGAAGAAAGCCATTTAAATCTAAAAAATATATTGAGAAAATGTTCTATGAATTTGATAAATACTGGCGAAATCATGTAGATTCCGAAAAAGACTTTTTATTTGTAGCAGCTAATTATTTTATAATTAATCAGCTTAGATTGAAATACGGTTTGCAATCTGACAATCTTTATTTAATTCCGATAAACGGAAAAGATGGTGCTGATACATTATTAGTAAAATCAATAAATATCTTTATAGAAAACGATATGTTTTTTCAACACAACTACGTCTACATTGCTTCTGGAGATGGCATGTTTACACCTTCACTTAAGGTTTTAAGCGAAATAGGTATCCAAACAAAAGTTGTCGCATTGTTCAATAATATTAATAGATCAATATATTCTGCAGCTCAAAAAATTACTTATAGAAATTTCGAAGAATTACAAGATTATAAATTAGACAACGTAACAGTATTTCTTATGGATTATATTAGTAAGTCACTCGACTATGATTTTAATTTAAAACAAGTCCTTTTTCAAAAGCTAATAACAGTAAAAAAATTTAATTTAGATTCCAAGTTAAAAACTCACTACATAATTGAAATTAGGAAAGCAAAAAATAACAAACTTTTATCCAAAAATGTAATTAACAGATTAAACAAAATACCAGCCTTAGTTGAAAAGCTGTACAAATTAGATATAGATGTAACCATTAAATCAAAATCTGTAAAAGATATTTATTTATAGAAAAGAGGAATATGAAACAAAGATTAAAAGAAATATGGAAAGAAACAATAAAAAAACATATCAGAAAGTGGAGAGTTGCAGGAGGTATGGCAGGTGGATAATAAATACCTTAAGCTATTGAAAAATATTAGAGAACTTCAAAGATTTCTGGATAAATTAGCAAAGTTTATTAGTTCTGAGAATAAACACAATCTTCTGAAAGATAAATCAAAAGCTAAAGAAATTTTTCTAAACAAATACGACGAGTTTGATGATTTATCACAAAACATTGAAATATTATTAATTAAATTTGGGCTGGAGAATGATGAGATAGATTTGGAAGAATTTCTAGGAGGGATGCATAAAAAGCCAAAAAAACAGAAGAAAAATCTCCCAAATAGATATATAAAACCTAATCAAAAAGAAGAAGCAGGATTTGAGTTTGAACAATTTATGGAATCTTTAATAGGTCAAGCAAATGGTAAAAAAAATTTTAGGCAATCACCAAAATTTAGACAGCTTAACCAGTCTTTTAATTATGAAAAAGATTGGGCTTTAAAATCTACTGAAGGTTATGGTAATGATTTCATTCTTTCTTTAGATGACAATTTAGTTAAATATCATTTTCCAAATTTTGAAAGAAAAAATGAAACAACATATCCACCAAAAGCTAGATGGGTTAATTATGCGGATAAATATACGGAAGATTACATAAATGATTTAGAATCCCCATGGTGTTTTCGTTCTGCTTTGCAATGCTTTGAGCTACCAATAACTTCTCGTGAATTTGAATTTGAATTAAAGAAAATGGAGTTCATTGGCGAAGAGGCAGTTAACTTATTTTTAGAATATTGCACCCAACTGGGAGTTATCGAAATATCTGATGATGATATTGAATATCTTAAAAAGTTAATAAAGAAAGGCAACGGCTAAACATGTTCGTAAGGTTTTGTGGAGCTAGAGAGTATCACTGGAGTTTGAAGCTCCACGTCGAAACGGTGATATTTAACGCTATAGGAGCTCTGCAAAACCTTAGAACTAATTTGGAAGGAGGAATATGAGTAAAAAATTAACTAAACAAAAAATATTTAATCCACTAATTAAGTGGCTAGATAGATTTTACGACACAATTGAAAAGACATCTCTTTTTCAAGAAGACGATGAACTTGTCGAAGAGTTTGGAGTGGTATCAAACAACTTCGACATTAGGGAACTTAATGAAGACAAGGAAAATTTTGAAATACCTGACATTATCAAAGACTCAATGGGTGAAAATGATGAGATTATTGAACTTGAACACGAAGAGTTTTTAGAGATGATTGGATTTACTCCAGAACAGATTGAAGAGGACAGAAGAACTGTACAAGTTATTGATTACAACGTTTATTTCAGTACTGAGAAAGAAAAAAGAGCAATCCTATCTTCACTCAGGAGCATGTTAGAAAATTTAATTAATACATATGATTTAGAAGCATCTCACTTAATAAAAAACGAATCCTTATTAGAACATGCCATTGAAACAGAATTTCTGGCAAAAGGTGGAACAATAACTTTTATACATGATGGAGAAAACATTACTAAAGAGTTCAAATTTTCAGAAGAGGAATAGGGTGAAAATTATATGAAAATTGAGATATTGAAAATTAAAATAGATAAATATGGCATTTAAAAAAAGAAATCTTTTTAAGCCAGATGAAACTTTAAAGCTAAGCCGGTCTGGTGTAGAGCTTTTCATGAATTGTCAAAGGTGTTTTTACCTAGAGAGAAAATTAAATGTAAAAGCATTGAGCGGTTTTCCATTTAATTTAAATAGTGCTGTTGATGAACTTTTAAAAAATGAGTTTGATGGGTACAGGGTACAAAAAAAGCCTCATCCTTACATGAAAGATATTGATAAAAATCTAATTCCTTTTCAACATGAAGATTTAGATAAATGGAGAGCTAATTTCACAGGTGTACAGTTCCATCATGAAGAAACAGATTTATTACTTACAGGTGCAGTTGATGATGTTTGGATTGATTTAGATACGGATGAGTTAGTAGTAGTAGATTACAAGTCAACATCTAGTAAAGATGAAGTGAATTTAGATAAAGATTGGCAGATTTCTTATAAACGGCAGATGGAGTTTTACCAATGGTTACTGAAGCAAAATGGATTCAAAGTATCCAATGATGGATATTTTATTTACTGTAACGGAATTAAGGATAAAGATTCTTTTGATGAGATTCTTGAGTTTAGAGTTAAAGTTTTACATTATGAAGGGAACGATTCCTGGGTTGAAGAGGTTTTATTACAAATTAAAACAATCATAGATTCTGAAATCATTCCTTTATCCTCAGAAAACTGCGATACCTGTTCGTATGTAGATACAAGAATAGACATAGAAAAGTCATTTAAATGAAAAAATTAAAAGTAGCGGAATTGTTTGCTGGAGTTGGTGGTTTTCGCATTGGGCTAGAAAATACTAAAAAGTATGAAACAGTTTGGAGTAACCAATGGGAGCCAGAGTCAAACATTCAACACGCATCATTAATTTACCAAAAGCAGTTTGGTAACGAAAACCACAGTAACAAGGATATTGAAGATGTTCTGACAAGTTCAATTCCATATCACGATGTATTAGTTGGAGGTTTTCCATGCCAAGACTATTCAGTAGCTTCTCTTCTTAAAAACTCAAAAGGTTTACTTGGTAAAAAAGGAGTGCTGTGGTGGTCCATATATAGAATTCTGGAGGAGAAAAAAAGAAAACCAAAGTATTTAATCTTTGAAAATGTTGACAGGCTATTAATATCACCCAATACGCAGAAAGGCAGAGATTTTGCGGTAATTTTAAGCAGTTTGAATCAACTCGGATATGCAGTTGAGTGGAGGGTAATTAATGCTGCAGAATATGGAATGCCTCAGAGACGAAGAAGAGTGTTTATTGTTGGCTATTACAAAAATACTGACATATATAAAAGAATCAAAAAATCTAAACCTATTGATTGGCTTTTTGGCGAAGGCATTTTTGCAAAAGAATTCAAGGTTCAACAACCACAAGTTTTATTTGATGAACATTATTTAGATTACGTTTCTATTGATTCAGACTTAAAAAAAGTAACAAAATCTTTTAATTTAGACAACTTTGATAGAGTTTTTAAGAATTCAGGTTTTATGATTGACGGGCAGACATACACAACTAGTGTAACCCCATCATTTTCAGGAGAACTAGCAAAATTGAAAACCTTTTTGGAGAAAAAAAAGGTTGAGGAAGAGTTTTATATAACGGATGACGATTTAGAAAAGTGGCAATATGAAAAGGGTGCTAAAGCTAAAACGAGAACCAAGAATGGATACACATATGAATGGAAAGAGGGAAAGATAAGCTTTCCTGATGATTTAGAAAAACCCTCTAGAACAATAATTACATCTGAAGGTGGAAAAAGCCCAAGTAGGATTAAGCACGTTGTGAATACAAGATATGGACTAAGAAGACTTACACCACTAGAGCTAGAACGTTTAAACATGTTTCCTGAAAATCATACTTTACACGAAGCAGTACCTAATAGCAAAAGAGCTTTTCTAATGGGTAATGCATTAGTAGTTGGAATTGTCGAGAAACTTGGGAGTAGGCTTTATAAGGAAACAATGTGAATAAAGATAATAATTTACAGTATGAATACACAGAGTATTTTGAGATACTTGAAATTTTAGGTAAGCATTACTTTCATGACATAGATAATTTAATTTACCTCAGTATTGATGAAAATGAATTAGATGATTTATTAATTGATGTAAGGGGAGATAAGTCTGGAATCGAGCATCTAGTTGATAGTTGTAGAGAAGTTTTGTCAATTGGAAAAACAGAATTGTTTGAAAACTTAATTGGACTAACTAATACATGGTCTGAAGAAAATAATGGTTATCCTCCCCAACTTTGTTTTGTGTCACTATTCATAATTGCTGCTACAAGAATGGGTGAAAACTCAGATGTAATAGACTGGAGAAATTATTATCAGCAAGTAGTTAATCTTCTGAGATTAGATATCCAAAGTAATACATTTGGAGAATTTTTCAGGAGAGACTTTGGCGATAGAGAAGATCAAGAAAGACAATTATTTCGTAAACTTTCTGAATGGATTTCAGAAAAATATGGAGATGAAAAAAACACCTTTAAAAAAAATAGTAATTCGGATGGGAATGAAGATCACCAATCATGGGTCAAGAACCAAGCCCTAATAAACAGAAAAGACTTAAACTGCTTACCAGAATTTTTCAAAGACAAAGAATTTGATGTTGATTACGACGGTTACACAGCACGACAATTTTTAGATGCTTTTCATTCATATCTTAATAATCCACAAAAATCTAGGAGATTTTCAAATTCATTAAAAAATTTTGTTAGAGAAATTTATAGCTCATCTCAAGACCAAGACAATAATATGCGGCAAAAAATTACTCAGCTTTTAGTCAACCAGTTTGACTCTTGGGATGGTGAATTGTTAACAAGAGAAACGAGAGAAAAAATAGTTGAGATACTCCACACAGTACAAGAAATTGATGGCGAACTAAAATTTAGTTTATATTTTAAAAATGAGGACAAAAGAAATAACAAATATATTGAAAACCTTAGAGATGAAGTAATTTTAAATGCTCAAAATAGTGAAAGATTTGAATTTGAAATTAGTGATACAAGTGAACTAAATTACTTTTGCTCTTCTGAAGTAGAAATATATTTGGAAGATAACTCTACAGACTACAAAGCTGAAGGATATGAAGATAAGGTTAGCTTTTCTTTTTTAAATAAGCCAATAAAACTATTTAAGTACGATGAATTTGATACACGAAAATATATCGAATTAAAAAAGTCAGAACCAAGAAATATGACAGATAAATATCTAGCTGTCTGTAGTTACGAAATGAAAGAGGAATTAATTGAATGGCTAGATAGCAATATCAATATAGACGAATATGAAATTTCTCAAGAAAACAATAGATTCTTTGTATTAAAAAACATAAGAATCATAAACAATATTACAGTTACTAGTAGTAACAGCTATTTCGATATTTTTTCAATTTCTGAAACTACAAGCTCTAAAATCGAGTTAGTCGGAGGGCTTAAACTTACCAAAACTACTTATTTATCCGGTGAGTTACCAACCATATATTTGCCTAATGAACTTCTAAGTAGTGAAAATTATAAAATACTTGTTAATAGTCAAGAGGTTGAAATTCCTATAAATAGTAATTTAATTTCACCAGATGATTACATAACTAATCAAGATATTACGGAGTACATAGTTACTGATAACTATGATGAAGATTTTCAGTTAAAGTTTTATGTAACTTCAGAAGTATTAAATCCAATAGATTCTGAAGCAAGCACTATAGGTTATATTATTTCTTCAAATGCCAATGGTTTAGATTTTTTAAATTATTTTCCAGAAAAACTTACTGGTGAAGAAAGGAATACCGGATATCTTGCTGGGGCAGATTTATCTTTTGATTCGAATATAGATTATGAGGTAATTGCTGAAAGCACATTCGAGTTTACAAAGAACCATTCAAAAGTAATTCTTTTGGGAAGAAACATGCAAGAAGTAGAAGAGTTTTACTTTGATGAAATAAGTTATAAGTGGGTTATGGATTTAGGTAATCGACTAGATTCATACCATTTAACAACAGAGAAAAACGATAATAATCAGATTGTCATTAAATTAATAAAATATCCACATTACAACCTTCAATTTCATTATTTTAAAAAAGCACACAATATCAATCATTTAAGTTGGATAATTTTATATAGTAAATTTGGAGATGTTGAAATTAGGCAAATAGGAGAAAAAAAACCAAAAAATGCTGAAACTCCAGATGCAAAATCAAACAATTGGGCAAGAACATTTGTTGATTTAGAAAAGAACTTAAATAACACAGATAAGACAAAAATCACTTATAAAAAATTAATTGATGAAGAAGTTGTTCTAGAAGCTAAACCAGAATTACTTGATGTTTATATTAATCATGCAAAGTCATTTTACGAACAAGATGTTTCAAATATTACTGACGAGAATCAGAATTCACTCCATTTTGAAAATAACCTACCAAATAAAAAAAATAACAAAGAAGAAACAAATATTGAAAAAACTTATAAAGAATTTTCTGCCTTAGCTGGTGAGAGACTTTTGCGCTTTATGTCTTTGATAGGCTCTGGTACAGTTGAAAAACTAGAATTAGCAATTTTAGAAATAGCCAAACAATATAGTAACTTTGATGGCAAAAATTTAAGCGAAGCAATACAAAATACTAGTACAAGTTTTGGTGGTATACGTAATTTAACTAATAGAATATTGGAAAATTTAACTTTCCTTTTACATGTTGAATTTAACAAAAATCTAAACAGATGGGCAATTTGTAAACCTGGTATAAGTTTTCTTCCTGGAATAAGAAATCGTGCGATTATCACTGGTTCAAGGAGTAAAGATCTTATAAAAAATATTGCAGAGCTTATTGCAAGCAATGAAAGTATTTCAGTAGAGCTAATTGACAACTCAACAAATTTGAAAAAAATATCTGAAAATAGATTAGATATACTGGATGCAACTTATCGATTTTTTTCACCTATGACAATAATGATTTATGACTTCGATAAAATTGAAGATTTATTTAATTTAGCTATAAACCTAGATATTAATCCAGAAAACATAAATGAATTAACAACGTATGATTTTGTTAGCCATTTGCCAGATATAAATGAGATTATATTGAATCAGTCCAAAGAAAGCATAATGTTTTATGATAAGCCAAATAAATTTAGTGACTTTGTTTTTTATACTAACAATTCACGTGAACAAATTGTAAATCCTTTTTTTAGTCAACATTTAGGCCAAACGTTTGCATCAAATTGTTTGTACAAAAATACACACATCTATAAAACAGATTATTTTATTTATACGGAAAGAGAGTTTTATAATGTTTCAAAAGAATTGGGCTATTGGTTTGAGCTAAGTAAACTAGATAAAAGCTTTGTTTATTACAATAAAACATTACAACCTTGTGGAACCCTTATAATCCCAAGTTTTATAAAACTTCCACAACTTTACAATAAAGTTTTATCATTTTCTTTAGGTTTAAATCCAATTAATAAAAAATTAAAAATAGATGAACACAACACAACTCCAAAATTAGATTTCTATTTCAATATTCCCGAAACTACTGTTAATACTTTGTTTAATGAGAAGCTAAAAGTTAAAGTTAATTATGTTGAAAGCGAAGAACAAGTAGTTTCTTTAATAAAGGAGGAATGGATAGATTAGATGAAAGATGAAAATCCTTTAGAAATACTAAAAAGAGCACGAGATGAATTTTTAAGTTACTACAACACTCAATTTTATTTAAACAAGCATGTATTAAGGCAAGAAATTAATGAACTGCTTGACAGGGAAGGGGTAATTTGGAAATCTCCTCAAATAGAATTGCTTAGTAATTACCAAACTTCTAACAGCAGTAATTTAGAAATTCTAAAAAAAAGTGGATTCAGTACAAATGGAGCTGATTTTATTAACAATTCTATGTTTTTTGATTCTGAGAATAAATCGAATTTTAGTATGTACAAACATCAAGCAAAGTCACTTTATGAAGCTGCTGTAAATGATAAAAACATTGTATTAACCACAGGCACTGGTTCTGGTAAAACTGAAGGAATGTACTTGCCTCTTTTTTATTTTCTACTTAAAGAAGCTGAATCATGGACCAGCCCAAATAAACTAAGAACAGATAATTGGTTTTTGGACGATACTACTTTTAGCACTACCAAATATTTTCAAAGACATAACGAAACAAGAGAGGATGCAATAAGATGTTTGATGCTGTTTCCATTAAACGCTTTAGTCGATGATCAAAAAACAAGATTAAGAAGGTACTTCACTGGAAATAATGGAGAGTTACTAAAAAAGAATTTGAATGAGAACATGATATATTTTGGTTCATATACTGGACAAAGTGGTGGTACTAAAAATTTAAAATCATCTAACTTCAGAAAACTCAAAGAACATTTGCAAGAAGAATATGAAGTTTCAAAAAATATTATTGAAGAGATAGAATCAGGCAATCTTCATGAAGACCTAAGATATATGTTCCCATCTTTTGACGGTGGTGAAATGTGGTCAAATAAAGACATACAATTCAAACCACCAGACATTTTAATTTCTAACTACACAATGCTAAGCATTATGCTTTCAAGAAAATTCGAAAAAGAAATGCTGGATAAAACAAAAACATGGCTCTCAAAAGAGGGAAATAAATTTACTTTAATTGTTGATGAATTGCACACCTATAGAGGAACTCAGGGTACTGAAATTGCTTTGATGATTAGAAGATTTTTAGACAGAATAGGTGCATTTGATAAACCAAATAAGCTTCGCATAATATCTTCAAGTGCTTCTATGAACGAAGACAATCTCAAATTTTTGGAAGATTTTTTTGGCATGGACAAGGAAACTTTTGAAATTATCTCAGACCCACCTAAGAACAATTCAGTTAACAATATAAAAAAAGAATCAGTAATAGAAAAGATTATTGAAGATAATTTAGGAGATATCAAGGCAGAAGAAATTGACGCTTTAATATTAAATGAACTTAACAGACTATCAAACAACGAAGACTCTGTCGGAGACTTTTCAGCTTTACGTATTGCTAATGAAATTTTCAATAATGCTGAAAACTCTATAGAACTATTTTCAAAAATTATTCCACTATTATCAAATAACAATAAGTTTAGATTCCATAATTTTATAAAAACTTTCGATGGCTTGTGGGCGTGTATTGATAGAAACTGCTCAGAACTAGATGAGAAGTATAAATCTGAAGACAGATTATTTGGTAAATTGTATACTGAATCAATTACAAGGTGTCTTTGTGGGTCTAAGGTTCTTAAATTAGTATATTGTTTTGATTGTGGTGAACCAGCATTTTGTGGAAACGTAATTGAAGAAAATAGCGATATACAAAAAACTAAATTTAGTTTAACCGCAAAAGATGTTAATAAGAATAAAACATATAAAACTACTAAATACATTTGGCCCGTAAAAGAAAATTCAATTGAAAAAATTGAAGAATTTAAGCTTTTTAGAACTCCTCATTCAATCCAAAAAAATGATTATCAAGCAGACTTTGAAGTTCATAAATCAATTGTTAAAAATTCTGGAGAGTTAACATTTTGGATTGATGGCAGTGCCACTGCATTTAATTCAATTATTATGGATGTTTTTCCAAAAAACCAAAAAACCAAAGACGAATGGTCAGACCTGTTGGAAAAAATTAATTATTTACCAACGGTATGTCCTAAATGTGGTTCTTTTAATGAAAATAACTGGTTACCAAATGAAAATAGAATCAGTTATTTTTGGGAAGAATTTGATAAAAATAAAATAAGAAACACAGCACCAACAATTGATGCGTTATTAAGAATTTATGGAAAATCATTTTTAGACGACTTATCAAATATAGATACTAAAAATAAAAAAGTAATATCTTTCACAGATTCAGTTCAAGGTGCAGCCGATTTTGCATATAGATTAGAAGAGGAACATTACATAAATTCTTTGCGGTCAATAATTATTAAGCAAGCTCAAGAAAGAATTAACTCTAATTTAGATTTTTCAGTTGATGATGTTTTAAGATTAATAATTAAAGAAGATTTAAAAAATGAAGATATTGATGAACATTTCAAATATAGAATCAATACATTTAAAATAAGAAATCCAAATTTTATTCTTCAGGCTTATAAATATCTACAAGGCGAAGAAGAGCTTAAAGAAAGTGCAAAACAAATGGCTCAGAATTTGATTAGCCAAAAAGATGTTTTATTAATCGACTTAGCTCAAGGGGCATTAGAGGAACTTTTGAGCAAAGGCATGAATCCGACAAAAAATTATTTTAAATTTTACAACGACCAGGCAAGCTCTGAACCAAGTATGGAAACTAATGAACAAAATTGGCATTGGTCAGATTCTTTTAAATCATTTAGTGGAAAAGTCGACTGGGAAGATGAGGAAATACAACATTTTCAAGCTTTAGTTAGTTGGAAAAATGATATTAAGAGAGAGTTCTTCGAGAATTTTATATTGAACTTAACTATTCAGAGTGACTATGAAGACCTAGGCTTAGGTGTTTTAACTTTTAGTGGAAAAGTTCCAGATAATGATTATGAAATATCTAATGAAGAATATAGATTACTTTTAGAAATATTTATAAGATTTTTAGTCAGGAACTACAGGTGGGAAAGCCGGCGAAAACCAAAACCTACAACTAGTTTTTTAGCAATTCCAAGTGCAAAGAAACTTAAAGAATTTTATGAACTATATTTTAAGGAAAATCATGATCGAATAATTGATGGTAAAGACTTAATAGAAAATATTGAAACTAATTTAAAAAATATAGGGGTATGTAAAGATTTTAATTCACATACTAAAAGATATATTTTAAGAGCCAATTGTATTAACGGTATGTTCGATTCACTTATAAGTTTGAGAGTTGCCAATGATGATTCAGAATTGAGACGTTGTTTTTGTGGTAGAAAATATTTACAAGACAATCTTAATTTTTGTTTTGAATGTTTAAGAAAGATTGAAAATCATAGTGAATCTGAGCCAGAAAATTACTTTACTAGAGTTGCAAATTCTAAATCTGGCATTTCTAGTTTAAATGTTGAAGAACTTACTGGTCAAACTGACAACAGAACACAAGTACAACAACGCTTTCTAGATGCTTTTACCTTACAATCTATTCCAAGAGAAGAACAATTAAATAATCAGAGAAGTAAAAATAGAAACCCAAATGAAAAAATAGACAAAATCGATGTTTTAAGCGTTACTACAACAATGGAAGCAGGTGTAGACATGGGCGCATTAAAGATGATATGGCTAAATGGAGCTCCGCCTCAAAGATTTAACTATCAACAAAGAGTTGGTAGAACTGGTAGAAGAGGACAGAAATTTTCATACTCTATATGTGGTATGACTAATAATTCACATGATTTATATTTTTTCGAAAACAACAATGAACTAACTTTTGGCACACCACCAAATCCATTTCTATCAATAAATGAAGAGCAAATTTTAATTAGATCAATTTTTAAAAACTTGCTAGACAATATTGAGGTAGATGGTCGACTTTCTTTCGATGATAATCTAGACATTACACCAAGCACCAAGGGTGATTTTGGATATTTAAAGAATTGGAAAAATATATATAAGAAAATAAAAAGTGAAGTAAAAAACAATTTAATTGGCTATACGAAATTTCTTAACAAGCATGATTTTTCTTCAGAATATGTCGATGAGTTAAAAGAAAAAATCTTATTACAAATTGAAGAAATTAATAATAGAATCCTGCTATTTGAAGATATAGAAAATAGTGAAGATGAAATTTCTAATGTATTAACAGATTGGGGATATCTACCGTTATATGGAATGCCCGGCTCAGACAGACATTTGATATTAAATCCTTTAGCTGATAAAGACAACCTTGAATTTGTGGGTAGAGATAAAGGCCAAGCTTTAAGCTTTTATTCAATGCAAAGTGAAATAAGAAAAGACAAATACATAAGAAGATCCATAGGTATTGCAAATCATTCAATAGGCCAATATAGCTATTTTTCTGACCCATCTAATAATTCACAATCTACATATGATATTTCTTATTGTTATCAATGTGGTTTTGTTGAAGAGAAACAACTTGATGAAGACATATGTAACATTTGCCTTGCTGATATTTCTGAAGGGTTTATAAAAGCTAAAGTCTTAGACCCATCAACATATGTTGCTGATACACGCATTGGAATTCAACAACTTTATAGAAACAGAGGTGGTTCTACTCAAAATTTTTACAACTTTAATGACAAAAGTTCTATTTCAATAAACGAACAAGATAATTATGTTACAAAATATGGTTTTATTGAAATACACACAATTAATGATAATGATAGAAATCTATACAAATTTCAAAAGATATATAAACAAGATGCTGATTACAAAGAAGCAAAAGGAAATATACTAATTCATAATGAATCGGAGATATTAAAAGATTTTCAAAGTTCTAAATTTTATAAATCAGGGTGGAGACCAGGTAACTCCCTTGATGGTAAATTTATTCTTGGTAACAAAAAAATTACAAACTCAACTCTTTTGCAAATTAAGAATTCAAATCAATCATTAAACTTAGAATTTGCAAATTACAATTCTGACTCTACTCAAAATAATGACTTAGCTTTTAAGTTTACAAATAAAGTATTTTCTGAATCAAGACAAGCTGCATGGTTCTCAGCAGGTGAATTGATAAGAAAATTTATTACTCAGGAATTAATCTCGTGCCAAGCAAATGAAATAGAATATGAAATTGGATATTCAACAATCGATGAAATTCAACAACCGACTATATACTTTAACGACACACTTGCTAATGGAAGTGGATTCACAAAACACTTTTTTGATAGTGATTGGGTACGTGGAGAATCAAATATCCTTGAATTCATAAATAAAAAATTTAACAAAAACTGTTGCATAGACGCTTGTTACAGATGTTTAAAGAGTTACGACAATAGATTCTCACATAATAAATTAAATCTACAACTGGGTATCGATTTAGTTCAGCATATATATGGAAATGATATTACTAAAAATTTCCAGAGATATGAAGATTTTTTACTTCCCATCCTGATAAAAGAGTTTGAAGAGGAAGGCTTTAACCCAAAAGAAATTGAAAATAGTTTTGGCGAAATAATTCTTCAATTAGATATAGGTGACATAGAGTATTTTGTCACACTAATTCATCCTTTTGAAACATCTGATTTTAGGTTTAGAAAATTAAAAAGAGAATTGTGTTCAAACAGTCAAGAAAAAATAATACAGCCCAATCAGGTAATCCCACTAGATTATATGGAAGCACTTAGAAATCCTACATATTATTTGCTAGATAAAATAAACTATATTTTAAATTGAATTCAAAAAATAATAATTTAATTGCTGCGTCCTCTGTTGAAAGCTTTGAGAACTGTTTGAAACGGTTTTATATCAAATATTGTGAGAACATTAAATTTAGGACAATTGAAGATGAAGAAAACAATATCACTAAAAAAAATCTAGGTTTAATTTCTCATAGAATTGTCGAGTTATATTTATTAGACAGGATTACTGACAATTTGCTATATGATGATATTTTAAATCTAGTTTTAGAAATTAATAATGAAAACTTAGAGAAAATAAATGAATCATATTTTGATTCCATGGATGGAGAAGAATTCATTTTAACCCAAAGTACATTGCTCAAAAATTTGCAAAAAATCAAAAATTTGAACAATAAATATGAAATTAATACTGAATTCACATATTCTGAATCTTTTCCATTTAAAGGACAAGCAGATATTGTATTGAGAAATAATACTGAATCACTGATTATTGACTATAAGTCTGCTTACCTTACATCAAGTTTTAAAGATATTGAACTAAGGGTAATAAAGCAATTATACGTTTACTACTACTTGGAATCTAAACAATTTAATAATAAAAATATTAAATTATATGTTTTGGATAAGTACGGTGACCTTGAAAAAGTTGAAGCTGATAAAGATACAATTGACGAATTTGTAAAAACCAATTCTTTGAATTTATCGAAAATAGAAAGTCTCATTCAAAACATAGGCAATACAGGATCTTCAGAAGTTTGTAATAATTGTATTTATGCTGGTTTTTGTGATGATTTTAAAGGAGACGAAGTATCTTTAAATGAAAGGAACGTTATTTTTGGTAAAGTTAAATTAAAAAAAGATAAAAAAAATTATCTTGAAGTTCAAATCGTTAATTCAGAATATGAAAATAATTTAAATGTTTTGATTGTAAAAGATATAAATCAAAGATTAATATTTGAGTCAGTAAATGAAGATGATTTAATTGTCTTAAACAATATTAGAGTTAAGGAACTATCAACAAATGGTACCACAAGACACATAATTCCAAAAAAATTTATGAATCTAACAATGAAAACTTGACAATGTAACCAATGTCCTAAATAAAGGAATTCTTTTCGTTCATTTTTCTTTAGTTATTATTGGAAATTCTCCTGTCAAATTATCTAAATTTCTTTGATATTCTGACTCTTTTTCTCTAATAACAGCTCCATTTGGATTAGTTATCATCCTATCGAATTGTGGAATATCATGTTCTTTGTACCATGTTGGAGGCTTTCCTCTTCTGGGTTCTGCATCTTTTGGACCAACTTTAGACTCTTTTATCCACCCCTCAACATTCGTGAGTTTCTCTCTAAAGTTTGCAGGATCTAACTCTACCTCCCAAATAATCTCGTAAATATCTTGGATTTGACCCAAGGTAAAGTGTTCTGGCAAGAAACGAGTAGCTAAACCGCTATATTCCAATGATATTCTAAGTCTGTTTGATGAATCTATCAATATATCGTAATGATCAAAAGCCAT
>Ga0129342_1000367_pt1 | contig 18833 bp, 15 predicted proteins | sample CPBDNA_5_FD_94426 | JGI IMG/M metagenome (GOLD analysis project Ga0129342, IMG submission 94426) | Freshwater to marine salinity gradient microbial communities from Chesapeake Bay, USA - CPBay_Sum_15_0.2_DNA | ecosystem: Environmental > Aquatic > Marine > Coastal | place: USA: Chesapeake Bay...
CATTTGCTGTGCATGAAATAGTCCTTCCGATCCAGTAATTCCCTGAACTAGAATAGAAGTTTTTTTATTTAATAGTATTGACATTATGATACCAACCTAACTGCTTTTTTAGCAGCTTCATCTATTGTTTCAGCGCTTATAAGTTCTATATCTGATTCATCTAAAATTTGTTTTGCCAGTTTTGCATTAGTACCTTGGAGTCTAACGACAACACCAACATTTAAATTTAATTCTTTAACAGCTTGAATGACTCCATTAGCTACTCTGTCACATCTAACGATACCACCAAAAATATTAATCAAAACTGATTTTACGTTAGGGTCAGAGAGAATAATTTTAAAGCCATTTTTAATTGTATCAACATTAGCCGCACCTCCAACATCTAAAAAATTAGCTGGTTCGCCGCCATGATGTTTTACTATATCCATTGTTGCCATAGCAAGGCCAGCTCCATTAACCATGCAGCCAACATTACCATCAAGCTTAATATAATTTAATCCATATTCTGAAGCCTTTAGTTCTAAAGGGTCTTCCTCCGAAGTGTCATGAAATTTTGCAATTTTTTCTTGTCTAAATAGTGCATTGGAATCAATATCAACTTTCGCATCTAGTGCAATAATTTTTTGGTCTTCGGTGATTACAAGAGGATTGATTTCTAATAAATTACAATCTGAATTTGAATAGCAATTATAAATATTCTTAAAAATTTCAAAAGCATCATTAAATGAATTAAGAGTTAATGCATTTATAATTGTATTAATTGCATCATCAAGAGGGTAGGTATCATTATTTACCCAAGCCTTAACAATTTTTTCAGGAGTTTTCTCTGCTACTTCTTCAATATCAACTCCGCCTTCCGTTGATACTATGAAGACATCAGCATTTTTTGCTCGATCAAACATTAATGCAAAATAAAACTCTTTTTCAATATCTAGTGCTTCTGTAATTAATATTTGATTTACAAGTTTACCTTCTTCGCCAGTTTGATGAGTGATTAAATTCATGCCAAGAATTTCATTAGCAGATTCAATAGCTGATTCTGTTGACGGACAGAATTTCACTCCACCACCTTTACCACGACCTCCAGCATGAATTTGAGCTTTAACTACAACAGCATCTGAGTTGAATTCATTTTGAACTCTATCTATTGTTTTTTCAATCTCATTAGATGAATAAACAACATGGCCTCTTTGAATTGGCACATTGTAATCAGACAAAAGTTCTTTAGCCTGGAATTCGTGAATTTTCATCTATTCTTCATCCATAAATGGATATCTATAATTATGAGGAGGTTCAAAAGTTTCTTTGATTGTTCTTGGGGATGTCCATCTTAATAAGTTAAGCATAGAGCCACCTTTATCATTTGTGCCAGATGCTCTGCTTCCCCCAAATGGCTGTTGTCCAACAACAGCACCGGTAGGTTTATCATTAATATAGAAATTTCCAGCTGAAAATCTCAATTTAGATCTTACTTCTTCAACGATATCTCTATCTTCTGAAAATACACAGCCTGTAAGAGCGTAAGGAGATGTATTATCAATCAATTCTAATGTTTCATTCCAATTTTCATTTTCATATACAAAAATGGTAAGTACTGGACCAAATATTTCTTCCTCAAGAGTTTTAAAGTGTGGATCGGTAGTTAAAATGACCGTTGGTTCCACAAAATAACCCTTAGATTTATCATATCTGCCTCCACAAAGAACTTCACAATCGTTACTTTCTTTAGCATAATCTAAGTATGAGGCAATTTTATCAAAGGCTGTTTCATCAATTACAGCATTAACAAAATTTTTAAAATCTTCAGGCGGTCCAACATCTATTGTTTTGATTTCATTCAATAGTTTTTCTTGTATCTCGTTCCATTTTGATTTTGGCAGATATGCTCTTGACATAGCAGAACATTTTTGTCCTTGATATTCAAAAGCTCCTCGAACCATTGCTGTTACAAGACCCTGTATATCAGCTGATTCATGTGCTATACAAAAGTCTTTACCACCTGTTTCACCAACAATTTTTGGATAATTTCTATAAATATCTAAGTTATCAGACACTTTTTTCCAAAGATGTTTAAAAGTTTTTGTAGATCCAGTGAAATGCACTCCAGCTAATTCTTTATGACCCAATACTTGATTACCTATGCTTGGTCCGTCACCTGGAATAAAATTAATAACTCCGTCCGGTAGACCCGCTTCTTTATATAGTTCCATGATGTAGTAAGCTGAATAAACAGCACTTGGTGCCGGTTTCCAAAGTACCGTATTTCCGACAATAGCAGGAGAGATGGCCAAATTACCTCCAATGCTAAAGAAATTAAATGGCGCAATTGCAAAAACAAAACCTTCCAGTGGTCTGAATTCCAATTCATTTTTCACTCCATCAGGAGATATAGGAGTAAAAGTATTTTGCATTGTATATGCAAACTCGATATTAAAATTTAAAAAATCGATTAATTCACATGATGCATCAACTTCAGCTTGAAAAACACTTTTACCAATATCTAGCATTGCTGCAGCATTAATTTTATACCTATATGGACCTGCAATTAAGTCTGCAACTTTTTTAAATATTTTTGCTCTTTCTTCTAAAGATGTATTAGACCAAGTTTTCCAAGCTTCTAATGAAGAATCGATAGCCATTTGAATTTCTTCAGGACCTGCTTCATGATAATGACCTAGAATATGTGCATGATCTTGAGGTTTTATACATGGTTTTGTATTACCTGTTCTTATCTCTTTTCCATTAATGATAATAGGAATATCTTTTTGTCTACTTGATTGTCTTTCAATTTCTTCTAAAAGTAATTTTCTATGCTCTGAACCAGGCTCAAAATCTATAATTGGTTCATTGATTGCTTTAAAATTTTTATCCATAATTTATCCTTTATTTTTTAGTGCCTAATATTAGACAAAATATCTTTCATTTCAGAATAATTCTTTGCCAAAACAAATTTTTTTCGAAAAGAAGATGCTCCTTTGAATTCTTTAAAGTACCAAGCGAAATGTTTCTTCATATTGTTGGCACCTACAATTTCTCCATGAATTTGTACAAGAAGCTCTAAATGCTTTTTACATATTTCTAATCTTTCTTCAATACTTATATCTTCAAAATTTTCATTAAGCATATATTTTCTTACTTCAGCAAAAAACCATGGATTTCCTAAAGCGGCTCTGCCAATCATTATGCCATCACAGTTAGTATGATCAAACATTTTATTTATATCATCAATATTTTTTACATCTCCATTACCAATGACAGGAATACTCACATTTTCTTTTAATTCTTTTATTAAATCCCAATTTGCTTTTCCTTTATACATTTGAACAGTTGTTCTTGGATGAAGGGTAATTGCTTTAACTCCAACTTTTTCTAAATTTATACCAGCTTGAGTGCTTACAATATTTTCCAAATTCCAGCCTGCTCTCATTTTCACTGTAACAGGTATTTTGTCGACCGCTTTAACAACAGCTTCTGTGATATCTTCCATTAAGCATAAATCTTTTAAAGCAGCGGATCCAGCTCCTTTTTTTGTCACTTTTGGTACTGGACATCCATAATTAATATCAATTAAATCTGGTTTAAATTTTTCAAATACCAATTTTGCTGCATTTTCCATTACTTCTGGTGTATCTCCAAATATTTGAATACCTATTGGCCTTTCAAATTCTGAAAATTTGATCATATTCAATGTTTTTTCATTTTTTCTAATGATACCATGAGCTGAAACAAATTCTGAGTACACTACTCCAGCTCCAAATTCTTTTGCAATCACTCTAAATGCATAGTCTGTAACACCTGCCATAGGTGCAAGAAAAAATGGGAAATCAAGTTTTAGGTTTCCAATTTGAATTTTTTTATTTATATCAAACATATAGTTTTTGTTTGTTCACTACGATTATTGGTTTAAATTTCCTCTGTTTGATTTGAACTTAAACATAAAAGGTTAAAAAATGTCAAGAGTTTGTGAAGTAACAGGTAAAAAAGTGATGTATGGCAATAATGTAAGTCATGCTCATAATAAAACTAGAAGAAGATTTGATATAAATCTTCAAAAAAAGACTTTTTGGGTGGAAACACTTAATAAGAAAGTTACGCTCAAAGTATCTGCTAAGGGTTTAAAAATTATTGATAAGAAAGGTATTGATTCAGTAATTAAAGATTTAATGGCAGAAGGCAGAAAATTTTAATCTTTTAATTTCTTACTTAATTCAGCAATAACAATTTCGTGACTTACTTTTCCCTTAGTTTCTTTATTGACTTGACCAATAAAAAAACCGATTAATTTTTCTTCACCGTTTTTATATCTTAATACTTCATTTTGACAGTTAGAAAGTACTTTGTCAATAATTTCTGTTGTATTTATTTCAGATGAATCAAAATCACCGCTTTTTAAAATTTCACTAATATTTTTACCGGTTTCAAATAATGCTCTCAAAACCTCTTTACCTGAATTTGGGGTAATTTTATTTCGTTTTATTTCATCAATTAATATTTTTAAATCTTTTGCTTCAACTTTGGATGAATCAAATGCTGTATTCATCTCATTAAAAAGCCTAAATAGTTCTGTTGAAACCCAAGTGCTAGCTTTTTTGGGCGAAACATCTAAACTAACAACTTCTTCAAAGTATTTTGCAATATCTTTAGAAGATGAAAGAATCATGCACTCATTTAAAGATAAATTATATTCGTTCATCCACTTTTTTTCATAATCAAAAGGAAGTATAGGGACTGATGATTTAATGTCTTCAATAAATGACTTTTCTAAACTTACTGGCGGTAAATCTGGATCTGGAAAGTATCTATAATCATCAGCATTTTCTTTAATTCTCATTATCTCGGCAACGTTTTTATCATTATTCCAAGTTAAAGTAGCTTGTTGAACTTCTTTTCCATCGTTCAAAATCTTGTTTTGTCGAATGATTTCAGACTCAATTGCCTTTTGAACGTTTCTAAAAGAGTTGATATTTTTGATTTCTGTTTTTACTCCAAATTTCCCACTACCTTTTTTTGACAGAGAGATATTAGCATCACATCTGAGTTTTCCTTTTTCCATTTCTGCATTTGAAATATTTATATAATTAACTATTTGTTTAATACGTTGCATAAAAATCTTGGCTTGTTCGGGATGAACTAGCACAGGCTCTGTTACAATCTCAATTAATGCTGCTCCGCTTCTGTTGTAATCTACATTACTTTTTTTGCTGTCATTATTATGAAAAGATTTTCCAGCATCTTCCTCTAAATGTGCTCTTGTTAAATCAATCTTAAACTCTTTCTCATTCCACCAAATGGGAACCGAACCTCCTGAAATAATTGGTTGATCAAACTGGGATATTTGGTATCCTTTAGGTAGGTCAGGATAAAAATAATGTTTTCTGGCAAACGTAAAGTTTTTACTTATTTTTCCGTTAACCGCTTTTCCAAACATTATCGCCGACTCAATTGCTGATTGATTTACATTTGGAAGAGCTCCTGGAAGTCCCAATGACGTTGGGCAGGTTAAACTATTTGGTGAGTTATCATATTTATATTGGCAATTGCTGAACATTTTAGAATTACAATCTAATTGGACATGTATTTCTAGACCAATTATAAAATCCCAATTTTTATTTATATCATTTATGTTCAATTTGATTTTTTAGCAATTAAGTTAAGAGCTGAACCCGCTTTGAACCATTCTATCTGATTCTTTGAAAAGGTATGTAGAGTTTCAATGATCTGAAATGAACCGTCTGGTTTATTTAAACTCAATTTAAGGTTAGTTTTATTATCAAAATCTTTAAGATTAATAGTAGATATTGTATCATTAGCTTCAATTTTATCATAATCACTTTTATCTTTGAAGATTAGTGGCAAAATACCTTGTTTCTTCAAGTTGGTTTGAGCAATTCTTGCAAAACTTTTTGCAATGATAATTTTACAACCCATAAATCTAGGTTCCATTGCTGCATGCTCTCTACTAGAGCCTTCTCCGTAATTTTCATCAGCTACAGCAATCCAATCAATATTATTTTCTTTGTAAGTTTTAGCCACTTCATAAATATTATCGGTTTTATCATTAATTAAATCTATTGCTTCACCATTTGTTTTTGTAAATGCATTAAGAGCTCCAGAATACATATTCTGGGAAATATTTTCAAGATGACCTCTATATTTTAACCATGGGCCAGCAGGAGAGACATGATCAGTTGTACATTTTCCTTCTGCTTTTAATAGAATTTTTAAATTTTTCATCTCTTTCTTATTCCATTCAACAAATGGTTCTAATACCTGTAATCGATTACTATCTTTTTTAATAACAATCTTAGTATCTGGACGAAGTTCAGCTTTCAAAAAGTCATCACTTCCAATTTTTTCAAATCCCATTTCTGGTAACTCAGAGCCTACAGGTGATTCAAAGCTAAAACTACTTCCATCATTAAGAGTTAATTTATCTTTTGAAGGATTAAAACTCAATTTACCTGATATTGCTAGCGCAGTAACAATCTCTGGGCTGGCTACAAATGATTCTGTTGCCGCATTACCATCATTTCTCTTTGCAAAATTTCTGTTAAAGGAGGTAATAATTGTATTTTTTTCGCCGTCTTTAATATCAGATCTTTTCCATTGACCAATACATGGTCCACAAGCATTTGCTAAAACTTTCCCACCAAGTTCTTCAAAGATTTTGGTATATCCATCTCTTTCCATTGTAGCTTTAATTTGATTGGATCCAGGAGTAATATAAAACTCTGACTTTGCCTTTAGTCCCGCATCAAGAGCTTGTTTAGCTACATGAGCAGCTTTTTCAATATCTTCATAAGAAGAATTAGTACAACTTCCTATCAATCCAACTTTTAAATCATCATCATAATTATTATCTTTAACTGCATCTGGCATATCCGAGATTTCTCTAGATAAGTCAGGACTGTAGGGTCCAACAATATGGGGTTCTAGTTCAGATAAATTAATTTCTATGACTTCATCATAATATTTTTCAGGGCTTTTATGAACATCATCATCTGCTTTGAGATGATTTTTAATTTCATCTGCTAAATCAGCAATATCTTTTCTATTGGTAGCTACTAAGTATTCATACATTTTTTTATCATATGGAAAAATAGATGTCGTTGCTCCAACCTCAGCCCCCATGTTTGTTATAGTTGCCTTTCCGGTACAGCTAATCGTTTCGGTTCCTTCGCCAAAATATTCAATTATTTTTCCAGTTCCACCTTTTACTGTAAGGATACCAGCAAGTTTAAGAATAATATCTTTTGGAGATGCCCAATCACTTAATTGACCAGTAAGTTTGACTCCAATTATACCTGGCCAGTTGATCTCCCAAGGGGAATTGGTCATCACATCAACAGCATCAGCTCCTCCAACTCCAATCGCAACCATTCCTAATCCACCAGCATTTGGAGTATGAGAATCGGTTCCAATCATCATAGTTCCAGGTACTGCATAATTTTCTAAAATGGTTTGATGAATAATTCCTGCACCAGGTTTCCAAAAACCTATCCCATATTTTGCACAAACAGACTTCAGAAAATCATACACTTCTTTATTTGTTAGCAGAGCGTTGTCGAGATCATCGTCAGCTCCTTTAATAGCAGTGATTAAATGATCGCAATGAACAGTGGTTGGAACTGCTGTTGTCTGCATTCCTGCATTGATAAATTGCAATAAAGCCATTTGAGCAGTCGCGTCTTGCATTGCGACTCGATCAGGACTGAGAGTGCAAAATGTTTTAGTTCTTTCAGGAATTGACTGTAGGTCTTCGGAAAGATGTGAAAAAAGAATTTTTTCTGTAAACGTTAGAGGCCTATTGAAAAAACTTTTTGCATCAATAATCTTTGAAAGATAATTGTTATAAATTTGCTTGATTAGATTTGTCTGATTCATATTTACTCTTTATTGTTATAAATTTAGTTAAAAAAAAACGATTTTATGGATATAATATTAGCATCTAGTTCTCCAAGACGAAAGAAAATTCTAGAAAAGTTAGGATACAACTTTTGTATTAAAGTTCCTGATATAGATGAGGAAAATATTAATAAATTGAATCCCATTGATTATGTAATAGATGTTTCGATGAGAAAAGGATTAAAAGTACATCAACAATACGAAAATGATTTTATTCTTTCTGGAGATACAATAGTAGAGTTTCAAAATAAAATCATAGGTAAACCTTCTTCATATCAGGATGCTTTTGAGGTTTTATCTTTATTATCAGGTAGGTCACATTATGTAATTAGTGCTTTATCTTTAACTTATAATGATAACCAAATCACTATTTTTGATAGTACAAAAGTTTGTTTTAAAACATTGAAGAAAGATGAAATTGAAAATTATATAAATAATTTTAATGTGCTAGATAAAGCTGGTTCATATAACATTGAAGATGTTAAGGAATATTTCATTAAAAATATTGACGGATGTTATAATAATATTGTAGGTTTCCCAGAAGAAAAATTTTTAAGAAGTGAAATAAAACAAATTCTTGATTTAAAATGATTTTTTACAATAAATATAAAAATTTTAGGATCGAAAATAACATCGATTTGCAAGATATTTCAAAGAGAACTAAAATTGATTTGAAGTATTTGCAAGCATTAGAAAGAGGTAAGTTTGCAGAAATTCCTCCAGTTTATGTCAAATTATTTTTCAAAGCATACATAAATGAAATCGGAATTGATATTAATGAGGCGTTGTTTGAGCTTGATAGTTTTTTAAACCAAAAGCCAAACAATAAAAAATTAAAATTTATAGCAGATGAACAAAATGTGAGTTCTAATTTTTTTAGCAAAATTAATAATGAAAATTTATTCAATTCATCCGTTTTCATTGGAATTGCATCCTTTTTTTTAATTCTACTTTTAAGTTTTTCTTTAAACTCAAATAGTCAAATTTCTCAAAAAGATCTTGAAGATGAATTAAGAATTACAAAATCTGATTTAATTGAATTTTATTCTTTGAGAAGTGAAGAAGTTCTTTCAATTGAGAGCATCTCTAATCCAGTCACAATAAGATTTAAATCAAATATTGAAAATTATATCCTTTTTTACGATAATTTTTCAGGAAAAGAATTTTTTATATTTGAGGATTCTCTTAATAATCAATCTAATACATTCACGGAACAATGGAATGGCCAAGAAAGAGCATTCTTAATTGCAAATACAGTTGATTTCGAATTCATTTTATTTTCCGATAACTCGTATGAAGATTTTTCAAAAAATATAATTAATGATTTTCCTGTTGAAGTAATCTTAAAGTCAGATCCTTACACAATTACTATTAAAAAATATTTACCAAAAAATTAATTTTAATTTTTTTGCATTTAATCAACAATTTTTATTGACATAAACTCGCTCTGTATTGTAACATATGTGGTTAATAGTGGGTTAATTTCCCTTATTTTGTTATGAGTAGCCAATATACATTTACAGGACAGTTTACGTTTTCTATTGATCCTAAAAATAGAATCAATATCCCTGCTCCGTTGAGAAAACAGTTTTCAACAAATGATAAGAAGACATTTGTTGTTACAAGAGGTATCGACCAATGCGCATGGATTTATCCTATTAGTGAATGGAATTTTATTCAAAATGAACTAAAACAACTTTCTTCTTTATCAAAAACAAATCGAATTTTCTTAAGAAATCATCTAAGACATGCTAATATTTTAAAGTTTGACTCACAAGGTAGATTTGTTTTGCCTCAAAGTTTAATTGATTATTCTGCAATAAAAAAAGATGTTACAATAATTGGTGTTTTAAATAAAATTGAAATTTGGAATCCTAATTTACTTCAAAAATTAGATCAATCTGATGAGATTGATGACCAGTCATACGAAGAACTTTCAGGAAAAGTAAATATCTGATGGTTCCTATTTCATCGACTCAAAACAGACATATTCCTGTGATGTTGATGGAGTCATTAGAAAACTTAAAAATCAAAAAAAATGGTGTTTACGTTGATGGGACACTTGGCCTTGGAGGTCATTCTGAAATTATTCTTCAACAAATTGACTCAGGTCTACTGATTGGTATTGATAGAGATAAAGATTCAATTTCTGAATCCGAAAAAAGGTTATCTTCAAACAATAATTTCAAACTTTTTAATGATAGTTATCAAAACTTAAAAATCATACTTGAAGAACTTAAGATAAAAGCAGTTGATGGTATTCTTCTAGATTTAGGACTTTCCTCATTTCAGTTGGAAAATAATATGAGGGGATTTTCACATAAATATGAATCTTCATTAGATATGCGATTTGATAAAAACTCTGATGATAATACTGCAGAGGATATTATTCAAAGAAATGAGCTAGGAGAGCTAACTAGAATTTTTAAAGAATATGGCGAGGAAAGACATGCTTACAAGATTGCAAAAAAAATCAAAGATTTTAAAGGTGAAATTAGCGTACTGTCAGTCACATCCATCATTGATAAAGTCACTCCTTATAAATACAGGCTTAAAACATATTCAAGAATATTTCAAGCTTTAAGAATAGCTGCCAATAATGAATTAGATCATTTAAGCAGATTTTTAGATGATTTTATTAATCTGCTAAACCCTGAAGGGAGAATAGTGATTATTAGTTATCACTCTGTTGAAGATAGGATTGTAAAACATAAACTTAAAGAGTTGAAGCATAAAAAAGAGATAGAATTGATTTATAAAAAACCTCTTATTCCTTCAAAAGAAGAAGTTGGCATTAATAAAAGATCACGAAGTGCAAAAATGAGAGTTGGAGAAAAAATTGGCTAAGAAAAAAAGATTAAGTAAAGCAGAAAAGCAAAAAAAAGAAAACTTAAAATGGGTTTTTATGTTTGTTATTCTTGTTTTAACAATTACTGTTTATTTAGCAGCATTTATTGAGTCAGATAAAACTCAAACAAGCATTGATTTCAACAAAAAAACATTGGTAAAACTTAATGAGGATTTAACAATCAAAAGAAATTCTATAGAAAGAATGAAAAGGGCAGATATTATTTCAAAAAGAGCAAAAGAAATTGGATTGGTTTCAAGTAATCCAGAAACAATTATCATAAAAATTAATGACTAAAAACTATATCAAATTTAAAAATAGAATAATATTTGTTCATATAGCAATAATGCTTATTTGGATTGGTTTTGGTGTTAGACTTTTCAATATTCAGATCATTAATAGACTTAATACCCCACAAGGAATTAAGGTTGAATCTATCAATGGATTAAGAGGAAATTTTTACGATGTTAATGGTAAAAACCTTACACAAAATTTGACTTTTTACAGAATAGGTGTGCATACTAAAAAGATTTCAAATACGGAAAGCTTAATTAATGAATTATCATCTTGTACTGGTACCGATAAAGAAGTTTATATTGCAAAAATAAATAGTGGACGGGATTATGTTGAGCTTGAAAAGAAAACAAATAAAAATTGTCAACAGCTTCAAAAGAAATACCCAAATGCATTAATTGTTAAAAAAAGTTTTAAGCGATATTACCCTGAAGATAATTTAGTATCTCAAATAGTTGGTTTTACAAATATTGACGATAAAGGAATTTCGGGCTTAGAAGCAAAGTATAATAAATTTTTAGAGCCAGTAAGCGGATCTAAGTTGTCAAAGCGCAACGGTTTAGGAGTCAGAATTTCAGATCCAACTTTACCAACTGAAGAAGCCAAAAATGGTGCTGATATAGTTTTAACAATTAATAAAGAGTATCAGGCAATTTTAAGAGATGAATTAATTCTTCAAATGGAAAAAGTAGGTGCTAAAGCATCAATGGGATTAATTCTAAATCCTCAAACAGGTGCAATATTATCAATGGTAAATCTTCCAGATTATAACCCAAACACTCCAAACGATTTTGATATTGAATTACAAAAAAATAAGATTGTTACTGATTTAATTGAGCCTGGATCTACATTTAAAATTGTAACAATGGCTGCAGCATTAGAGAGTGGTATATCCTTGAATGATGAGTATAATGTTGAAGGTCCCTATAATTTTCATAATATAAAAATGATTGAAGATTCTGAGCCTCATTCTGTATTGAATGTTAAGGAAATACTAGCATTTTCAAGCAACATAGGAACCATCAAAATTGCAGAACATTTAGGTAAGAAAAGTATTTATGATCAGGCAAGAGAATTTGGATTTGGATCAAAAACTGGTTTTGATTCTTCAACCGAACCTGATGGAATTTTTAGAGAGCCTTCAAAATGGAGTTTATCCTCAATGCACAGTATACCTATCGGTTATGAGGTTTCAGCAACTCCATTACAAATTGCTATGTCATATGCTGCAATTGCGAATGGTGGGTTTATGTTGAAACCATATGTAGTAGAAAAAATTGAGAAACACGATGATACTATTATTGAGAATCAAAGAAATACAAAAAAAAGAGTTCTTTCTCAATCAAATGCTGAAAAATTAAGTTTAATGTTATCTCATACTGTTGAAAATGGAAGTGGAAAGCTTGCTAAAGTAGCTGGTTGGAATGTTGCTGGAAAAACTGGTACATCTAAAAAATTGATAGATGGACAATATTCAGAAAAAGAATTTATATCAAGTTTTATAGGATTTTTTCCTTTAGAAAATCCTCAATTATTGTGTTTAATTATTCTTGATAGCCCTGATGCCTCGAGAAATTTGCACTGGGGCTCTATGTCCTCGGCTCCAGTATTTAAATCTGTAATGGATAGAGTAATAAATATTGATAAATCAATCACAATTTTAAGATCTAAGAAAGAAAAACTTAAAAATGAACCAATCTTAATTCAGAAAAACCTAGAAAGAAAAATGGAATATGTAGAAATGCCAAACTTAATTGGCAAAACAGTTCGTGATGCATTTTCAGAATTAAATAGAGCTGGAATTAAACCCCAAATTAGTGGAAGAGGATTAATTGTTAGTCAAAGTATAGAGGCTGGCACAAAAATAGAAAAAAAATCAATCTGTATATTAAAAGCAGAGTTAAAAGAGTAAGGAGATAGTTATGTTATTTGAATTTGATGAATTTTCAACGCAAAAAGCTAGGATTAAGATCCTAGGAGTTGGTGGAGCAGGAGGTAATGCAATAAATAGAATGATTACATCTGGTATGGAAGGTGTTGAGTTTATTGCAATCAATACAGATGCACAAGATTTAGATAGCAATCCTGCTGAAACTAAAATTCAAATTGGAAAAGATTTAACAAAAGGATTGGGCGCTGGAGCAAAACCTGAAATTGGAAGAAAAGCAATAATGCATGATAAGGAGGCCGTTTCATCAATTGTTGCTGGATCAGACCTTGTATTTGTTACTGCAGGAATGGGTGGTGGAACAGGTACTGGAGCAGCTCCAGTCGTAGCAAAAATTTGTAAAGAACTTGGTATATTGACTGTATGTATCGTTACTCTACCATTTAATTTTGAAGGACCCAAAAAAATGTCAGCTGCTATGAAAGGTATTTCAACAATGAGGAACTTTTGTGATACATTGATTGTAATACCAAATGAAAAACTACTTTCCGTGATTGATTATAATACTACCTTAGAAGAAGGATTTGCAGAATCAGATTCAGTGCTATTACAAGCTGCGCAAAGCATTTCAGACCTCATTAACAAGCAGGGAAATGTTAATATTGATTTTGCTGATGTAGAAACCGTAATGAGTGGAATGGGAGATGCTGTAATGGGAACTGGTACTGCAAGGGGTGAAGAGAGAGCTGTTTTAGCTGCACAACAGGCAATTTGTAGTCCACTTTTAGATAATCAGTCAATTAAGGGCGCAAAAGCAGCTTTAGTAAATGTTACTGGAAATAAAAAAATGACCATGCGTGAAGTTGATGCAGCAACAAAGCTTATTTTCGAAGAAGCAGGTCAAGAAGTACATTTAATTTTCGGATGTGTTGTCGATGAAAATATGGATGATGAATTAAAAGTTACTGTGATTGCTACAGGATTTAATCGAACCCCAATTGAAGATTTTGAATATAAAAAAGAAATTCAAAAAAATGAATTTCACAAAAATACTAACGACTTAATGGAAACGTCTAATACAACATTATATAATCAAAAAAATGAAAACTCATTAAATGATGAAAATTTTGATTATGAAAATGATGGCCCAACTTTAGTCTTTGATGATTTTGATCAAAGTGCTGATTTAGATGTTCCAGCTTACATAAGAAAACAAAATAGATGAAGTTTGAGGAAAAAAATATAGGAATTTTAGGATTAGGTAAAAGCGGATATTGGTCTGCTAAATTAGCTAAAAGTTTGAAAAATAATGTTTTTGTATCTGATTCAAATACAAACGTTAATGAAATTTATATTGATGATTTAAAAACGTTAGGTATTGATGTAGAAATCGGCATTCATTCAAATCAAATTTTGGAATCTGATTTAATAATTAAGTCACCTGGAATTCCTAATGATTCAGATATAATGAATAAAATAAATTCTGAAAAAATTCCGGTTATTAGTGAAATAGAATTTGCCGGAAACCATTCTAAAACAAAAAATATTTGTATTACTGGTACAAATGGCAAAACAACTACAGTTTCGCTCGTAACAGAAATGCTCAGTAAAGAAATGAACGTTCTAAAGTCTGGAAATATTGGTATTCCATTTTCAAAAATTGTTCTTGAGAACAAATTGTACAATCAAAATGATATTGATTATTGTATTTTAGAATTATCCAGTTTTCAACTTGAACATTGCTCAAAACTTAAAAAAGAAATTTCAGTCATTTTAAATATATCATCAGATCATATGGATAGATACGACTCTTTTGAAGATTACTTTGAAACTAAGATAAAGATTTTTGATAATGCAAAATATTGTTTATTTAATTATGATGATAATTTTTTAAATGAAAGAATTAAATGTAATGATAAAAATATAATTCCATTTTCTATCAGAAAAGAACAAGGATATTATTACTATGATAGAAATAAAATTCTTTCAAATGGAAACAGCATATCAATCGATGTAGATGATATTTCATTAAAGGGTATTCATAATATATCAAACATTATTATTGCTGCCGAAATAGCAAGAATTGTTGGAATTGATCAAAAAAATATTCGAAAGGCTGTTTGGGAATTTGAAGGATTGGAACATAGATTTGAACACTTTATTTCATATAATGGAATTGATTTTATTAATGATTCAAAATCAACAAATATTGATTCAGCAAAAAAAGCACTTGAATCTATTTCAAAGAATGTAGTCTTAATACTAGGGGGTATTCCAAAAGAAGATGACTTTAGCGATATATCATATTTTAAAAAGAGTATTTTAAAAATTGTAGTTTATGGTGAAGCTTCACATATAATTTATAATTCCCTTCCAAAAGATATCAGCGTTGAAAGAATCGAAAAATTTGAGGATGCGGTTCAGGTTGCAATAGACAGTGCTACAGAAAATAGTGTTGTATTGCTCTCGCCAGCTTGTTCAAGTTTTGATCAATTTGATAATTATAAAGAAAGAGGTAAAAAATTTAAAAGTATTGTAGAAAGGTTTTATGCATGAATATTAAAGAGCAAGGTCAAGACAGAGTATTATTTATAGCAGTTATTTCATTGATTTCTTTTGGGTTATTTATGCTATTTAGTGCAAGCTGGGTTAAGTCACTAGAAATTACTGGAGGAGATTCAAGAACATACTTTTTAGTTAGTCAGATGGTTAAACTTATTCCAGCTTTTTTTATCTTCGTTTTATTAACAAAAATTAATTATAGAAAATTACAGTTTTTATCTCCTTATCTATTATTTACTTCATTTCTTTTACTTGTATATACACAGTTTCAAGGCTGTTCGGGTGATTCTTGTAGATGGCTTTCAATTGGTCCTATTTCTTTTCAAACATCTGATGTAGCAAGATTTTCTATGATACTTTTTTTAGCTAGTTATATTGATAATAACCATAAGCAAATGAAGCAATTTGTTAGAGGTATTCTTTATCCAATGATAGCAATAATACCAGTGGCTTTAATGATTATTATTCAGCCAGATAATTCTACAACTTTAATTTTATTAACTATTGCTTTTGCAATGTTATTTGTTGGTGGAGCCTCTTTCATTCAATTGGCAACAATAGGAGTTTTTTCTGTAGGAACCATCGGAATTTTTATTTTAAATGAGAAAAACTATGCATTAGGTAGAATTCTATCTTTCATAGATTCTTCAGGTTCATCTGCTTCGATTGGATATCAATCTAATCAGGCTTTGATTGGCCTTAAGCAGGGAGGATTTTCAGGAATGGGTATTGGAGAAAGCATACAAAAATATTCTTACTTACCTGAAACTCACACAGACTTTATTTTTGCGATTATTGGTGAAGAATTGGGTTTCATTGCTGGAAGTATTTTAATGTTAGTTTATTACATTATTTTTTATAGAGCTGTGCAAATCTCCAAAAAATCAAATGATATTTTTGGAATAATGTTGTCCATTGGTTTTGGTTTGAGTATAACTATTTATGCTTTTATAAATATTGGAGTTGTAATAGGAGTTATTCCAGTTACAGGAATTCCTTTACCATTTATTAGTTATGGAGGATCGTCATTAATTATCAATTTAATGATGATTGCTATATTGCTAAATATTAGTAAAGCACAAAGAAAGCTTAATGTTAAAAGATGGAGATTAAGAGTAAATGCCTAAAATGAATATTCTATTGTGTGGAGGAGGAACAGGAGGACATTATTATCCATTAATGGCTATAAAAGAAGATCTTCATTCAAAGTCTGATTTTTGTTTTTCTTTTATTGGAGCAAAAAAGGGAATTGAAAGCTCAAAGATTCATAGTGAAAGCATTCCTTTTAAGCTTATTAGTATTTCTGGTTTAAATAGAAAAGTTTCCATTAAATCATTATTTGAAAATATTATAGTTGGAATAAACATTATCATAGGATTTTTTCATGTATTAATATTTTTTATTAAACAAAAACCTAATTTGGTTATTTCCACTGGAGGATATCCATCCTTTCTACCATTACAAGTGGCAAGAATACTTAAAGTTCCTTACGTGCTACATGAACAAAATTCTTATCCAGGAGTTGTGACAAAATTTTTTAGTAAAAATGCAAAAGCAGTTTTTTTAGGATTCAAAGATGCTGAAAAATATTTAAATAAAACAAATACTATTTTTTCAGGAAATCCAGTTCTTTTACATAAAAGTAAAAGCATAAATATAAATATGAATAATGATTTAAGGACTTTATTGGTTTTTGGTGGTAGTCAAGGATCTCAATTTTTGAACCAAAAAATTAAGATAGCATTGGAAAATGATAAATTAGATTTCATTAACGTTATATGGATAGTTGGTAAAAATAATTATGATTCTCTAAAACATTTAAAAAGAAAAAATATAATCATCTATGATTACTACAATGAAATGTCCTCTTTGTATCAAAATGTTGACTTGGTACTATCAAGATCTGGTGCGATGACAATTGCTGAATTAATAAAATTTGAAAAGCCTTCAATATTAGTTCCATTTAAATTTTCATCAGAAAATCATCAGCATTTTAATGCAAAATTCCTTCAAGATAATTTTTGTTCAAAATTAATTGAAGAAGATGATTTCAATGATGAGACTTTTGTATCAACTTTAAAAAATTTATCTAAAGATGATAGAATTTTAGATTCAATGAAAACCAATTTTAAGAATGTTAATATTCCAGATACTTTGTCAATAATTTCTAGCTTTATTATGGAAAAGAAATATGCTTTATAGTATCAAAAAAGTACATCTTATTGGAATAGGTGGAATTGGAATGAGCGGAATAGCAGAGTTGCTAAAAAATAAAGAATTTGAGGTTTCTGGTTCTGATATTAATGATTCACCAAACGTTCAGAGATTAATTGATTTGGGAATAAATGTATTTATTGGTCATAATAAAGAAAATATTTCTGATGCTGAACTAGTAATATACTCTGATGCTATCCCAAAAGATAATGCTGAGCTGAAAGAAGCATTAGCAAAAAATATAATAGTTTATTCCAGAGCAAGAATGCTTTCAGAAATAGCTAAGTTAAATAATTCTACAGTTGCTATTGCTGGAACTCATGGAAAAACCACTACAACATCAATGGTTGGCACTATTTTAAAAGCTATGAATTTAGATCCTACAATTATTGTTGGCGGGGTTGTTAAGTCTTTAGAATCTAATTCCGTTTTAGGAGGAGGTGACACATTTGTTGTTGAAGCTGATGAGTATAATAAAAGCTTGCTACATTTGAGTCCAACAATTGCAGTTATTAACAATATTGATTTTGAACATATTGAATGCTACAATGATATTGATGATTTAAAGGATACATTTCTTCAATTTGCAAATTCAGTACCTTTCTACGGTACTGTTTGTGTATGTAAAGATTCCAATAATGTTGCATCAATATTGTCAAAAATAGATAAACCTATAATCACTTATGGAATCGAAAGTCAAAATGTAGATATTAAGGCAGAAAATTTGCATCATGAAAACGGTAATATTTCTTTTGATGTAAAAGTTAAGAATCAAATATTTTCAGTTAATCTTTCTGTACCCGGTAAATACAATGTTTATAATGCTCTTGCAGCACTTTCGGTTTGTGAAACAATGGGAATTAGTTTAGAAAGCGCATGTAAAGCACTTAATAATTTTAGTGGTGTTAAGCGAAGGTTTGATATAAAGGCAAACAAAGATATAATGATTATTGATGACTATGCACATCATCCTGTTGAAGTTCAAAATGTGATAGAAACTGTAAAAAGCAATTGGAATAAAAATTTAAATGTCATATTTCAGCCACATCTTTTTTCAAGAACAAAAGAATTTTATAAGGATTTTGCAAAAGCTTTAATGATAGCAGATAATGTTATGATTAC
>Ga0129342_1000368_pt1 | contig 18819 bp, 19 predicted proteins | sample CPBDNA_5_FD_94426 | JGI IMG/M metagenome (GOLD analysis project Ga0129342, IMG submission 94426) | Freshwater to marine salinity gradient microbial communities from Chesapeake Bay, USA - CPBay_Sum_15_0.2_DNA | ecosystem: Environmental > Aquatic > Marine > Coastal | place: USA: Chesapeake Bay...
ATTCCAAATTCTCCTTCCTAATTATATCAACTGTATTCTGTAATTCTAATACTTTTGTCATAACAATATTTAAATGATTTGTCAATTTATCCATAATTATTATGTAATATGTAAATATGATATGAGTTATTTATATATTATAATTAATAACTATGACGACTACAATTTATATTTTAAAACTTAGTGATAATAAATACTATGTTGGAAAAACAAATAAAACTGCAAATGAAAGATATCAAGAACATATTGATGGAGTAGGTTCTTTCTGGACTAAAAAATACAAACCATTGTCCATTATTAAACAAATAGAAAATAGTTCACCATTTGACGAAGATAGATATGTTAAAGAATATATGGCTATTTATGGAATTGAAAATGTAAGAGGAGGTTCATATAATCAAGAAATATTAAATAATGAAACTATTAAATTTCTTAAAAATGAATTAAGAACTTCTAATAATGAATGTTATAAATGCGGAAGCACAAGTCACTATGTTAATGATTGTACTTATATATCAATAGATGATTATATAAACTTAGTTATTAATAATTTTAATAATATTAATTATTTAGCGAGAGAAATCAGATACTTAAAAGATAAATATAAAAATATTAAAAATATTTATGATTTATATAATGAAAGACAAAAACTATTGTGTAATGTATTAAAATGTAATTATAATGAAATTGATATGTATGAAAATGAAATTAAAACATATTATGACAAATATTGTTGTCGTCAAAAAGAAAATTATATTGATGTATTAACAATACAATATTATGATTGTATTTTTGAATATAAAGGATGGTATAAACAATTTAATAGTTTTAGTAGGTTCCCAGGTAGAAATTTAAGTTTAACAAAAGAACAAAAAGATATACTTGATAATATGGAATGTGAAAAAATTAATACTTGTTTAGATAACGTTAATTTAGATATTATTATTAAACAGTTAGAAGCAATTATGAAATTATATTATGATTTATTAGTGTAAATATTAATTTTACTATAATATAAAAATAATTTAATAGATTAATTTAAAAGGTTATTAAGAGTTACGAGACACATTAATGACCTTTCATTAATATCATATCCACTTGTACTTGTTAATAGACTAATAATTTGTTTTAAATCATTTGGTCTTAGACAATGACATAGGTAGTAATAAACATCTCTAGCAGAAAGTTGAATACCTGTATATACGGTAATTTGGCGTCTTCTAAGTTTTGCTAAATGAAATCTAATAAGAGGAGAAAAGTCTTTATCAATTGTTTTATTCATTTTAAATGCATTTTTTTTACTATTATATGTAGTAGTCGCTGTATATAATTTAAATAAAACATCTTTAATTGTACAAATAGAAGTATGAATTAGATAAGTTGGGTCATTTTCCTTTCCATTAGTGTCATATAGTTTTTCAATACTTGGATTATAATCGCGAATATAATCATTAATATGATAATCTACTCTATTTTTCATATATGTAGAAAGAATGTTATACCAAGGGTTTGGATTACATGGGTCAGTTTCTTCTCTATATTTTACATCACTTGGTGATATTTTTGCTAAATAACAATTGTTATCAGACTTTCTTTTAATAATATAACCATATGTATTATTTTCTGGAATATTAATATAATTATTAGCTTCATCATAATGATTAAATTTTTTAGGATATGTGACTCCATAATTAGAAAGTGGAAAGTTAGCTAAACTAACATCTTCATATGAAGTAATATTTCTGCAATCAACATGTACGAGTTCCATGTAATTACTTCCTAAAATATTAGTATAATCAATAATATGAATATTTTCATAATGAATTAAAATAAATACATATGATTGATTTACATCTAATAGTTCACAAAATTTATTTCTTACAGTTGTTTCGTCATTATATTTCATTATTTTACACAGAATTTCATCAAACATTTTTCCATGTGTTTTTGTTGGATGAGAATACCATGAACTATTAATATCTGGACAACTTGTTGTTCCGAAATGCCATTTATTATTATAATAATAACAAGTAATGGTTGTTCCATCGTATGCCTCGTAATATTCATCGCCAGTATTATAAGTATAATCTTCTTTATTGATTCTAACTGGGATACTATTAGAATAAGATACAACGATATTCTTATTTTTTTCAGGTGCTTCAAAATCCAGAATTACACTTCTACATTGTTCGTATAATTGTTTAAAATCATTAATATCTTCACGAATGTAAGTATTATGGAGTAAAACCTGATTTTTAGCACCTTTAAATTTTTTAACTTGTAAAGCGGGCCAATAATTTAGTTTTTTAAGAACATTGATTAAAGATTTTGAATATTCCTTATCACTGCTCATATTATTATTATAATCGTTATAAGTTTCTGAAATAATATCATTTAAAGTAATAATTTGGTTAGTGGTATTGGAATTATTGGTATTTTGCATATTGGGAACTATTATTTGTGTCTATAATAATCATAGACTTAAAATTTTATATCATTTTTTATTTTTATTTTTATCTATTTATTTAATAGAATTAACATTTAATATAATGAGTGACAGTCCCGCAGGAAGAGGTGAGAAGAGGAAAAACAGTGAGATAAATTTTGCAAGTCCTTCAAGGAGAGAACCCAGTACTAGAGTAGCATCGTTGTTGGCAGCCTTGGAAGCGAAGCAGATAGAGAGAAATAAGAAGATAAAAATCCAAGAAGAACTTGGGAAGTTTAATGCGTTTTCTAAGATTTTGGAAGAAGAGGGGATTACAAGAAAATATCCTTTTCCGCAAACTTGGGAATCAGATTTAGAAGTAAATTATAAACATCTAACAGATGATATGGGTAAATATGATTTAATAAAAAATAAATTTCAAGTTTTTAATGACGGTGTGCCTTGGTCTTGGTGTGTAAATTTTTTACCTCTACCCCCGAGTGCCGCTGATAATAGTAAGATAGGTCAATCTTTAAAAGTATCTATGTTTTTTTATTTAACAATATTTAATATACAATATAAAGAGACACATACACAAAAAATATTACAAAGAGAAAACATAAAAGACCTTGCTTTATTATTATCTATATTAGAATGTTTTATTAAACATTTATTGGTCGGTGTGATTGTGAATGAAGATACAGGAGAACTTCAGTGGGAGGAAGGTACTATTCATTTAGATATAGATACATTAAAAAAAGCAATTGAATCAGCAAATGTTAGTCAAGAAGTTATAGTAGCGTTTGTTAATTTACTAGAACTAACAAATATTTTTTTTGGCGCAGAAGCGCTGCACGTGCAGGGGGCTGGATGGATAGAAGCTCCCACGATTTTTCGACATCCCATGAAAGATAGCCCTAAATTAACAATATTATTATTTGACATTTTAAAGAATAAACCCTTCCACGAGCAAGCACAAGTTCATCCAGGAATGTATGTCAGCACCATGAAGGGAACACCACTATCGGTAGATTTTATATTTAGTTTAATTTATTCACCTATTTTCCGTTTAACAGTGCTATTTAGTAAATATCTAAAAACAGGTACTTTTGATTTTTTAATGACCGCAATACCAGTACAAATTAGGAAAATTAATGAATTGTATAATTTATTAGAAGAAATTAATAATAGTATAGAAACAGAAGGTAATCAGGAAGGCGCCCAATTAAAAATACAAATTAAAGGTCTATTAAACAATTTTATAGAAATTCGAAATAAATCTCTCTCCTCCCCTCACGGTCCTGATGGTACTACTATGCATGCGTTTTCAGTTTGGATACTTTCTTTAGATAAATTAAGTGAAAACGGCGCTTTTCAAGAATATGTTAAAAAACTTTATCAAAAAGTTCAAGGAGGTCAATCAGCAGGTGGTAAAAAAAATAAGGAATTAGAAAAAGAGATAAAAAAAATTTCACGAAATGCTTTAAAAATATTAAAAAAAAAAGAATTAATTAAAGAAAAAATAAAAAAAATAGATAATAAATTAAAAGAATTAGATAATAAAAAAAAAGAATTAGGTAAAATATATAAAACCAAAAAAAATAAAGTATTAAAAGATAAAATAGATAAAACAATTAAAAATATTAATAAAGAAAAACTAAATAAATCCGAAAAGAAAAAAGAATTGAAAAATACATCAAATGAATATAAAAAAATAGATAAAGAATTAAAAAAAATGGACAAAGTATTAAAAAAATTAAAAATAAAAAATAAAAAGGCAAAAAAATAATATAAGAATTATTTTATATATATAAATAAAAATGTTCTCAAATTCTAAACAATCCGATACTAAACAACTCGATACTAAGTCTGTTGCTACATCTGACACCGAAATTAAAACTACTTCCAAACTACCCACACTTATGATGACACCAGTATTTAATCAAAATTCCCAATGGCCTTCATATATTGTATCCCCTTTATATGATACCGATAAAAATACTGTAGATGCTCAACATTATTATAATACTGTTAATGGAATGGCGTCTGCAATTCAATCTTATAGTCACACACAACACCAAAATAGTGGAACTCAATATATGTATCCTGTCATGCCATATTATATGCAACCAGTTGATACAATGCAAACACCTCAAGGTACTCCTCAACCAGATAATACAGTTAGACAACAGCAACTATGGTATTATCAACATTACCAACCAACTGTGTATGACTTTGTTGTTTAATATCTTTATAAATTATTTTTACTTTCTTAATAAATATTAGAATGAAAAAAAAAGTAGGTGGTTTTTTTCAAACACAACCGAATGCACTTCCAAATATGCAATTATGTAAAGCAATGGTCGAAAAGCCAGAAGAGTATGGTTTACCAGCTGATATGTTTACAAGAAGTGGTATTACACTAGATAAACAAGAGATTACCGTATTAGCCAATGACAGATTACCCGTGTTAACAAATTTTTCACAATCTGGAGGAAAATATATTAAAAAAAAAACTAAAAAACCTAAAAAGGAAACTAAGAAACCTAAAAAGGAAACTAAGAAACCTAAAAAGGAAACTAAAAAACCTAAAAAGGAAACTAAGAAACCTAAAAAAGAAACTAAGAAACCTAAAAAAAAATTATAAGCATAAACAATTATCAATACTTATTTTTCTCCATGTAATAGCATTACCTTTTATGTCGTATTTTCCTAAAAAATTTGTTCTACATTTTTCACATATTGTAAAATTTTTATAATTTGTTTCATCTAACTCTTTTAACTTTTCTTTTTCATTTGATAATAAAACATGTAAATTTTTTTTTATTTTCATTATATATTAATATATTTATTATTTTAAATATAATTTAATTTCTTGGCATATAAACACTAAGTGTATACGCTAAATTTGCAACATTTTTTGATTGTGTATATATTGTACCAGGTCCTACAAATAACATACCAAAACCTTCGCCACCTAAAAATGAACTAAATAATGTTTTGCCTAATTTTTCAATTGCATAATTCATTTTTTTTTCACATGCTAAAAAATATCCATTATCTATTATTATTTTCTCACCAACACCCAATTCTATTTTTTCAAAACTTCCGTATGCAGATAACCAAAATCTTCCTGGTTTACCATCAGTAGTTTTAATAGTAGGCATTATTCCACCTTCGCTTGACCCAATTATTCCAAATAAACCCTGTGTTTTCATAACAGATTCTATTATAATATTTGGTGTACTACATAAATATGAACCTCTTGAAAAATACCATTCAGTATTTTCTTTAAGTGGTATTTCTATTATATCTCCGGGAATATCAGACCCAAGAGCAATCTCACCTCCCTTTTCCAACCCACTATATTTTGTTAAAAAGAAATCTTCTCCACCAAAAAGTCTTACAATGCCAGTTTTAAAACTTCCATATTCAGCTATACCTTTATCAACATCGCCTTTTAAATATAACATCGACCCTGGGGAAGTAGAAATTTGAACACCATTTTCTAATTTTACTTTTAAAAAAACAGATCCTGCTGTGCCTATTTTTTTTGCAATTAATTTATCATCACTTTTATTACCATTATTTACATTATTTTTTGCAGGAGATTTAGCATTTTTAGTATTTCCCACATTTTCATTATTTTTTTTAGAACGATTTTGCACTTTTTGTTGTGGATTTTGCACATTTTCAACATTTTGTTGTGGATTTTGAACGTTTTGTTGTGGATTTTCAACGTTTTGTTGTGGATTTTGAACGTTTTGTTGTGGATTTTGAACGTTTTGTTGTTGATTTAGTAAATTATCAAAAGGATTGTTACCCCCTTTTTTTCCTCTAGGCATACTTATTTATTATACATAAATAAATTAATATTGTTTAAAGATCCATTATTATTATATCTTAAATCTAAAATATTATTTTTAAATTCATTTTTAAAAGACCATTTCAAATTAATATGTTTATTATTATAAATAGGAGCATATAACTTAATATTATGAGGCATTTCTAAGTAATAATATTCGCTATAATTATTATTATTTTCATATAAATAAGGAAATTGTTTATTATAAATACTGTCAGTGTTTAATACTTTTTTAAGTTCTAATGGATATTTTAAATTAATATTTTTTCCAAACTTAAATTTCGCATCATCATTGCTTGCATTTTTTAAATTTATTTTGTAATTATTATCCCAGTAATAATTATTATTTTCTATACTTTTGGTTTTATAAATAATATTATCCAATTTATTAGATAAACTATTATATCTAACATTAATACTTAACATACATTCCTGATTGTACGGGTGATATATACATACATTAATATCATTTTTAACAGTTTTATTAACATATAATTTTACATCATTATCAATTAAAAAAATGTTTGTATTATTATTGATATTGTATATTTTATTTGATATGTTTATAATATTACTATTATAAACATATGTATCCACTTTATTATAATTACGCTGGAGTAAAAATCTATTTTTATATAATTTCCATTTATAACATTTAGTATAATAAACGTTATTTTTCATTTTGTTAAAAATGTTATTCCAATGAGTGTTATCTTCAGTTGTTCTAGTTAATTTAAAATTTTTTGTAGCATAAATCATAAATCCATTGATGCTAGAAATAAATAATAGTAATAGATATAATTTATTCATTTTATATTCTTATTATAATATTAAATTTTATTTATATAATTATTTGGTGCCAATGTTTCATAGGCGGGTGCCAAAAAGGTTCATAGTATACATCTCCGTCTGATAATACACCAGCAATGTAACTAAAAGAACTTTTTGTGATAATTAGAGCATTTGCTGAAACCATTTCCTTAAATGTATCAAATAAATTCATATTTATTTTAAGAATTGTATCATCTGCTTTATAATTATCAAAATTCGATATGTCACCTTGTGAATATATATGAAATTGTAATATTTTATCTTTTTTATATTTTTCTCTAATTATTCTAATTTTTTCTAAATAATATTTATCAGAAGGAATAAGGTCTTTGCGTTGTTCCCATCCATCATCATCATGTGGATTTTGTCTTCGCACATGAACGGCAATATTAAATATATTATTTTTAAAGCAATTTTTATCCTTATTTTTCCAAAAGTTTTCTTTAAGTTCTTTAAGTTCTAATGTAAAATTTTCAATATTTTTATCAAAATAGTAAATTAATGGGCCAATATCTGCTCTAATAACATGTTCGTTAATAGTATTAATTGAAGGATATGTTTTAATATTCATTAATTCCTCAATATTATTTAAAAAGTTTTCATCATTATCATAATTATGTTCCATATTTTTAATAGGGGTATATACAAATGTTTTATTATTTTTTTTACAATATAATATTGTATTAATTAGTGTTTGATATTGTGCACCAAAACCATCTTTCCTAATAGGTTGTGTAATAAATGACATAATAAATATAATTTGTAAAGTAATTTAAAATATCATTTTTTTATTAAAAAATCTTATGTTTATTTTTAACTAAATAATAAAATTTATTTGATATTTTATTATTAAATAAATTAAGACTATTTATAATCATAATAATATTTAAATCTATATTTATAACGTTATTATTATCTACTAAATAGTTTGAAATATCACAAATTAAAACTAAATATTTGTTTTTATACAACACGTAACTATTATTATTTATGATATACTTACATTGTTTATTATTATTATTAATTAAATAAATAAAATTTTTATTTAAAAAATTAAAATAAATGTTATGACTTTTATAAGCAGAATATAATGCTAATATTAATTGTTCATAAATATTATCTTTTTCTTTTATATCTATATTTAGTATATTTAGTAAATCATAATTTTTCATCAGTATTATTGATTTTTCATCTGTTGTTTTATTAACATAGCTATCTTTTAATGTATAATTATTAATATTCTCAATAGTTTCTAAATAATTTAAAAAATTGTCTTCATATTCAAAATAACATATATAATCTATAAAATTTGGTATATTTTTAAGTTTAATTGAAACTTTAAATTCTTTTTTAAGTATATTATTGTCCCAATCAGTGATTTTTACAATTATTCCAACATTTATACACTCTATTAAACTTTTATAAAAATTACTAGAATTTAAAGTAAAAAATAACATATCATCATTTTTACTAAAAGTATGTAAATGCTCTTTTTTAATAGGAGTATATAAAAAACAATCTATATTAGTATTTTCAATATTATTATAAAAATTTATCATAATTAATTATTCTATTTATTTTTTTAAGCTTCTTTAGTATCACATGCCATTTGATAATTAATTACTCCATCTGGATTTCCAGGAGCATATCTATGTGTTGCCAATCCTTTAGCCCAATTATGAATATTATCAGAAGGATTAATAGAATTATTTTTCTTATCGGGATGTAATTCAGATTCATCTTTTGGAAATTCAATTAAAGGAACATGATTATCTTTAGCAACCATTCTATAATTTGTAGGTATTCTGTCAAAACATTCTAATGCAAAATCTTGAGGATTATTATGTAACCATTGCCATCTGTTAATTCCTGTTTCTTTTAATGTTCCAGTTGGATTAGATAATCTTGTCGATTCTTGTGGTGTAAAAAAAGTTCTATCAGATTCTTTTGTAATATCACAACCACTAGTTTTTTTATAAGAATTAGGCAAATAATTTTCAGTATTACATTTAGAATTTTTATAATTAAGTCCCAATAATTCACTAGAATCGTCAACAGCAGTATTCATCGAGCATAAACTACGACTATAATTTTGAAATCTTACTGATGGGTCATTTGGTAAATAATCTCCTTTATTATTTGCATCAACGACTGGTACATTTAGGTTATATAGTCCAGGACCAACAGCTCTTTTAAGTTTTTCTTCATAAGAACATTCATCATAATTTAAACGGGTATCTGTTGATTGTACATTAATACTCATATTATTTAGTCTCTAATAAAATAATATAAAAAAATTAGAATAATTTATTTATTAATTTCCATTTTAGGAGGTAATGGAATGGCCTTATAACTAATAGATTGGCAAGAACCTAAATGATTTAAACTAGTATCTATAGGTTCGGTTTTATCATTTTTAACAATATTATCATCAGTTGGAATATAGTAATTTGTACCACATTTGGATATTATTCTTGTTTGACCTCTTAATTCACTTTCTAAATCAACAATATTGCCTTTTATATGGGATACATTTGTACCACCTAAAAATCCTAATTGATGTCTACATTTATTTTCATTTTCGTGTCTTAAGGGAGATAATATATAACTTAATGTATTAACATTTTCTTGTAAGTCTTGTGTATAGTTGCATGTATCATATTTTGTTCTATTAAAACTCATATCTCTAATGTTATAAAATAAAAAAATAATTTAATTTTTACATTTATTATCAAAAATTTTATTAAATTCCGCTCTATTTTTATAAGATCTAGTATCCTCTCCACCATTTGTCCAAGAAGGAACTATATTATCGGGATTTTGTATATCTTTTAAACAATCTATTAAAGGATATCCAATTCTTTGTTCACTTTCCATAATTGATTTTCTACATTTGTTATGATTTGTATCATTACCACTTAATACTTCTAATTCTTTTTCTAAATCACCTTCGGCGCCTTTTAGTAATGGTGGTGCTTGAAAAACTCTTTCGTATAATTGTATACTACATTTGTCGTGTGTCAATGATTTTGGATCATTGCGTAATGCAGAATAATTATCAACTAAATTATTATCTACTAAACCAAAACCACATCTTCCTCTTAAGTTAGTATGATCATATGACATTTCTGGCAATGAACATATTGTATTTTCTGGAGAATAAACAGAGTATTCGTTATACATAGAATAATCATATATTTCTTTGTTATTATGTTCTTTTGAATCTTTCCAACAAGTATCTGACGCTATATTTGTATCCATATAATATTTATAAGCTTCTTTAGTAGTCATAAATTATTATTCTTATCTATTAAAGAATAATTAAAAAAAAATTAAGAAAATGATTTTAATTTACTGCTTATATTGAATAATGCGTCCTGTAATTTCATCGCGCTTGACATAATTGCCTTCTAAATAAACAAGACCTTCCTCATATCCATTCATTTTAGATAAATCGTTAATTACCGCACTAGTACCTAAGTATTTGTGGGAAACTACGAAGTTTGATGTTAAATTATGACCAAGTGTTACACATACAGTATTTTCAGCAATAATATTATGACATGTATCTAATACTAAATTGTAAATATATTCGCATTCCTTTACGCTTGTATTACCAATAGTATATGGGAAAATCCATTCACAATTACTTTTAAGTATAGTATTAGGATATTTAATATCAATAACAGGATGATAGGGTGTAATTAATACAGAATCTTTTAATCCTTTAATTTCTGTAAAATAACATTTATTATTAGAGCATTTCATTTTAATAACACATACAACTGTGCTTACTTTATTATTCATATCAAGTAATTTATCCCCTTTTTTGATATTTTTAATTTTAATAATACTATAATCATGCATTATAATATTGGTATTTTCGTGAAAACATCCATTATCTTGAGAATTAAATGATTGTGAAAAGTTAATTCCTGATGTGCCTCTCGTAGCGCCAGTACCTCTTGTACCTCTTGTACCTCTCGTAGCGCCATAATCATTATAAACTTTATTTGATGGCACTGGTGCAGGTAAATTATCATATAAATCATTTAAGTTTTCAACAATATTTTTAAATAATTTACCTCCATAATTTTGAATACTATTATCTTTAAAATTATTACATCTACAGTCTTTGTGAGTTTCCCTAAAAGAATTAATGTAATTTTCTCCCCAACGTTTATAATTTGTTAAGTTAATTGCCTGTAAAATTTGTTCATTAAAATCTTTTACTATATCATTATCTATATTACCATAAAGTTTTTTATATTCATTAATATTATTAACAAGTGTGTCATATTTATTTGTGTTTAACATATTAATTAATTTTTCTTTATAAACTAAATAGTCAATTTCATTTTGTGTTATTAATTCGCAATCATCTCTATTAAAACCAGTAATAAGTTGTCTATTTTCATTATTTAATGTATCATAAACAATTCTAAAATTTAAAATTTTATTACATTCATTTAATTTAGAATTATCTATTTCGAAAATATAACTTAAAATATGACCATAATGGATTGTTTTAATTAATAATTTTTTATTTGTAATAATATTATGACCATAGTCATTTGCATTTTCAAGAAAATGAGAGCAAGTATTATCTAGATTTAAATATACATTCTTATTAATTGTTGTTTTAATATAGGCTAAAGAATTAATAAGAACTGTACCAACAAATCCCGAATCAGGAATAAATGAGAAATTTCCATTTCCAAGTTTTGCAATATCAACAAGCAATTGCGTATCTAAAGAATAACCAAACCCATAAGTATAAATCGTTGGTATAATAGTTTTGTTATCTTTTAGATTTGCGAGTTTTCTTTCCAATGTATTAACAATACCTCTAGGTGGTAATAAATATTCTGATGGAATGCCATCTGTTAAAAACATAATTGTATTAATTCTATTACCAAGTGTATCATTAAATTTTTCAAATTGTTTTAATCCCTCATTAATACCGTCCCAGATATTTGTAGCACCTTCTGTTTTAATCGTATCAATTAGTTTTGATAAATAGGATTTATTTGAAATAGTTATATAGGTTAAATCGCAAAGAACTTTTGCAGTATTTGAAAATGTAATAATTGATAATCTATCTGATGGGGTTAAAGATTCTAAAATCATTTTTAAAGAATGTTTTGTAATATCTAGAATAGTAAATCCTACATCTTTATTTTCTCCATTCTGCATAATATAAGCAGGACTAGACATAGAGCCTGAAACATCAATTACTGCTACAATATCAACAGGTGCTGTATTTTTTCCATTATGAGACACAACATCTAATTTAAAATAAGTTTTATCTGACCCAACATATTTACTTAAATTTAAATTAACTGTTATGTCTTCTGGTTGAAATTTATTGATAATATTTTCAGTTTCTTTTACATCTGGAATTAAATTTGCAGATTTAATCGCATCAAGTAATGCCCTGTTTGGTTTTAAATAATCTTTAATTAGATAATTTCTGGTAATAGGAGACGTAGTTGTTCTTTCTAACCATTTACAAATAGCATCATATTCATATGAATTACCTTCATTATCAATGTAAGGATTTGTCATAATATTACGAGTAATAGGACATAAAAATGAATTTGGGATATCTTGAGACATTATTAATAATTAACTGATATTAAGAATCATTTTTTATTAAATTTGTATTTAAGTTATTATCCATAACAATTTTATTATCACTATTATCGATATTATCGATATTATTTATAGCATCAATAATAACATTTGTAAAATTGGTATCATTATAAGGCATATCATACTCTTTTTCAAGTTCTGTATTTAAAAATTCCTTTATTAACCAAGATTTTTTGTTTAGACTATTACCAATTTTTTCATAAGTATTGTTACCATCTTTATATAATTTATTAAAACTTTCACTAATTGAGTTATCATCAACTTTATTATTATAAGTTGTAGACCATATCTTGTCTCCTGATAAAACAGAATAATTATAATTTATTTTTTTAGTAGTATTTAAAGAATTAAAATTATCTTTTGAAAAAGTTATAGATTGTGAAAAATTAGCCATACGTCTATTTTATATAGATTTTTTTATATTTATATAATTTAATTTTTAACTCTTATATCAGAATATATATTATTATAACATTCTTCACCGCCTTCCGATTTACATGTTGTAAAATCTTTATATGTCCATTCGGCAAAAGTTTTTTGGTCGTTTGGAAATTTACTATTTGGGACCGTATAAAATATTAAATTTAATGGATTTACTCTATAATTATCATCTGTATCATAAGAAATAGAATTATTAGCCATGGTATTTACTTTTTCTCTAATATATTTATTTGAATAATCACATGAATTATATTTATTTTTAATTGTATTAATATCATATATATTATTATTCATAAATGGATTTTCATTTGTTGGTAAATTACATAATTGATTATCAATAATAACTAATTTATTTGAATTTAAAAATTGCTCCTTTATTATATTAATTTTATCCATGTGTTTATAAACTACAATAGATACCAACAATATTATAATAATAAATAATATAGATTTAATTAATATTTTTTTATCTAAAGATAATAATCCAAAAATTATACTTATAAATATTATTAATCTAATAACTGTATTTAGTTTTTCTTCATCACTCATATAACTTTTAGGTATTATTGTAGGTTTTAATAAAAGTGCTATATCTGATGTCCAAAACATATTATGTTTATCTTCTCTATATTATAATAACTAATTTTTATTTTTATCTGCTAATTTTTTTCGCAATTTTTTTTGAGCAGCTAATTTTTTATAAGCACCTTCATTAAATCCTGTTTTATTACCTTTGCTATTTTTTGCCATATTTTTAATTGTATTTAAATCTGGCATATCATCACCATTTGAATTTGACATCATTTCAGAAAACATATTCATCATATTTCCCATATTTGCCATTCCTGCATTTTTTTTTGAACCTACATTATTATCATTTCCAAACATACCTGGCATCATCGAAGCAAATTTCATAGCATCTTGCATTAAATTTTGCTGATTTAATTCTCCACTAGATAATTTAGAAGCCATTTTTTGACTTACATTAGAAATTATATCACCAAAACCACTGTCTGGGTCTCCTAAACTTTTTAAAACATCGCCATTTTTATCCATCGATTTTTGTAATTTATCAATATCGACATCTTCAAGTATTTCTTTAGCAAGTTTTCCAAGCGTTGTGTTTTCCATACCGCCCATCTTCATGTTTACATTTTTCTTTATTTTAATATTTTTTATTAAATTTAAATTTAATAAAAGTTTTTTATAATTATCATCTTCTATTTCATTTAAGTCACTTTCTGTATAATTATCTTGTTGTAAAATTTTTAAGATTTTTTCAGCCATTTCATCACTTATTTCGCTAGAAAATATAAAGAAAACGCTAATATAATGATGACACAAGTATTCATTTCTAAATATTTTTAGAATATCTTTTATTGTTACTCCATCTAATAATTCTACATTTTCATTTTGTGTTAACCATGCGCCAATATCATCAGAAGTTTTAGGGGTTTCCGTAGTTTCTTCTTGTTTTTCAGCTGTTTCTTCTGGTTTTTCCGTAGTTTCTTCTTTAAATATAATATCAGATTCATATACCATATTTTTATAAGTTTCATATAATTCACTTGTTAGATTTTTTTGTATAAAAGTTATATATTCATCTGTATTTTTATCTAATGTTAAATAATTATTTTTAATTATATTAAAAACTTTTTTAGCAGTTTGACTTTTATCTTTATGTTTTTTTGCTATTGTTTTAAGTTTTTTAATTAAATCAATATAATATTGATTAAGTATATATAATTTACTCATTAAACTCTCTATAATATAGTTTTTTTGAATTCTTTATATAATTTAAATTACATCTTGTTTTCTTTTTAACATTAGTTCTTCTAAACTAGGTAATTTTTTGTCATTTTTGTCATTTACAGATGAAATAGGATTTAATGCCGACGACCCATAATCTAATTGATTAGATTCTATATTATCATCGTTATTTGATAACAAATCCCATGAATAATTTTTATCTTTTAACAAATTATCACTATTATCATCTAAAGAAGAAAATTTATCAGACATACTACTTCCTAAACTAAATGCCAAAGGACCTTCCTCATTATTTTCATCATTAAATACAGTATTTTCATGCGAATCTTTAGTTTCTTTATTAAGTCTTGTATTATTATCTTGAGTAAATAAAGCTCCTCTATTTGGTAATAATAAATGGTCAAATACTTGTTTTCCATATAATATTTCGTCACTAACTATTTTATTTTCTCTAGGTATTATTAATGCCGGTACAGAATGAACTAATTGATCTATATTATAGTTACTTAATCTTAGTGTTTCGACCGAAATAATTTTAACGATATTATTTTTGTCGTGTTTTGAAATTGTTTCTAATAAAATATTACAATGTTTACACTGATTACTATATATTAAAATCATTACTATTTTAGTTAATTTCAATATTCTTATATATATTATAATACTTAAGATTTTTATATATAAATTGTTTAGAGAATAATGGAAATAGATAAATATGATATATCAAATTGGGAAAAATTAAAAAATAGTAATGATAATTTTTTTAGTAAATTATCAAATACAGGTCAAGATAAATTTTTCTCATCATTAGACGATGGTTTTGCATCATTAACTGGTAAAGAAAATGGTTCATTTAAACATAACAATATGGAACCATTTTATAATAAAAATACGCAACCAAATTTAGAGAATTATGTAATTGATCCTGATGAAAAAACGCATAATTTATATCATAGGAAAAAAGAACAAACAAAAGAAACATTTTTTTCACCAGATTCAGTTATTGAAAATGTAAATGGTTCCGGATTTGCATATGAAACATTAAGAAATAATGCAAATCGTTCTGTATTAAATTTAAATAATAATGTATTTCCAATTGACCAAATTAAAGTAGGACCTGGATTAGATAATGGTTATGATACACGGGGTATAGGAGGTTTTCATGATTTTAATACAAATATATATGCAATGCCTAAAAATAAAGATGAATTAAGGTCTAGTAGTTATCAAAAAGAAAAAACTTTTGCAGTTGATTATCAAGCTCCTAAAATGGAAATCGGACAACAAAGAGGTGTTGTTAACCCACCAAGCAAAAATAAACCAGAAAGAGTTTATGAACAAAATTCTGAAAATTTTTTTAGAACAACAGGTGCTATATTAAAAGATAGTAACAGACCACAAGAAAATATCAAAGCAACCCATAAACAAGATTCACATATTGATTATGCTGGTAATGCTAAAATAACAAACCCTGGAGCTTCCGAAAATGATAATTATAACAAAGAGTCTATATTTATTTATGATAATGAAAGAAAAACTACCGAATGTAAAACTGTAATGAATAACCCCACCTCTGTAATAAAAGCATTGGTAGCCCCAATTTTAGATGGTGTTAAATTATCCAAAAAACAATACACAATTGATGCAGCCAGGGAAACAGGAGGTAATGTATCATCTGATGTTAGTAAAGCAACTGTTTACGACCCTGTAAATTATATTACTAAAACAACAGTAAAAGAAACAACAATTCACGATGCGCAAAATAGTAACTTAAAAGGAAATGATGGGACATATACAGCATTGCATGATGATGCTAAAACAACAGTAAAAGAAACCACAGTTCATGATGCTCAAAACAGCAATTTAAAAGGAAATGATGGGACATATACTGCATTGCATGATGATGCTAAAACAACAGTAAAAGAAACAACAGTGCATGATGCTCAAATTCTTAATTTAAAAGGCACAACAGAAGAGTCATACTCAAAATACGAAGATGTTATGAAAACAACTGTAAAAGAAACAACGCCTATTGTTGATAATATTAGAAATATTGGACCCACTGTTTATAAAACATATGTTTATGACCCTGATATAGTAGCAAAAACAACTGTTAAAGAAACAACTATAAAATCTAAAACGGAATATGGTTTTATTGGAGGTTTATTAAATAGACTTGTAGGTGGATACTTTAATAAAGATATTAAACTTAATAATACTAATAAAGAATTTACAGTTCAAGCACAAACAAGAGGTAATGTTTCCTCCGTATATGATCACAGACCTAAAAGAAGGGAAGCATATTATGAAGCTCCTCAAGATGATACTCGTGAGCGTATATTGATTGCTTCTGGTCATACTCCAAACCCAGGAAATATGAATATTAATATTGATGCGTCCGATGTTAATATGAAAGTTGATAAGAATGTTGTACATGATAATAATTTCGGTCATATTAACAAAATTTATGAAGAACGCGAACCCAATAACTTTTATAAAGATTCAATAACTAAAGAAACTATCCAAGACAATGCATACGAGCATAGATTAGATAGTTCTATAATGGCTGGATTAAAATCAAATGAACTAAGTATTCAAATTAATCCAATATATGAATAAAATTTATATAAGAAGTTTAATACTATTTTAACTAATTATGCAAGTATTGGTAGATACTAAAAAAGAATATACCAAATATATTCAAGATTCTATCGCTATATCTATTGCCGAAAAAATAAATAATTATTATGATGATTCGGTAAAACAAGGTTTGGGTATGAAAGGATTTCAAAATAATTTAAATAACATAAAAAAATGGGATAATAATATATTAGAAATTGAATATAATAATTTACTTGCAAAAAGTAAGTATAAAAATTTGGAAAAAATATATAATTTTACAATTAATACATATATTAAATTAAGATTGATTGAACAAAATTTAGAAGACGACAATTTTAGTTATGAAGTACCTTCTATTTTAAATTTTATTCATAACTGTTATATAAATGTTGCTATATGGGCGTGGAAAAATCCTTTTGTATTTTTTAAAAATAATTTAAAACAGTTAGAAATACAAAATAATTACAATATTATTGAAAAAAATATTAAAAAAATTATAAAAAATACACTACGTGAATGTGTACCAATTGATAAAATTATTACAAATACTAAACAAAATAACAATATTATTAAAAATATAAAAAAATATGATTCAAGTAATTTACAATTAATTAAAGAGGTTCCTGAAAACAATCATGTAACAAAAAAAAATAGTTTTATTGATAATTTTATGATTTTTGCAAAAAATACGATATATAAGGAAAATAATATATCCACCTTTTCAAATAATAAAACCTTATTAGATAATACAAAAGAATCTGAAAAAGTAGAATTTCATGATAAGTATGATAAGGAATCTGAGCAATTAGGTGAAGAAGCTAATACTATAGAAGTTGAGCAATTAGGTGAAGAAGCTGAAGCAGAAGAATCTGAAGAATCTGAAGAAGCTGAAGAAGCACAAGCAGAAGAATCTGAAGAAGCTGAAGAATCTGAAGAATCTGAAGAAGCTGAAGAAGCTGAAGCAGAAGAAGCTGAAGAAGCTGAAGCAGAAGAATCTGAAGAATCTGAAGAAGCAGAAGAATCTGAAGAAGCAGAAGAATCTGAAGAATCTGAAGAATCTGAAGAAGCTGAAGTAATGGATGTATCTGATGTTTCGGATGTGTCTGAAGTATCTAAATCGTCACATGATTCTGATATATCATTACGTGTTGAAACTAATAAAAATACAAGTAATAAATCTAAAATCATTAAAAATGCTAATAAACAAAAT
>Ga0129342_1000370_pt1 | contig 18811 bp, 17 predicted proteins | sample CPBDNA_5_FD_94426 | JGI IMG/M metagenome (GOLD analysis project Ga0129342, IMG submission 94426) | Freshwater to marine salinity gradient microbial communities from Chesapeake Bay, USA - CPBay_Sum_15_0.2_DNA | ecosystem: Environmental > Aquatic > Marine > Coastal | place: USA: Chesapeake Bay...
CTTTTATAAATTAATAATAAAAAGCCTTAATACAGGTATTCTTACTTACAGGTTTAAATGAACAGTCAAATAGTTTATTGGTACAAAAAATATACCCCAAGATTTATACAAAAATTTCTAAAAAAAATTGAGCCAGAAAGAATTTCATACTGGAAGCTGGATAGGATTTCAAAAAAAACAATAGATTTTTCCGGCCATGGTGAAACTGAAGCTGTAAAGCAATATTTGGAAAATGAAAAATTAAATTTTAATTATTTCGTAGATATTGGCGCTAGCGATGGAGTAAGTTCTTCTTCAACTTTAGAATTTGCAAAGATGTCAAATTGGCACGGTCTTTCAATAGAGTACGATGATAATAAATTCTCTAAGTTGCAATATGTATATAGGAAATACAAAAACATATCACTTGCAAATAAAAAAGTAACACCAGAGAGCATTGGTGATATTCTCCTACATTACGAAGTACCTAAATATTTTTCATTTTTAAATATTGATATTGATTCATATGACCTTGAAGTATCTATGAGCCTGTTTCAACTGGGATACAGACCAGACGTAGTTTCTATTGAAATAAATGAAAAAATACCACCCCCAATTTACTTTAATGTAAAGTATGATCAAAAACACTTTTGGCAAGGAGATCACTTTTTTGGCTGTTCACTTACTGCAGCAGTTGAAGAGTTCTCTAAATTTGACTACTCATTAGCAGAATTCAAATTAAACAATGCAATATTTGTAAATCTAGTAAAATTTCCAAGATTAACTCCTAAAAATGTGAGTATCGCTTACGAAAAAGGTTATAAAAACATAAAAAATAGAAAAGAATTGTTCAAATACAATCATGATGTAGAAATACTGCATAAATTAAACAATGATGAGAAAATAGTATTTATTAATAATCTTTTTAAAAAGTATAAGAATATGTATGAATTAAAAATTGGTGATAAAAATGAGTAATTTTTGGGTCTCTGAATTCGAAGTTGGGTATTATGACAAAATACTAGAAAAAGGATTAATAAAGAAAAGAGGCTTACAGGCTAGTTGGCACAACATTACTTGTAAAAAACTTCAAGCTTTTACTTATGAAGATACAAATCACCTCGATTATGCTTGCGGGCCAGGAACTTTTATAGGCAAATTTGTAATGAGAAATTCAATTGGTGTAGATATATCAGATTTACAAATAAAATATGCAAAGTCAAAATATAGTAATTTTGGCAATTTTAAAACTATAGAAGAATTTAATTTTGAGGATTATCAAAATTATTTTGAAATAATAACTGTAGCAGGCTTGTTGGAATTTTTAGATTTAGAAGAGGGTAGAAGTTTAATCTTAAAGCTAAAAACCGTAGTCAAACCAAACGGAAAAATAGTACTTACCACTCCAAACTATGGCGGTGTTTTTTCACTTTTGCAGAAAATTGTATATATGTTTTCAAATGTAAATTATGAAAGTGTATTAAAGACAAAATATCGTTCTAAAAATATAAAATCTTTAGGCCTTAATAATGAGTTTAAAGAAGTAAAAATAAAAAAAGTAATAACGTTTGGCTGGCTTTTTTCAATAATTAATCTTGAATTAGCTGTGAGAATAAATAATTTATTTGAAAAAATTGTAAATAACAAGTTTGGCTTTATATTCCTAATTGAATTAAGAAAGTAATTTTAGTTTTAACTAGGAGTATTATTGTATAGAAGTGATTAACTTATCTATTATTTTACCGACTTTAAATGAAAAAGATAATCTGGAAACACTAATCCCCGATTTATTAAATAATTTAAGCGATATAAATAATTTAGAATTTGAGATAATTATATCTGACGATCAGTCAACCGATGGCACAAAAGAATTAGTTGAATTTATAAACTCAAAAAATAATAACGTTTATTATTACAAAAGAGAATCTACACCATCACTACCCATGTCTATTTGGGATGGTATTGAAAAGTCAAAATATGATTATGTTTTATGGATGGATGCAGATGGTTCAATGCCAGCAAAAAGCGTTAAAGATATGATTAAAATCTTAATAGATAATCAAGACAGCGTAATTATTGGATCAAGATTTGTTGATGGCGGTGCATATAAAGGAATAATGGAATTAGAGGAAAAATCAATAATTAAAGCTGTCTTAAATGTATACAAATCTAACGACACAGTACTAGGAATGATATTTTCTAATTTATTTAACAAGCTATTACGATTCATATTTAGATCTAAAGTATTAGACATCACAAGTGGATTTATTGTGGGAAATAAAGGCTACTTTTCGATTAATTCTTTTAATAGGCATTCTTATGGGGAATACTTTATCGAAGTTGTGGCTAGTTTACTAAACTCAAATATCAATATTATTGAACATGGTTATGTTTGTGAAACAAGAAAGTATGGAAAATCGAAAACTGCAAATTCTTTTTTACAACTTTTAAAAAGAGGATATCCATATATTGTTACAGCAATTAAAGTAAGAAAAAATGGAAATTAAAGATAAAAACGGCAAATTACTTGCAATGGTAGTTGATTATATTTCTAATAAAGAAAACAAATATTTTGTGACGGATAATGAAGCAGAATTACAAGTCGCCACATTTAATTTAGAAAAAAATGATAATATTTTAAAACACATTCACCCACCGCAACAAAGAAATGTCAAAACAACCAGTGAAGTTTTAATTATATTAGATGGTGAAATCGAATATGAAATTTTTGATGAAGATTTAGAGTTTTGCCAGTCTGGGATAATTAATGGGGGAAGTATGCTTATTTTGATTAGTGGTGGTCATGGATTAAATGTCAAAAAAAATACGAAGTTTATTGAAGTAAAGCAGGGGCCTTATAATGAAAGCATCGACAAAGTAAGGTTTTAATTGATACCAGTTTTTGAGCCAAAATTAACACTGTCAGATAAGTTTTCAGTCCTACAGTCCTTATTAAGGAACAATATATCGGGTACGAGTCCTACTGTTGCAGATTTTGAATCTGCTTTAGCTGACAATTTTGAAAGAAAATATGCAATTGCTGTTTCAAATGGTAGCACTGCTCTAGATCTGGCTTTTGAAAGTCTGGATTTAAAAAAAGGCGATGAAGTTATTGTACCTTCCTTTACTATTATTTCATGTTTATCTGCAATACTTAGAACTGGTGCTACACCTATTTTTTGTGATGTGGATAGAAAATCTTGGAACATGACACTAGAAAGTGTAGCTAGTAAATTTTCTGACAAAACAAAAGCTGTGCTTTTGGTTCATTTATATGGATTAGCAGGAGAAGCTACCAAGATAGAAGAATTTTGTAAAAATAAAGATATATATTTAATTGAAGATTCGGCAGAAGCTCACGGTCAATTTGTTGGAGGGAGGCCATGTGGTTCATTTGGAGATTTATCAACCATGAGTTTTTATGCAAATAAACATGTTACTACTGGTGAAGGGGGGGCAATATTAACTAATAACGTTAATTTTGCTGACAAAGTTAAATTAATGAGAAATCTAGGATTTAATAATTCTAAAAGATTTGTTCATGATGGTTTGTATTGGAATTATCGATTAGGAGGATTGCAAGCAGCACTTGGAATTTCACAAATTAAAAAATTGAAAAATACAATTAACCTAAAAACTAGACAAGGTAAATATTATCAAGAGCTTTTAAAAAATGAAAGTCAATATTTAGAAACACAACTAAGCAACTGGAATGATGTTGAAAATCACTATTGGGTCTTCGGTGTTTTACTTAAAGCAGAAAATATAAGAGATTTAGTAATGGAAGACCTAGAAAAAAAAGGTATAGAAACTAGACCCTTTTTTTGGCCTTTACATTTGCAACCTGCGCTGCCAGTGGAATATAAAAAATTGGAAAACAACCTAAACTCAACAATTAAGTTAGGTAATGATGGCTTATATATTCCAATTGGCGCTCACATAAATTCAAGAAAACAGAAAAAAATTGTAATAGAACTTCTTGAATCTATTAAGCAATTTTCTTAGTATTAAAAATGTAGACAAATTACAAAATTTTAAAATAAATATTCTATCAAACCAAAAATTTTTAAGATTATAATTATGTTTTTATGGATAACATAGTCTTCTTATTAATTAAATTCTATATATTTTTCGTTATATTATTTTTACTTGGAAGAGCTTTTGTAATAATTAATTCTAAAATATTCAAATTAAACTTTCATGATGAATCGAAGTTACAAGGTATAGATACTCAAATTTTTTATCCAGTTTTAGGTATGTTTTTTCTTGGTAATTTTTTATATTTATTTAATTACTTTCTGCCTCTAAAAAACAAACTATCTTACTTAATTTTTGTTTTCATATTTATAAACTTTAAACATCCAATATATTATCAAAGACTAAAAAGCACTGTTATATCTCTTCCTATTTATACTATTTTATTAGCAACAAGTTATGATATTAATTTTCATTATGATGCTGGTTTATATCATCTAAATAATCAACTTTGGCTTCTTGAAAGTAACATAGTGGCTGGTTTTTCAAATATTTATGGACCCTATGGTGTTAGTTCAATATATGAGTATTTATCTGCATTCTTATGGCTGGATCATTCATTCATGTTGGTACATTTCTTGAGTTTAATTTTCGTAGGTTTTTTCTACTCATTCCTGTTTTATAATCTAATTTATAATAAAAACAAACACCTGTTTGCTGGATCGTTCTTGTTAGTTATTTTTTCTATTTTTGATAATTTTGGATATTCAGGTGGTCGAAATGGTTTTGTTAATTTACAAAGTATTGGTAAGCAAGACCTAGCTATATCTATTTTATTTCTGGTTACAGGCTCTTTACTTATAATAAGTGTTTTAAAAAAATCATTTAAAATTCAAGAGTTAGTTATGTATTCTATTTTATCCCTTTTCATTTTTCAGCTAAAAATCAGTGGTTTTTCAATTACATTTATTTATTTTTTCTATGTTTACAGTTATGCCAAAAGCAATGGCATTTCTCCGTTTTCATTATTAAATATTTTAAAAATATATATCATTTTATTTTTTATGTGGTTAATAAAATCTATAATTCATACGGGATGTTTAATCTTTCCTTATGAGCCGTCCTGCTTATCATCTCTTAAATGGGTAAATAAAGAATATATAAAAAATATTGAAAATATAACTGTTAACTTTAGTAATTCTTACTATTTTGGAGATTCACTATACATTTGGGGAAAAGATTATATTTCTATACCAATTAATTCCACAGTTTTTATGAACTTTTTTATATCTGTTTTAGCCTTATTAATAGTGGCAAAAATTTTGTTTTCTAAATTAAATGAACTAAATAAAAACAAAGTAATTGTTCCAATTATTATTGTCAGTATTTTATTTTATTTAAGATTTGGTCCTGATGTAAGGTACATATCTGGATTAATGATGTTTTTTGTATTCTGTATAGGAATTGATCGTCAAATTAAAATTCCAATTCCAAAATTAATTTTAACTACACTTTTTATATTTAGCTTATTGGCTTTTCCAAAATTACAATCGTACAAGTCTATAGATGTATTTAGAAATCCAACTGTTTCAGTTCCTGAAGAATCAATGAGGAAGTTGTTTGGCAGACTTGCTCCAACTTCAGGGGACCAATGCTGGATAAATATTAATTGTTCTGCAAATCTCGAAAATTTTAATATTGACACATCAGGTTATTTTAAAATCGTAACACTAAACAATTAGTTAATAAGACTTATTTCTAAGTTTTAAAAAATATTTAAATAGATTTAATGCAAAAACTAATCTAGACATTATTCCAAAATTCCATTTTGATTTCCCATACTGTCTTGGCGGGAAGTTAAAATTTTTTCTAATAAATTTGTATTTATTTTTTAAAGCTATCCAGTAAATATATGTATCAAATGAAAAATCATTAGGAGGATTATCAATTTTTGTTAGAAGATTATATGAAAAAATAGTAGGTTGAGCATTTATTTCGACAAATTTTTCATTTAGAACTAATGACGCAATCAACCCCATCATAAATGAAATAAATTTTTCCGAATTACTCCTTCCAGTTCTTATTCCTTTATAAAAAATATTGTCATGTGAGTTTTCTATATTTTTTAGTTCAACGTATGTTTGATTTAATTTAGTAAATTCAAATTGTAGATCACCATGAATCCATCCAATGTATTTTGAGTTTTGAATTTTATTTAAACCTTCAAATACTCCAGAACCATATCCTGTATTTTCTTTTTTGAAATAAATAACAATATTGCTTGGGAGTTCTTCTTTAATTTCATTTAGGTATTCATAAGAACCATCACTTGATCCATTCTCTATGATTAAAAATTTGATTTTGTTATTTAATATTTTTAAATTATTTATTAAATCTGGCAATGATTCTTTCTCATTAAAGCAGGGAATCACAATTGTTAAAGTAGTCATTAGATTCTTAGATATTTCAAAGCTTTTATCATATATTTGACTAATTCATATTCAATAGGTGTACCTAGCATTGATGAGGTTTCAGTTGGTTCAATTTTAACTTTTAGTCCTTTATTCATTGCAGTTTTAATTAAATGATCAATATGAATTTCTTCGTTTGATTTTGAATTTGCAACTGTTTCGTTATACAAATCTATATAAGTAGCTTTATCTTTAAAGAGAAATACTCCAAGAATAACCGAAGAGTCTTTACTTGTCGGATTTTCTTTTATGGACAAACTAATAGGAATATCATTTTTCATATTAACCCAGCCGTAATTTATCTTTTGAGAAAATGCTCTTCTGTAATTTGCTTTTGTATACACTACAACATCAAACTCAGCTAAATCTATATCTAAACTTTTATCAAGAATACAGTCTGCAGAATGAATTAGGACTGGTTTTTTATCATCGATATTTTTTAAAATTATATAACTGCTTTCAGCTTGCCCCTTAGTTCTTTTATGAGAAATAATTATGTTATTTTCATTTATTAAAGGAGTACTCTCAATCTTGTCATCATTATGAGTTAGAATTAATGTTTCATTTTGATTTTGAAAACTAGAAATAATATGCTCTATTATTTTTTTATTATTTAATTCAAGGTTTATCTTACTTTTTTTATAGCCCTGCTTCTTAAACCTCTCTCCCTTACCTGCAGCGGGAATTAAAAGATTTATATTTTTTAAATCAATCTTATCTTCATTAATGATATTTTTAACTTCATTCAAGTTATATTGAAACTCAAAATAATCTTCTGGGGTTCCCCACTGAAAAAAGTAGTCAATATGAAACAATCTAACATCTAGAGAATCGTTTAACATTTCTTCATAGGGTGTACTAATATACACTTCACCATTTACAAAATTTTCTTTTTCAAATATGCGCTCTATATATTTTTTAGCCATTAGGCCGCTTTTAAAATAATAGGATCCTGAAGAAGCGTATTCATTAATTTTATTATCAGTAAAGGACTTTTTTTCTCTGATTTTTAATATTTTATCACCGTCATTTTGTATAAATGCATAGTCATTGTTATAAATACTATGTGGATGTGTACCAAAGTATGCTGGAACAACTCCATCTGGTTTATTTTCCTCAATAAAATTTTTAAATTTTTTCCAATCCCATATATTGGCGAAATCACAGTAATTAATTAACACCTCGTCATCTGTATTTAATATCCCAGATTCAATCAAAGCTCCACCAGGTCCTGATTTTTGAAAATCTATATCATAAATTTTGTATTTTTTAAAATCCTTTATGTAGTTAGAAAATTCTTTATTTTGTAAATCCAAAGAATTAACAATTAAGTTTATGTCGTTCTCTCCTGGAAACATGTTGATTATGTGTTTTAGTATATAATTATTTTCTATTTTCAAAAATTGTTTAGGAGTAGCTATTCCTGCCTCTTTGAAACGGCTGCTTTTACCAGTCATAGGTATGATTATTTTCATTTATTTAACTTCTGCCTAAGTTTCTCATCTTTAGAATTCCTTAGGTCAATACTTTTATCTTGATCAATGTAATTAAGTATTTGTTTGTTTTTGATGTAATTAAAGATAATCAGTAAAGTTTTAAAATAAATTAATTCAGTTTCAGAGAGTTTTTTATCGAAATATATATAGTCCTTATCGTAGTTGATGGAAGAGTTTTTATCTTTATCTATTGGAAATGGAAAAAACACAGCGTGGTCTGGAAATAAAAATTTTTGATTAAATTTTTCATATTTTATTTCTGAATTTGGATTTTTAATTCTTAAATTTTTTTGCTCAAGCTTCACTATATTATTTTTTATTTCAAATAAAAGTTTGTAATCAATCAAAGTTTTAAAAAAATCTTCTATCTTATAAATTTTTTCATAAACTTCTTGTAAACCACTTCCTTCAATGACCATTCCATGGTTGTGTAGGAAAATAGATGAAAAACTCTTTTTATCTTTAGAATCTTTTATCTCCAGTGCGAGACTTAAGCCAGGTCTTAAATATTTTATTGGAAGAATATTTTCATTCAAAAGTAATTTATTGAGTAAGTCTTTTTTATATATTGCTGAGCAAATAATAGATGCAATACTGTGGTAATGAAAAATGTAACGTGCATCAGATAATACATGCAAAGGAGTTTCAATTGATAATTTTTTATCAAATTTTTCATTACGTTTTTTAGAACTTTGATAAAAATCTAAAATTTTGGAATATTCTATTTTCTGAAATGTATTTGTAGTAGCTTTAGATAGGTGTAGTCCAGATTTTTTTATATATATTATGTTGTCGATTTTGAAACTTGTGTTGCCTCCAGGACCTTGACACAACATGAAATCTCGACCAATTCTTTTGGAATAATCTATAAACTTTTTCACTTGTAACAATGCTAATTTATAATAATTACGTAAGTGATAAGTAAAAAAAATATTTTTTTAATAATAATTATTATCAAATATGCAATTCTCTTTAGGCTTGTACCTAATTTAGAAGTGGAAAGATATATTAATTTTTTTCAACAGTGCACTTCCTTTTCGGCTTGCGTAAATCCTTATATGGGGATTGAAAATTTAGATAATCAATTTTTAACTTTTCCATACAGCAACCTAATGTATTATGTGTTATTACCATTTTTCTTTACAAGTAAATTTATAGGAATTTCTTTTGTAATTATGTCTTATTTGTTTTTTGAGATTTTGCTGCTCTGGATATTGCAAAAAACATTTCAGTTAGATAAGAACAAATTCATTTTTGTAGTAATACTTAATCCATTAATAATTTATTCTGTAGCTTTTTTAGGACAATTAGATTTTATCCCCCTTACTTATTTTGCATTTTCTTTATATTTTTTAAAAAATAAAAATAAACGGTTTTCTATATTGTTTATCCTTTTTGCGATAAGTTCAAAGATTATTTTTGTAATTTTGCTTCCAGCAATTTTTGTTTATTTTATAAAGATTGATGAAAATAGTAGCCAAATTTTCAGGACAACAGTTTTTACTTTAGGTGTTGGACTATTTTTAAACTTTCAGCTATTTTTGGACAAACAATATTTTGACACTGTATTGTATGGAGTTAACAAAGGATATTCTGCCCTTAATGAATCTTCAAGCTTATTAAACAATAATTTTTTATTTATTGCTATCTTTCTGAGTTTTATAACATTTGTCTTCTGGAGAAATGTGCACCGATTAGATTTTGTATCGGTGTCAATATTTACTGGCTTCATGACAATCCCACTTTTTATGACGAATTTAGAAAATTTAGGATGGTTCTTATGGTCATTCATGTTAATAGTGGTTGTATATATTTCTTACCAGGACATCATTAAATTGATCATTTATTTATTCTTGAGCTTACTGGTTCTGATTGATTCTAAAAGTTTAAAAATGATTTTTGATGAGCAACTTGAAGATGTCTCAATTTTTCTAGTACTTTTAAGTTGTATATTTCTAATTTATTACGCATACCATGTATTGATTAATAATAAATATTTCAAAATCAAGTCATCCCCCATTATTGTATCGTTAACTGGTGATTCAGCTGTTGGAAAAACTACAATGACAACTTTACTAAACACTTTTTTTGGAGAAAAATTTGTTGACAATGTTGAGCTTGATAGTTTCCATTTACATGAGAGATCAAGCAGTGAGTGGGAAAATAATACTCATTTAAATCCAGAAATGAATGATCTGAATGAGTATAAAAGTACAATTTTAAAACTTCTTAGAGGAGAAAATTTAATGGTTAAGAATTACAATCATTTGACTGGAAAATTTGATACTGAATCAATGAAGCAAATTAAAAATTTTTTGGTTATAGAAGGACTTCATTCAATGTACTTTAGTGAATTAAGTAAAAAATATGATTTAAATATTTATTTAGATTTAGAAGAATCAATAAAAGTTAATGCAAAATTGTTGAGAGACTTAGAACGTGGTAAAACAAAAGAAAATATATTAAAAGAAATTAAAAAAAGAAAAAACGATTATATTGAGTATATTCAACCTCAATCTAAATTTGCAGATTTATACATAAAAACACTTGTAAGAAGTAATGAAAAAGTTTTGTTTGAAGTTAGTTTCAAGAATGATTATTTCAATGAATTCATGTCATTAATTAGAAATATCAATGGAGTATCTCTAGAAAATGAAAAATTTGAAAATGGAGTAGTTAACTTTGAAATAAAAATCAGTAGTAATGTTTCAAAGCTCTTTTTTAATACACTTTCAGCGCAAATAGAGAACTTGAGAAGCAAAAATTTTAAATTAAAAGAAACTTACGAAGACGATTATGTTGAATTAATATCTAAATTAGGAATTATCTTATATATGCTTGAAAAAAGAATCAGTGAAAAAATTTGAAAAAGTTAATAATTTTTGATTTAGATAATACCTTTTATAATTATCAACCTACGCATGAAGAAGCTTTAAATGCTGTATTTAAGATACAAAACCAATATGATAGAAAAGAGTTTATAGAAAAATATAATGAATCAAAAAATACCGTTCATAAAAGGCTAGGAAATAATCCTTCAAAACATTCAAAACTACTTTATTTTAAAGAAATGTATCAAAATATTTTAAATATTGAAGAAATATCAAATTTTGAACATCTTTATTGGGAAAGCTTTACTAATTATGCAGACATTAATAATAAGGATTTAATGCTTTTAAAGGAAAAAAAAGATGAAGAAGATATTTTTATTTTATGTACAAATCAAAATACAAACATACAGCTTTTAAAGATTAGTTCATGGAATCTAGACATGTTTAATTTTGTTATAACTTCTGAAGAAGTTGGCTATGAAAAACCTGACAGTAATTTTTTTAAATACGTAGTAAAAATAATTAAAGAATTTGATAGAAGCAAATATAATTTTTTTGCAGTTGGAGATGATTATGAAAACGATATAGAATTTTGGAAAAATAATTATGACGCAAAGGCTTACTTGATTGACAATTCAAATAAAAGATTTTATGAAAAAAATAAGATCATCAATACAAATTTTCAAATGGCCTTAGAAGATATATTTACGGAAATACTCTGATAGGGTTTTAAGGTGATTGATCTTTTTATATTCTCATTTGATTTGTACATTAAATATATTTTTTTATTTGTATATTTTTTATTATTAGGAAGGTCAATTTTAAATTTACTTAATATATTAATGTTGAAACAAACCAATACAAATAATATAATATTTGACACTAAAGCTACAATTTTTTATCCAGTAATCGGTCTTATATTTTTTGGAAATTTATTAATAATAGCTAATTTTTTTGTTGCACTCGAAAGTAATTTTTTGTATGTCTTTCTAATACTTTTGTTAATACCTAACTTTATTGGAAATAATAAAGTAAATTTTAAAATATCTCATATATTAAGTTTTGAAAATATTTTTCTATATATATTTATTCCTGGAATATTATTAATTAGCTCAGCAGATATTAACTTTCACTATGATGCCGCATATTATCATTTGAATCATCAAAATTGGCTTAGAAGTTCTAACTTAATTATTGGTACTGTAAATATATTTTGGCCATTTGGGATGTCTTCAATCTATGAATATATTTCGTCAATGCTCTGGTTTAATAATTCTTTGATATATCTTCATTTTTTAAATTTGATATTTTTACAGTTTCTATTTTCTTTTATTTTTTATCATATACTAAATTCAACAAATAGAAATTTTAAATTTACATCAATATTTTTAGTTCTATTTTCAATATTTGATAATTTTGGAATATCTGGTGGAAGAAATGGTTTTGTGTACATTCAAGAAATCGGTAAGCAGGATACAACAGTTGCTATATTATTTTGTATTACAAGTATTCTAATTCTTGATAAAATTCAAAAAAGATATGCTTCAAAAATTGATTTAGTTCTAATTTCTTTGTTAGTTTTTTTTATTTTTGAAATTAAAGTCAGTGGTGTAATAATTTTTGTACTTTATTTTATTCTTGTATTCATGCTGATTAAAAATAATGAATATAGATTAAGAAGCTTGTTATATCTTCAAAGTCCAACAATACTATTTGGTCTTATTTGGTCATTAAAAAGTATTATGACAACAGGTTGTTTGATTTTCCCCCTCTCGTTTACCTGTTACGAGTCTTTTTGGTGGTATGAAATAGGTTCTACTGAAAGAGTTGAGGCGTATACAACTGCAACAAGCTTTTCTTTTATGCAGTATTTTCTTGATGACAACTTAAATTTTTTAGACTGGGTAAATTATTTTCTTTTTTCTGACATAAACAGCACATTTTCGAATTACTATCTCTCTGTTTACAGTAATTTTTTAATTTCATTTGTTCTTCTATTATTTATAAAATACCTTTTATTCAATAAAAAAGTTCTTGATAAACAATTTAAGTTAATACTTCTTACATATATAACTTTAAGCATCGCTTATTTAATTTTTTATGGCCCAATACCGAGATACTCAATGGGCATACTGAGTACAGTTGTTTGCTCAATAGGGTTTTTTGTTGACTCAGAAAAAGTAAAAATTTCAAATTATGTATTTTATTCAATGTTTATCATGAGCGTAGGTCTTTTGCCAAGAGCTGCATCATATCAAAATTTTATAGAAAATAAAGAAATAGCATTATTTGACCCACGAATTGAGAGTCAATATATAGAAGTACAAATAAATGAAAACTGGATCAAGCCTGCCTCAGGTGACCGATGTTGGGTTAACCTTAGATGTACAATGGAAGATAAAATAGTAAATATTGTTCAAAGTGATTATTTTAAATTTGCATTTAAAGAAAATTCATAATTTAATTTTTATTAATGAAATAATTTTTATCAGACAAAATAAATACAATAGTACTTAGTAATAAATATATTAATATTAGAAATCTTGAGTATCCATATATTCGAAAAGTTAAAAATATTGTAGATATCGACAATAGATTAATAAGTAAATAAAAACTGTACCTTACATAATGTAATAAATATACTTCAATAAAAGGTTTAAAAAAGAAAATTAAAGCCAAGGTCGTAAAAGAGATACATAAACTTACAAAGATGTACACGAAGGTTAAATTTAATTTTACATCTATTCCGATAAATTCAAAATCAAAATAAAGTTGCTCAACATCTATTGATTCACTTAAATTGAGTACTAACAAATTAAAAGCTGAAAGTAGTAAAACATTAAATAAATTTTTTATCATTTACATATTTTATATATTGTTTTCAATCTAGTTTTGTGCTTATAATTTAAATTTTTATAAATAAATAACGTATAGGAACTATATTTACATTATGGTAGAAATTCAAACTTCAGTTGGGGAACTTTTAGACAAAATATCCATATTAAAAATCAAAAAACAGAAAATTAATAGCGAATCAAAATTAATTAATATTGAAAAGGAATTAAATTCATTACTAAATACATCTCAAAACTTATTCGACAATGATCCCAAGATATTTAATAAATTTATTGAAGAATTAATGATAGTTAATTTAAACCTTTGGGAAACAGAGGATGAGATTAGAATACTGGAAAGTAAAAAAATATTTGACGAAAAATTTATTAAACTCGCTAGAAACGTTTACTTTAAAAACGATAAACGATTTGAAATTAAATCAAAAATAAATAATTACTATGGTTCACAGATTGTAGAAGAAAAGCAGTACGAGAATTACAGTTAAATTGTTTACATTAACTTCTTCTATCATTTTAATTTAATTATTACTTACTTAATTAACAAATATCTAAAATAAGAAGTATTGATAAATTTAAATTTTAATTTTTGTGGAACTGAACCAGCAGGATTTACAAAAATTCAACCATCTAATTCAAACTATATATTTGAAAAAGATATTAATTTTCAGCCATTAAATTTATATGATTTTTTTGGAAGAGCTGCAACTATTAATTCATATTCAGAATGTTTCTATTACGGTGAATTAGGATTTGAACCAAATAAATTTACAATATTTGATTATGGCCTTATTTTTATAATTCTATTATTTTTCTTTTTATCTTTTTATTTAATTAGCAAATTTAACATTATTAATAAAATTAATAAAACCTTTGGACTTTTTTGGAATGTTATAACTAAAAATATTTATAAGATATTTTTCACAATACTTTTAATTATTCAAAACTTTTTTTTGTTTCACTATGTTCAAGAAAAAGCTTCTAAAATACCTAGATTTATTGATGAATATATATCTCTTGCATCTAATTTTAATTTTTTTACAACTATGGACTTTAATGCAGGAGATTTTATTGGTGGAAGTTATAGTGTGTTTTTAACTTCGGGTCCTATTTCAGCTGTGGGGGGTGTTATTGGTTGGAGTGTTACAAATAATTTAACAGCTGCAAGATTGTCAAATTTTTACTGGTTATTATTCCTTCAAGCAGCATTATTAGTATTTATTTCAAAATCAAAAAATAAAGATTTATTATTCCTAGCAATAGGAAGTAATTTATTTATAGTTTTGGTTCCATGGTGGCAAGGGTCTTTATATATGATTGGTGAGTTTGCATCTGTAATTGTATTTACAAATGCGTTATTTCTATTTACCAAGAGTAGATATATATCTATTCTTTTATTTAGTATTTCAATTTTTTGGGGAAAACTTTTAACACTCATTCCTTTTGCTATTTTTTACATTTTAAGTTTTATGAATAAGCCTGACTTTAAAAATATTTACAAAGACGCAATTGCGTTTCTTACCCCCTTAGCTCTGTGGCTTTTATTAGTAGATAAATATTCTTTGGAGGACAGCCTTGTTACATATCTTTATAGTTTGGTAGATTTGGTTTTGGGTCATCAAAGCTCAGGTATAGAATCTCCAGGCTTCATAAACTCATTGAGTAGTTCTGAGGTGAAAAATTGGAATAGTTATGATTTAGTTAGAATATTATTTGCTCCAGTAGTTGCTATTTATTTAATTTTCTCAACAAGAGAAAAACTTAGATTAAGTTTTGGTAATTTAGCTCTCCCTATTTCTGGGTCTATTTTATCTATTTATTTATGGTTTTGGACACTAAGCCCTACAAAGTGGATGCGATATTCTCAACACTTCACGATTGTTGTAATACTAGTAATTTTCTACTTGATTGGCTTTAACCTATTAACCTCTAAAATACAATACTTTGCGTGTTTAAATTTAATTGCATTATTTATCGAAAATAATAAAAACTTTATATTTTTATATTTATTTACAAGTATTTTTATTATTTTTTTGCAGAACAAATTAAATTATAAAGAAATATCTAAAGCCTTTTTAGTTTTTATGATCGTTTTAGATATTTCTTTACCGTATTTTGGAAATAGCAGCATTGTTGATTATCAGGTTACAAATATTGATTGCAAAATAAATCTTATTTCTGAAGACTGTTTGAGTTTTTATGAAAACAAGTAATATCTTTGTGTGCGCTATAGGATTTGAACCAGTGACTCATCTTTATTAAAAATTCAATTTACCTAATGGAGATAAATTATGAGAAATAAATTGGTGGATCATAACCATAACGAATCATAATATATGGGAGAATTAATAAATTATAAGTGAATTCAAAAAATGTAAATAGAATTTCATTAAACGACCTAAAATCAAAGATTTTTATATTTTGAAAAAGATGGGTTGGTAAATTAATTAAAATACTAGATAGAGTCATAATTCCATAAAACACATTATCATTTTTGACCAAAGATATACTATTTTTTTGATATGAATTGTTGATGAAAAAAATAAAGAAAATAAAGAACACCCATCTTCCCCAATCTTGTGCAAAAAAGAAGAAGAATGAGTAAGGTAGTAGGCGAGTGAAAAATCCAATAAACATTTTTTTGTTTTTTTCTACAACTAAATACAAACTGAAGATTAACAAAATAAACAATAAAACCCAGTTCCAAAAACTGTTGTAAAAATTAAATCCATTTGAAATTTCACCAAAAGCTTTCGTGGTCGACTCGTATCCAGGATTCAACCAATTTGGCGCTCCCCAACAGTTATTTTCTTTGAGTTGAATATTTCTATTTATGTAATTTATAGAGTCACATAGTTTTTCAAAATTTTTAACATTACTAAAAACACTTAATAAAAGTAAATTTAAAGGTGCTAAAAAAAATAAAAAATAGTATATAAATTTTTTTCGGTTAAAACCATCTTTATTTTTAATAACTTCGTAAATGGTTAAAAAAAGAAATATATAAATACCGTAGTTAAGAATTAGCAAAGTTGAAAGCAAAATAAAATAATTGAAATTTAATTTCTCTTTTTTTCCTAAGTAAATTAAAAAATTAAGATAAAAAAGATCTCTTCTGCCAAAGAAAAATTCTATGTTTTGAATAATATAAAATAATCCAAAAGGATTAAACAGAATAAAAGATCTGTAAAAAATATTCTTTGAATGCATTAATTCAAATACATTCAAAACAATATGAAGTAAAGATATTGAACCAATTAATAGGATTAAGTATTTATGATTTAAACCAATTTTGCTTAAATATAATAGAATTTCACCAGAAAACCCTCTTCTTACAAACCCTCCTTTATAATTAATCAGCCATTCATTAAATACCCAAGAATTTACAAATTTCTCCAGATAATTTGGCACAAAAATATAATTAAAAATTATCCAAATTGAGAAAAAAGAGAAGATTAAATAATCAACCTTTACATATTTTTTTAAATTCATTAACTATTAAATTATATATATGAATCAGTTGGGTTTGTAGTAAACAAAAACTTTTTTTGTGGGCGCTACAGGATTTGAACCTGTGACTTCTTCCTTGTAAGGGAAGCGCTCTGCCGGACTGAGCTAAGCGCCCTAAAATTAATAAAATTAATATTAGTTTCATTTAATATTAAGTATGCATAATTTATGTGTAATTATTCCTTTTTATAACGAAATAGACTTTTTACTAAAATCAGTAAACAGAATTTTGAAAGAAGAAATATTTGAACAAATTATTTTATCTGATGATTGCTCAGATGACGGATCAGAATTAATTGCGAAAAAACTTTCAAAACAACATGAAAAAATTGAATACAGAAAGTCATTAAAAAATTCTGGTAAAGGTGATGCACTTAATAATGTTAAAAGTTTCATCAAAACGACACATGTAGTAATACATGATGCAGATTTAGAGTATTTTCCAGAGGATATAGTTGAAATGTATCAAATTTCTAAAAATTATCCAAAATCTTTAATTCTTGGTTCTAGGTTTATCGGAGCTAAAGAAAGAAAAAATGTTTACTTTAGAACAAAATTAGCAAATCGGGTGATGTCTTTATTTTTTTCTTTGCTTAACTTTTACAAAATTTCAGATATTGCCACATGTTATAAATTGATGCCTTCAGAGTTTTTTCAAAATATTTCATTAAAGGAAAAAGGCTTTTCTATTGAAATAGAAATATTGTCTAAATTTCTAAAATTTAATCGAAGCATAATAGAAGTTCCAATTAAATACCACGGAAGGTCTTATGCGGACGGCAAAAAAATTAAAACTTCCGACGGTTTTAAATATCTTTTTAATACTCTAAAATATCGTTTTTTTAATTAACTACAACCAAGTGAGTTTCCACAGTTGAGACATTTGTAACATGAACCATTTCTAATAGTAATATGTCCGCAGTCAGGGCAAGCTGGAGCATCGCCCATCATGTCTCCAAGAACTTCTTGTACAGTCGCAACTGAGTTTTCAGTCTGCTCAACAGCCACAGGCTCCGCTGGTTGAGAAAGAGTTACTGGTTCAGATTGTGCCTCAACAGCCACAGGCTCCGCTGGTTGAGAAAGAGTTACTGGTTCAGGTTGTGCCTCAACAGCCACAGGCTCCGCTGGTTGCTTATCTTTTGGGGGCACTTGTACAATATCTGTTCTATTCAAATATTCGAGACCAAGCGCTCTAAATACATAATCTATGATTGAGTTACTCATTTTAATATTTTCATGTCCTTCAACCATGCCTCTTGGTTCAAACGTCTGGAAAGTAAATGTATCTACAAATTCTTCTAAAGGAACACCGTATTGAAGACCTTTTGACACAGCTATTGCAAAACATCCAAGAACACCTTTGAGGGTTGCCCCTTCCTTTGCAATGTCAATAAAAACTTCTCCTAAAGTTCCATCAGGATACTCACCAGTTCTCAAGTAAACTTTATGTCCTGCAACACGAGCTTCTTGTGTCCAACCTTCTCTTCTTTCTGGTAGTAAGAATCTTGGTCTGTTCACACCAGCATATGCTCTTGACGGACTTGTTCCTGGTGCAAAGTTTCCTTGAACAAGCATTGCCTCTTCTTCAAGAATTTTATTAACTTCTGGATTGCTCTCATCAGAGTCTCCTTCATCTGAAGATGCTGAAAGTGGTTGTGAAGCTTTAGATCCATCTCTATAAATAGCAATAGCTTTAA
>Ga0129342_1000371_pt1 | contig 18804 bp, 17 predicted proteins | sample CPBDNA_5_FD_94426 | JGI IMG/M metagenome (GOLD analysis project Ga0129342, IMG submission 94426) | Freshwater to marine salinity gradient microbial communities from Chesapeake Bay, USA - CPBay_Sum_15_0.2_DNA | ecosystem: Environmental > Aquatic > Marine > Coastal | place: USA: Chesapeake Bay...
AGCAGCACTTCTATCTACTTTGGATGGGTCTTTGCCACTAAACGCACCTCCACCGTGCGCGCCTTTACCCCCATAAGTATCCACAATTATTTTGCGTCCTGTTAAGCCTGTGTCCCCGTGGGGACCACCAATAACAAATTTGCCTGTTGGGTTGATATGATACGCAATATCACTTCCAAATAAGGCTTGAACTTCTTTAGGATAACTCGACACAACTTTTGGAAGTACCAACTCAATCAAATCTTTTCGGATTTTGGTTAGCATCGTCTCATCTTCATCAAACGGATCGTGTTGGGTAGAAATCACGATGGTGTCCACACGAAGGGGTTTGTGGTCATCGCTATACTCCAACGTAACTTGCGATTTGGCGTCGGGTCTTAGGTAGGGAATTTGTGATTTATCCTTCCTAAAATCCGATAAAACACGCATGATATTATGTGCAATATCAAGTGCTAAAGGCATGTAATTTTCAGTTTCATTATTGGCGTAGCCAAACATTATCCCTTGATCTCCAGCGCCTTGCTGTTTGTCCTCGTCTCGCTCAACGCCTTGGTTGATATCGGCAGATTGCTCGTGAATGAGGGAAATCACACCACAAGAATTGCCAGAAAATTGGTAGGCATCTTCAGTATAGCCGATGCGATTAATGGTATCTCTTGTAATAGATTGTAGGTCTAAGTATGTTTTACTCTTAACCTCTCCAGCAACAATCGCCTGACCTGTGGTTACTAATGTTTCACAAGCAACTTTGCTGGTTGGATCAAATGCAATAAAATGGTCTAATAGCGCATCACTTATTTGATCTGCAACTTTATCTGGGTGACCCTCACCTACGGATTCTGATGTAAAAAAATATGACATAATCTTGCTTTTGTAAAGAATAGAGACCGATTGTACTCATCAAAAGCAAGCTGTTTTAGCAGTTTTTTTGAGAGGTTGCAATCAGTCAAATCCTTCCTCTTTGGGTGCAAATATACAACCGCACCCGAAAATGGCAATACTTTTTAACGGAAATTAAACGAAACTCCTAGATTAAGGGTATTAAACTCTTGCAAGGTATAGTTTGCAAATATTTTTAAAAACAACAGGTTTGCTCTGGCGCCTATCATAGCGTGCATCCCCGTGTAGGTGTTTTCAGAGCTAAGGGGATCTTTGAGTGTTTTGGTTGTAGCATTTGCAAGTTGAATGTCGTAACTACCTAGCATATTAAACGCAGCATTACCTCTACCATAACCTAAGCCACCCATCACACTTAAGATGGGAAAATCTAATGAAGCTAAGGCTTGGACCAAAAACGTATTCACATCATACGAAACTTTTTGATCTGGATTAGCACTACTCAACTGATAGTCAATAGTCATTTTAGAATAAGAAGCTAACGCCGAAACATTTAAAGGCAGTTTATCAAATACTCCAAAATACTGCATTAAATTATGCTTTAACCCTACCCCAAAAAGACCAAACTCAGCTCCTTGATTTTCTATCTTGGGAATGTAGCGTACAATTAAATCGGTATCAAAGACTAGCCCTACACCAGCCTGAACGTATGGCATGGGAATTGAATTCATTATTAAATCTTTTTCAATACCACCTGGTAATTCTACAGATTGGGACTGTCCAGCTGGTAATGCATAAGTGAAAGTCGTGCTATCCGATGGGCCAAAAATAGTGTTTGCCGTAGTACTACTAGAGGTAAGATCTGCCAAGCCCAGTTCTTTAATATTGATTTTTTTTTCAGCATCAGAGATGCTAGAAGAAACCGCACCTATGGTGAGATCAAACCCAAGTTTTTTATGGGTTTTTGCAGATGACGCCCAACCTCCGTTAAGGCTATATGTTAATGATTGACCAAGCGGAGTAACATAGGCATCAGCAAGTTTTTGTGCATCTGCTGTTGTTGCAGCTAGAATATCATCAAGGTCATCAAAAAGTTGTGCGGAGGAAAATGATGCCATTAAAAGGGCGAAAAATAAGATTAGGCGTTTCATATTAAATATTTTAGATTAAGCAAAGATAATTAAAGACTCACTCATTTTATAGGAACGCTCTTTATTTAGATTGTTTTTAAGGATTCCATTTTAAGAAAGATACTTATATTTAAACCTCATAAAAAATAAAGATGCACGTAGCCATAGCAGGAAATATAGGAGCAGGAAAAACAACACTTACAGAACTTTTAAACAAACACTACGGCTGGGAAGCTATTTATGAAGACGTAGTAAAAAACCCTTATTTGGATGATTTTTATGCCGAAATGGAGCGGTGGTCTTTTAACCTTCAAATTTACTTTTTAAACAGCAGATTTAGACAGCTTTTAGATATCCAAAAAAACGGAAATGATGTCGTTCAAGACCGGTCCATTTATGAAGATGCACACATCTTTGCACCCAATTTGCATGCCATGGGACTAATGACCCATCGTGATTTTAGCAACTATTCTGACGTTTTTGAGCTTATGGAGTCCTTGGTAAAGGGACCTGATTTAATGATTTATTTAAGAAGCTCTATCTCCAATTTGGTGTCACAAATTCACAAACGTGGTCGTGAATATGAAAACTCCATCAGCATTGAATACTTAAGCAGACTGAACGAGCGCTACGAAGCCTGGGTACACAATTATGACAAAGGAAAACTCCTTATCATTGATGTTGATGAATTAAACTTTGTAGATAACAAAGAGGATGTGGGAGTAGTAATCGAAAAAATTGATGCTGAACTCAGCGGATTATTTTCAGATTAAAGTGCTTTTTCTTCAGCTTCAATTGCGGCTTTAACTTCCGCTTCGCTGCCTTCAAAAACCTTTACTTTTTCTACTTCCTGACCGTTTTCTGAAGTTATAACAGTAACCGTCCCTTTTGCAAGCCCTTCATCTGTACGCTCCATACGTACATCTACGTGCAACACATTAGCGTCAGCACTATGTGCATCACCTAAAAGTGGTGCCAACACTAGACCAATCAAACAGGTAAGTTTAATAAGTATATTCATAGAGGGCCCAGAAGTGTCTTTAAATGGATCACCAACGGTATCTCCAGTAACAGCAGCTTTATGCGCATCGCTACCTTTATACACCATTTCACCTTCTATCTCAACACCTGCTTCAAAAGATTTTTTGGCATTGTCCCAAGCACCACCAGCGTTGTTTTGGAAAATTGCCCACATAACACCAGAAACACACACACCAGCCATATAACCACCAAGGGGTTCAGCGCCAAATAACAACCCAATTACGATAGGTGTAATAATAGTGATGAGACCCGGAATAAGCATTTCTTTAAGCGCAGCTTTAGTTGAAATATCAACACATTTTGCATACTCTGGCTTGCCTTTTCCTTCTAAAATACCTGGAATTTCTTTAAACTGTCGGCGCACTTCATACACCATTTCCATTGCTGCTTTTCCAACCGATTGCATCGCAAGAGCAGAAAAAACTACAGGAATCATACCACCAACAAATAGCATGGCAAGTACGTCTGCTTTGAAAATATTAATTCCATCAATGCCTGTAAACGTAACATATGCAGCAAACAAGGCAAGTGCTGTAAGTGCTGCCGAGGCTATTGCAAATCCTTTTCCAACGGCTGCCGTAGTGTTACCAACAGAGTCTAAAATATCGGTACGTTCACGTACTTCAGGATCAAGTTCGCTCATTTCGGCTACGCCACCAGCATTATCGGCAATGGGTCCAAAAGCATCAATGGCTAGCTGCATGGCTGTAGTTGCCATCATCGCAGAGGCAGCCAAGGCAACGCCGTAAAACCCAGCTAATGCATAGGAAGCATAAATTGCAGCTGCAAACAGAATTACGGATAAAAAGGTAGATTTCATCCCAACTGCAAGTCCAGCAATAATGTTGGTTGCTGCACCGGTTGAACTGTTTTGTACAATATCCATTACAGGCTTTTTGCCAAGTGATGTGTAATACGCGGTTACAATTGATATTAATGCACCAACAGCAAGCCCAATACAAGCTGCCCAAAATACATTTATGGATGGCACTGAAACAGTTCCTTCACCAAAGAAGTTCATATTAAGTGTTTCCGGAAGCATCCAGTCAATAAAATACCAACTTGCACCAAGGGTGAGTAAAATTGCTACCCAGTTACCCGTATCAAGTGCTTTTTGCACTTGTGATTCTTTGGCATCGTTGTTTTTGATGCGAACAAACAACGTTCCAACAATAGAGGCTACTACGCCAACACCAGCAATAACAAGTGGTAGTAGGATAGGTCCCATTCCATCAAAGCTTGTTAATTCAGTTCCTGCATCAAGCATATCTTTAATGACATAGTTTCCAAGCACCATGGCTGCTAAAACCGTTGCTACATAGGATCCAAACAAATCGGCACCCATTCCGGCAACATCTCCAACATTATCTCCAACATTATCGGCAATAGTGGCAGGGTTTCGAGGATCATCTTCGGGTATTCCCGCTTCCACTTTACCCACCAAGTCAGCACCTACATCTGCAGCTTTGGTATAAATTCCTCCGCCCACACGCGCAAAAAGCGCAATTGATTCAGCACCCAGTGAAAAACCAGCGAGTGTTTCAAGAACTAGAGTCATTTGCGAGTAGAAATCGCCTTCACCGCCCATGAATTTTCCAACGAAAAACAAAAACAACAAGCTCAACCCCAATACGGCAAGACCCGCAACACCAAGCCCCATAACAGTACCACCTCCAAAAGAAACTTTCAAGGCGTTTGGCAAGCTCGTTTTGGCAGCCTCGGCAGTTCTTGCGTTAGCGTCAGTAGCAATTCGCATTCCAATATTTCCAGCAAATCCACTAAAAATAGCTCCCAATATAAACGCAGGAACAATCATCCAGTGCGTAGAAGCTACAAGTGTAGAAATAAAATAAAGTGCAACTGATGCGCCAATAACAAAGAATAACAGCAAGCGATACTCTGCATTTAAAAATGCAAGGGCACCTTCTTTAATGGCACTTGAAATCTCACGCATTTTGGCTTCGCCAGCAGGCTGTTTGCGTACCCATTGTGCTTTGATAAGCATTACAAGCAATCCGATAACAGCTAGTACTACAGGTAAATAAAAAACAAATGAACTCATAAAGTGGGTTGTTTTTAGATTAAAACTTTTTTAACAGCGCGAATAACATCTTCGTAATTTGGCAACCATTCCTGAAGTAATACAGGAGAATAAGGTGCTGGGGTATCCGCAGTATTGATTTTTTGAATTGGAGCATCCAAATAATCAAAAATTTGATTTTGAATTTGGTATGTAATTTCAGTAGAGACATTTCCAAACGGCCATGCTTCTTCCAAAATAACCAGTCGATTGGTTTTCTTGACCGATTCAATGATGGTGTCCATATCTAATGGACGAACGGTGCGCAAATCAATAAGTTCGCACGAGATATTTTCTTTAGCCAAGGCATCAGCGGCTTTCTGAGCCTCTTTAAAAATCTTTCCAAAAGAAACCAAGGTAACATCTGTACCTTGTTTTTTCACTTCAGCCACACCAATAGGAAGAACATATTCGCCTTCAGGCACTTCCCCTTTGTCGCCATACATTTGCTCAGACTCCATAAAAATCACGGGATCGTCATCACGGATAGCGGCTTTCAAAAGTCCTTTGGCATCATACGGATTCGAAGGCACAATTACCTTTAATCCAGGACAATTGGCATACCAGCTTTCAAACGCTTGGGAATGTGTAGCAGCTAACTGACCCGCAGATGCAGTAGGGCCACGAAATACGATAGGGCATGGAAATTGACCTCCAGACATTTGACGAATTTTGGCAGCATTGTTAATAATTTGATCAATACCAACAAGCGCAAAATTGAACGTCATAAATTCAATTATTGGACGATTTCCTGTCATCGTTGAACCTACACCAATACCCGCAAATCCAAGTTCGGAAATTGGCGTGTCGATAACACGCTTTTCACCAAATTCGTCTAACATTCCCTTTGAGGCTTTGTACGCTCCGTTATATTCGGCAACTTCTTCACCCATCAAATAAATGCTTTCATCGCGACGCATTTCCTCTGTCATCGCTTCACATATTGCTTCTCTGAATTGTATGGTTCTCATAGCTGTTTAAGTGGCGCAAAAGTAGCAATAAAATGTCCAATCGCAAAAGAGTTTATTTTATTATGCGTGCATAATAAATTTAATCTTTTTTGTACATTTGTGAAAAATCAAATCATCATGAATATTTTAGTGTGTATTAGTCATGTTCCAGACACCACATCAAAAATAAATTTTACGGAAAACAATACCGTATTTGACAGCGGTGGTGTTCAGTTTGTCATCAATCCAAACGATGAATTTGGACTTACCCGTGCCATTTGGCTCAAAGAGAAGCAAGGGGCGCAGGTTCATGTGGTTCATGTAGGGACTTCAAAATCCGACCCTACATTACGCAAATGTTTGGCCATTGGGGCAGACAAGGCATACAGAATTGACACCCCTGCTGTTGATGGTTCATCAGTTGCAAAAGAACTTGCTGCCTTTGTTAAAACCAATTCATACGATTTAATTATTGCAGGCAGAGAATCTATTGACTATAACGGTGGTATGGTTCCTGGAATGCTGGCAGCTTTATTAGATATTCCTTTTGTACCCAACTGCGTTGGTTTAGAGGTTGATGGCACTACTGCCGTAGCAGAACGCGAAATTGATGGAGGACGCGAAAAACTTAAAGGTTCCTTACCAATGGTCATAGGAGGTCAAAAAGGATTGGTAGAGGAGACTGACCTTCGTATTCCTAACATGCGTGGCATTATGCAAGCGCGTCAAAAGCCTTTTGAGGTTGTTCCTGCACAACAAGTTGAAGCTATCTCAGAAGATATGAAATTTGAAAAACCAGCTCCAAAAGCTGAGGTAAAGCTGGTGCCAGCAGATGATTTAGATCAGCTTATTGAACTATTGCACAAAGAAGCTAACGTCTTATAACACTTTATTATGTCTGTTCTTATTATTGCCGAATCTGAAAACAACGCACTAAAACGCAACGCTGCCGAAGTAGCTTCTTACGGAGTGGCGCTTGCCGCAAAACTGAACACCTCTTGTGCTGCCATAAACTTTCATGCTGCTAACGCAGCCGAGTTGGGGCAATATGGAATTTCCAAAGTAACCCATAGCACAAATGTTCAAAAATCTTTTGACGCTAATGCATACGCAAATGCCATTGCTGCTTATGCACCTAAAAATAACGTTACTCATATTATTGTAAGTAGTAGTGCGGATGCTAAATTTTTAGCGCCTTTGCTGGCCGCAAAACTCAATGCCGGATATGCGCCAAATGTGGTTGCACTTCCCGAAGAGCTGAGTCCACTTACGGTCAAGCGAACAGCGTTTACAAACAAAGCCTTTGTGCACACTCAGTTGCTTGCAACTTGTAATATTATAGGAGTTGGCAACAACGCTTTTGGTGTGATTGAAAATGCTGTAGATTGTACGGTTGAGGAAGTAGATGCAGAAAATGTCACTTCAAATTTAGAACAAGTTTCTATTGAAAAGGTTGCTGGCAAAGCCACTATTGCAGATGCAGATGTGGTTGTTTCGGGAGGTAGAGGACTAAAAGGTCCTGAGAATTGGCATTTGATTGAAGATCTTGCCGAAGTACTAAATGCAGCTACAGCCTGCTCTAAGCCCGTTTCAGATATGGGTTGGCGTTCGCACGACGAGCACGTGGGTCAAACAGGGAAACCCGTTTCTACCAACTTATACATTGCCATCGGTATTTCAGGTGCTATTCAACATTTGGCGGGAGTGAATTCCTCAAAAGTTAAGGTGGTTATCAATAACGACCCCGAAGCGCCCTTCTTTAAAGCTGCCGATTATGGCGTCGTTGGCGATGCCTTTGAAGTGGTGCCAGAACTCACCAAAAAGTTAAAAGCATTTAAGGCACTTGGATAACCGCTGAATTTTGTATTTTTAAAATTCATTAGCAACAACCAAAAAATGAGTCTCATTCAACTTCGTGTGAATCGCATTTCATATAGCCAAAATCAAAGCGGTGCCTATGCCATGATTTTGGATGAGGTGGATGGAAAACGAAAACTACCCGTTGTTATTGGCGAATTTGAAGCGCAGTCAATTGCTGTTGCTTTGGATAAAGACATCAAACCCCACCGCCCTTTTACGCACGATTTGTTTAAAAATTTTGCTTTTAGATTTGATGTTGCTATAAAACGCGTCATCATTACCAAGCTTGTTGATGGCGTTTTTTATTCAAGTCTTATTTGTGAGCGCGATAAAATTGAAGAAATTATCGACTCGCGTACTTCCGATGCCATTTCGTTGGCATTACGGTTTAAAGCTCCAATCTTTACTCACGAAAGCGTGATGGAAAAAGCAGGAATTGTTTTTGATAAAGACGATGCGCCTTCAAAAGGCGTTCTTGTTGATGAACTTTCCGCTGAAGAAAATTACGCCAACTTATCTACCGAAGAATTGGAGCGCGCCATCAAAAAGGCCGTAAAAAAGGAAGATTACGAAATGGCGGCTCGACTTCGAGACGAAATTTCTAAACGAGAAAACGACGCAAACGAATGAACGTATTTTTTGGAACCGCACTTGAGCCTATTCTTGCGCATCAAGGCATTACGCCCTTTGGTATTTTTCAAGGGGTAATTGGCGTATTAACGCTCCTTTTTTTAGCTTATATTTTTAGCGCAAATCGCAAGGCAATTCCTTGGAAAACGGTAGGTTTTGGTTTGGCGCTACAACTTGTTTTGGCTTTGTGTATTCTCAAACTAAGTTGGGTTGAATCCCTTTTTAATGCTATTGGAAAAGTGTTTGTTGGTATTTTAGATTTTACAGCAGCTGGAAGCACCTTCCTGTTCGGCGATTTGATGAACACCGATAGCTACGGTTTTATTTTTGTGTTTCAGATTTTACCCACTATTGTATTTTTTGCTGCGCTAACCTCTTTGCTGTTTTACTTAGGTGTGTTACAGTTTTTTGTAAAGATTCTTGCCAAGGGCACCGCCAAACTTCTCAATGTTTCTGGGGCAGAAAGCCTCTCAGTTGTAGGGAATATTTTCTTAGGTCAAACCGAAGCCCCACTTCTTATAAAAGCATATTTGCCCAAAATGAATCGCTCCGAAATACTTTTAGTAATGGTGGGAGGTATGGCAACTGTTGCGGGTGGTGTGTTAGCAGCATACATCGGTTTTTTGGGGGGCAACGACCCTGAGCTGCGCTTAGCTTTTGCCAAACATTTGTTGGCAGCGTCGGTTATGGCAGCACCGGGAGCCATTGTAATATCCAAAATCCTTTTCCCTCAAACCGAGGCAATTGACAAAGAGACTAACGTTTCCAAACAAGATGTTGGCAGCAACCCATTAGATGCCATTGCAAATGGAACGCTTGAGGGTGTAAAATTGGCAGCAAATATCGGAGGAATGCTACTTGTTTTTGTGGCACTTATTGCCATGGGAAATGGTATCCTTTTTCAAATTGGAGAATTTACCCATTTAAATGATTGGATTGCAAGTTGGTCAGCGTATGAAACGTTGTCTATTGAGGCTATTTTGGGGACACTTTTTGCGCCACTTATGTGGCTTATTGGAGTACCTTGGGATGATTTGTTACCAATGGGACAACTATTGGGAATAAAATTGGCAGCTAGTGAATTTATAGGTTATATTCAATTGGCAGAATTAAAAAATAGTGCAAATGACATTCATTTTGGATATCAAAAATCCATCGTGATGGCAACCTATATGCTTTGCGGATTTGCGAATTTTGCTTCCATAGGCATTCAAATTGGAGGCATTGGCGGATTAGCTCCCAATCAACGAAAAGTATTATCTAAATTTGGATTTCGAGCAGTTTTGGGCGGTACATTGGCTTCGCTTTTATCGGCAGCTTTTGTTGGCGCATTGTTGGGATAAATAGTTGAAAACCTTTTAAAAAACTATTTCACTTCCTGCTTGATATTTTAGTGTAGGTTTTATTTTTACAAAAACAACTGATGCAGCAGTACTTAGATTTAGTAAGACGTGCTCTGGACGAGGGGGCGGTCAAAGGCGACAGAACAGGAACTGGAACTCGGAGTGTATTTGGGCACCAAATGCGTTTTGATTTGTCTGAAGGTTTTCCGCTGGTTACCACCAAAAAAATTCACTTAAAATCGGTGATTCACGAGCTGCTATGGTTTATTAAGGGGGACACCAATATTGACTACCTTACCGAAAACGGCGTGCGCATTTGGAACGAATGGGCAGACGAAAACGGAAACTTAGGTCCGGTGTACGGACACCAATGGCGCAATTGGAACAGCGAGGGCGTTGACCAACTTGTAAACGTCATCGAAACACTAAAAACCAACCCAAACAGCCGACGCATGTTGGTGTCTGCATGGAATCCCAGCGTACTTCCAGAAACCTCAAAATCGTTTAGCGAAAACGTTGCTAACGGCAAAGCTGCCCTTCCGCCCTGCCATGCGTTTTTTCAATTTTATGTAGCCGATGGAAAACTTTCATGCCAGCTATATCAACGCAGTGCCGATATTTTTCTGGGTGTTCCATTTAATATCGCTTCGTATGCATTGCTTACCGAAATGATGGCGCAAGTATGTGGTTTTCAGGCTGGTGAGTTTATTCATACGCTTGGCGATGCACATATTTATACCAATCACATGGAGCAAGTAGAGCTGCAACTCAGCAGAACACCTAGGCCCCTACCAACACTCATACTCAACCCCAACATTACCGATTTGCTTGCCTTTCGTTATGAGGATATTGAAATCCTCAATTACGACCCGCACCCAAGCATAAAAGGAACGGTTGCGGTCTAAATCCACTACTTATGTTTTTTAAAAAAAGATCAAAAACTACCATTGACCCACAGCAAGTTACACTTGTAAAACATGCGCAGCAACGCATTGCCCAAAAAAAGCGTTTTCATTCACACCTGCTTTTAACATTATTTATCGTATTCTTTGCACTAGTGCTAAATTTTGCTTTTGAATATAAAGCAGATTTTACACCTTTCAATACGCATTGGTCGTTTGCGCTAGCTACTTTTTTAGCTGTCTTGTTGCTCATACATTTTCTTAAAGTTTATGTGTTTTATTCCTTTATGGGAAAGGCTTGGGAAGCCCAGCAAATGGAATTTTTACTTGAAAAACAAGCCACTAAGGTGGAGAAAATAAAACGGAGCATGGATAAAGAAGCTACGCTTAAAGCAACTGCCGAGTGGGAACGCGAAAAGCAACAAAAAAATATTACGATTATTGCTGCAGTTGGCGAAAATAATGCCCTTGGCAAAGACAATAAGCTCATTTGGCATTTGTCCGACGACCTAAAACACTTTAAAAATCTAACCAAAGGACATCATGTTATTATGGGTAGAAAAACGTTTGAATCCATGCCAAAAGCATTACCAAACCGAACCAATGTGGTTATTTCAAGACAAAAAGATTACGTTGCAGAAAATGCGCAGGTAGTCGATTCGTTAGAGGCAGCACTGGCTTTGGCGCAAGAAGATGACCGTCCGTTTATTATTGGTGGCGGAGAAATTTACAGTCAAGCATTGGCGTTTGCAGATTGTATTGAACTCACCCGTGTACACGATGATTTTGAAGCAGACACGTTTTTTCCAGAAATAGATACTGCTGTTTGGCGTGAGGTTTGGCGCGAAAACCACGACAAAGATGATGAGCACGCGCACGCATTTTCATTTATTAGATACGAAAAAATAGACGCATGAATGTAGCTATGTTTCCTGGGCAAGGTGCCCAGTTTGTAGGAATGGGCAAAGACCTGTACGAACAAAGTTCTTTAGCAAAAGAACGTTTTGCTGCTGCCAATAATATTTTAGGATTTTCTATCACAGACATTATGTTTGATGGCGATGCGGAGGCTTTAAAAGAAACTAAAGTCACGCAGCCAGCCATTTTTTTGCATTCGTTTATTTCCTATGAATTGGCACAAAAATCCACTCCAGACATGGCTGCTGGGCATTCTTTGGGTGAATTTTCTGCCCTAACCGCCATAGGCGCATTGACGTTTGAAGATGGACTTTCTTTGGTTTCCAAACGCGCACAGGCCATGCAAACGGCATGCGATGTTGCTAAAGGCACCATGGCTGCAATACTTGGATTATCCGATGATATAGTAGAAAATGCCTGTTCAAATCACGAGGGCATAGTGGTCGCTGCCAATTATAATTGTCCAGGGCAATTGGTGATTTCAGGGGAGGTTGCAGCGGTGGAGGCGGCTTGCGAAACACTCAAAGAAGCAGGTGCTAAACGTGCCTTACTTCTTCCTGTCGGGGGTGCATTTCACTCACCGCTAATGGAGCCTGCGCGCGAGGAACTTGCCAAAGCCATTTTAGATACTACTATTCATACACCGACTTGTCCCATTTATCAAAATGTGACCGCTGCACCAACTCAAGATTCCGCTATTATTAAAGAAAATTTGATTGCGCAACTCACAGGTCCTGTAAAGTGGACGCAAACCATTCAGCAAATGCGAAGCGATGGCGCATCCCTATTTACCGAATACGGCCCTGGAAAAGTATTACAAGGATTGGTAAAAAAAATAGATGGAGCAGCAGAAGTGCAATCGGCACAACTGAATTAGCCCAAAAATGCCAATATTGTTTTGCAGATAAATTGCAGTTGCTCCTCGTCGAGTTCGCTATGCATGGGCAATGAAATTACTTCGTCAATCAACTGATTGGTCACCGCAAAATCTGCTTCATTATAACGACTATCAACATATGCTTTTTGGCGGTGTAATGGTATTGGATAATACACCCCACACGGAATTTGACTTTCCTGCAAATGCGCTACCAAAGCGTCGCGGTCTGCATCCAAAATACGAAGGGTGTATTGGTGAAATACATGCGAATCACAATCCCCAGAAGTTACGGGAGTCATGATTTTTGGATGATCTCCCAATAGTTGCGAATAACGAATAGCCGCCCATTTGCGTCTTTCATTATAGCAGTCAAGGAGTTTTAACTTTTCGTTTAGCACCACGGCTTGCAAACTGTCTAATCTAGAATTTACCCCAACTACATCGTGATGATAGCGCTTGTACATCCCGTGATTTACCACACCTCGAAGCGTATGGGCCAAATCATCGTCGTTTGTAAAAATAGCTCCGCCATCTCCGTAGCAACCCAAATTCTTTGATGGGAAAAAAGAAGTTGATGCTACGTGCCCAATACCGCCTGTTTTGGTTTTGGTGCCGTCTTTGCTCGTAAAGGTTGCGCCAATGCCTTGGGCGTTGTCTTCAATCACATAAAGGTTGTGTTTGTTGGCAATTTCCATAATGGCATCCATCTCGGCAGCTTGTCCAAAAAGATGTACCGGAACAATAGCTTTGGTGTTTGGAGTAATCGCTTTTTCAATCGCTTTGGGGTCAATATTAAAGGTGTCTGGGAGTACATCTACCAAAACAGGCGTAAGCCCCAAAAGGGCAATAACCTCCACAGTGGCAGCAAAGGTGAAATCTGCTGTAATGACCTCATCGCCAGGTTTTAGTCCCAATCCCATCATGGCAACTTGAAGGGCATCGGTACCATTAGCACACGGAATTACATGCTTTACACCAAGATATTTTTCTAGGTTGGCTTGAAATGTTTTTACGGCAGGACCGTTGATAAATTGTGCTGAAGAAAGCACTTCTTGCATGCCAGCATCTACTTGGGGTTTGATGAATTCGTACTGGGTCTGTAAATCGACCATTTGTATTTTTCGCATAGCAACTTTTTGTGCTGCAAACCTACAAAAAACAAATACCTCTTTCTGAAATAAGTATCTTTGAGGCATGCAATTTTTTTATTCTTTGGCGATATCGGCTGCCAGATGTGTAGTTCCACTTGTGGCACGAGGCGACAAAGCCAACGCTTTTGTGCAAGGAAGAAAAGAATTATGGAAGCAACTCGATAGCATTCCTAAAAATGCCAACGTGGTGTGGATGCACTGTGCCTCTTTGGGAGAATACGAGCAGGGACTACCAGTACTGCAAGGATTAAAGGCTTCCAAACCCAATTATTTTTATTTGGTTACGTTTTTTTCGCCTTCGGGGTATGAGGCGCGCAGTACGCATGGTGTTGCTGATTTGGCAACTTACCTACCATGGGATACCAAAAAAGACGTGCAACGGTTTATTGCTTGCGTACAACCTAAAATGGCATTGTTTGTAAAATATGAGTTTTGGCCCAATATGGTAGATGCATTGCATAAGGCAAACGTACCGCTATATCTGATTGCAGGGGGATTTCGTTCCCATCAACTTTTTTTTAAGCCTTGGGGTGGATGGTATCGCAAATTGCTTAAATCATTTAAACATTTGTTTGTACAAAACGAACAATCGCTAAAGCTGTTGCATCAAATTGGTATAACCCATGCAAGCGTTTCAGGCGACACGCGTTACGATCGTGTGGGAGCAAGTAAAGCTCCATTGCCTTTTATGGAATCCTTTGTGGGGAATCGAAAATGTATTGTTGCGGGTAGCACTTGGCCCGAAGACGAAGCGGTACTAGTAAACGCTATTTCGCAATCTCCTAAGGATTGGTGTTGGCTTATTGCGCCACACGAAATGCACGAAGAAAAACTTCATCAACTTATGGCAAAACTTCCTGAAGGAAGTTTGCGCTATACGCAATCTAAGGAGTCGGAATTTGCAAGCTGCCCTGTGCTCCTACTTGATACGGTGGGTATGCTTAGTCGTTGTTATGCTTACGGCGACATTGCATATGTAGGCGGTGGTATGGGCACTTCTGGCTTGCATAATATTTTGGAACCTGCCGCCCAAGGTATTCCTGTGGTAATTGGAAAAAATTACCAAAAGTTTCCTGAAGCCATTTCCCTAATCGATTTGGGAGGTGTGGTATCTATATCAACTGCAGAAGATTGCAGCAGACAACTGTTGGAGCTTATACATAACGAAGGGTTGCGAAACGAAAAAGGAAACCTAAATTCAGCGTTTGTAACCCGAAATCAAGGGGCAACCGAAAAGACATTAACACGCCTTATAAAGATTTGATGGGTAAAAGTCAATTCGAGTGAAACGCTGTAAGCGTTTTGTATCGAGAATAGATTTCAATATAATTTTTCTTAATTTTATTTGGGAAAATTACCTGTCTGCCCTGTCTGCCGACAGGCAGGCGACAGGCAGGCTCAATCAGACTAACCTAGTTTCTTTAACACGTCACAAGTTATGATATGTATTCCTACTCAAATCCCTGAAGAGCTTTGCGCTATTGACGATGAACTTAAAGCCATATACCACAGTAAAGACAGTTTTTGTATCTGGGTCTTTAAAACTAGAGCAGACCGTAATCAATTTATGGACGCTACTGTTGGTATGGATAAAGAAAATCGTGCGGCGTATTACGTGAAATATTATTAAAAATAATAGCACTAATGATTTAATTTTTTAACAAATGTTCTATTAATTTTAAAATAATTTAACATTTTTATAATTTTTATTTAAATTTGTACAACTCTTAATTAATAAATTATGAAAAACTTAATTTTTATTATAGCTATTTTAGTAGCATCCGTTTCTTTTGCGCAAGTTGAAAAACCATCTGAAGGAACTATATATGAAGTCATGTTCACGCCTAATTTAGATGGCGCTGAAATGTTTTCATTAAATGATCCTCTTGAAGGTCACATCATGAGAAGAACATTTAATGATGCTAACTCTGTAACACGATGGAAAGCACATTTTTCTTTCGCATCTACAGATGGCGTTGATGATGACGACATGGTTATTGGATTACAATATGGTAAAGAAAAACATCATGAAGGTTCATCTAGATTAGCTACATACACTGGTTGGCAAGCTGGGTTATTGTATGCCGACATAGCAGGAAATGACAGTACTGCTTTTACAGGTGGAGTTTTTGTTGGTGCTAACTATTATATTGCTAACAACCTTTACATTGGTACTGAGATAGATTTTACCTTAGCAGTTGGTGAAGACACCACTGCCATAGGACCTGGTATTAATGGAATGTTGACATTAGGTTTTAAGATGTAATAATTCTTTTTAAATATAAAAACCCCACAATATTGTGGGGTTTTTTTATTCAGCTAAATCAAAAGGACTAGCGAAGTGTGATGATAAATAAAAAATTAAAATTTTCGCGTTAAAAGCAAAATCCAAGCAAAACTTTCTGGTTTAATGAATACTTCCAAAAGATTGGGTAAAACCGCATAAATAACTTACTTCGAAAAGTATTTTTCAGCCAAGGTCAAATCTTAATATACCCACCAAAAAATACAAACCATTTCCCGGTTTGGATATTGCTTAAATGCGCTAAGCGGTACTGTATGGACATTTGGAGTTTAACATCGGGACTAATGAGTGCACCAATACCTGTTAAGGCTCTAAAATCATATTTTGGCGATATTGAGTTTTGTAGCTGAAGTAGCGATTCTACATTTGCCAACGCATAGGCTTCTCCTACGTCGAGCACTTGACCATTTAATGGAAAATCTAAACCAAACCTGTAACGCAATCGGGTAATAAGCTTTGAATTGACAAACCGTTCTTCTAGTCTTAGTCGGTGTGAAAAGCGAATTACGTGAGGTCGTAATGTGCTTTGGTATTGTTGCGTAAGTCTAAATTCATTCGGTTTAGTATCATCAAACTGCTCTGCAAATCGGTATAGTAATCCAATGCTGATTTTATGTCCACTACTCATACGCCATGAGGAAAAATGTGATAGCTCTAAAAATTTTGAATGTAGTTTGCTGTCTTCGAATTGCTGAAAACGAGAGGCTACGCCAAAATTAACATCATAGTTTGCTGAAACTTGATTCGAAAACACTAACTGCGGTTGTGCAAAATGCGGTTTTGATTGCTGTGCTACCCCAAAGAGGCCAAACACTAAAAAAGCAAAAATTAAACGAGATTTAGTACATAACATGGTCATCGCTGTGGGGTATAATATCTCGTTTATTTAGCAGCCTGCCCTTGACATCAATCAAAAACTCCATTTGCTTGTATCCTGATTTGGTTTTTCCATGAACGACAATCTCATAAGCAGAAGGCTTTACCAAATTGTCAAAAACTTCTTGGATTGTTTTTATAGGGTTTGCTTCATTTGGATGCACAAATTGCTTTTGTATCCGCGTTAGTTTATACCGTTGAAAATGACTGCCAATTACCTCCAAAACAGAAACTGGAAGTTCCGATTTTGGCATCAGCATTTCGATGTCCTCCAATACGCCCTCTTGGCTAAATTCAATGCTAAAGTGAGTTCCGTATTTTTTTAGTTTAACCTCATAACTCTCTTTCTTACCATCAAATTCGTGGTAGTAACGAACACGTTTGGCATCTTGTGTTAGTTGTGGTAAAAGTGTAATAACTTCTGGAGGAAGTTGGCTTGATGAAATACGAGATTCTTTTTCAAACTTAAACTGAGCTTTGCCCATAAGACCTAAAAGTAAAATCATTAGAAAGAGGGGTCTATAGTTCATGTTTTGAAATACGGTATTTACCATTAGCATAGTTGCAAAAGTAAATCTTCCACATTCATTTCTACCACAAGAAACTATATGTTTATTTGATATCCAATCAAGTAGTCAAAACCAACTCAAAAAAGGCTTTACATTTCTGTCCGTACCTTCTTAAATTTTCCATAAAAAACTTATAACGTTTCATATTTATTGTAATAATTTGGAACACTAATTATGGAACAAAGATATAAAATTTACATTAAATTAACATTAGCGTAACATTAAAGAAACATATGTTCATAAAAAAACCCCAACAATTGTTGAGGTTTTGTGCGGGTGAAGGGACTCGAACCCCCACGCCGTGAAGCACTAGATCCTAAGTCTAGCGTGTCTACCAATTTCACCACACCCGCTTTTCTTGTTTGGTGGTTAATCTAAGCGTGCCTGCCTGTCTGCAGACAAGCCTGCCTGTCGCCTACCTGTTAAGGAAGGCAGACAGGTCTACCAATTTCACCACACCCGCAAGTGGTGCGCAAATATACACATGTTTCCAATAATTCAACAGTACTTTCTTGTCGCATAACAATTTTATACCTTCGTGTAAAATTCATCCCATGAACACCATAAAGAGCTACATCAAACAACATCAAAATAGGTTTTTAGAAGAATTGTTTGCGCTTATTCGCATTCCCTCTATAAGTGCTGATTCTGCCTACTCATCACACATGCAAAAAGCTGCTCAAGCCGTTTCAGATGCACTCACCGCTGCTGGGTGTACGCATACCGAATTGTGCCCTACCAAAGGCTACCCCATCGTTTATGGCGAAAAAATTGTTGACCCAAAATTACCAACCGTTTTGGTCTATGGGCATTATGACGTACAGCCGCCAGACCCACTAGAACTTTGGGAAACCCCTCCGTTTGAACCTGAAATTCGTAAAACCAACATACACCCCGAAGGCGCCATTTTTGCGCGCGGTGCCTGTGACGACAAAGGGCAACTATTTATGCACGTTAAGGCATTAGAAGTTATGGAACAAAACGGCGGGTTGCCATGCAATATAAAATTTATGATTGAAGGCGAGGAAGAAGTGGGCAGTGATAACCTTGAAGATTTTGTTCGTGCAAACACCAAAAAACTCCAAAACGATGTGATTCTTATTTCAGACACGGGAATGCTTGCCAATGACATTCCTTCCATCACTACTGGGCTTCGCGGACTCAGCTATGTGGAAGTGGAAGTCACAGGGCCAAATCGAGATTTACACTCTGGTCTATACGGTGGAGCCGTTGCCAATCCCATCAATATTTTAACGCAAATGATTGCAGCGCTGCACGACGAAAATAACCGCATTACCATTCCTGGTTTTTACGACAACGTTGAAATAGTCAGCG